>Ga0210393_10004818_pt1 | contig 10639 bp, 7 predicted proteins | sample IncBWC27OmetaG_FD_160068 | JGI IMG/M metagenome (GOLD analysis project Ga0210393, IMG submission 160068) | Forest soil microbial communities from Barre Woods Harvard Forest LTER site, Petersham, Massachusetts, United States - Inc-BW-C-27-O ...
CGTCGCGTCGGTGTAGAGCGCGTCGTTGTTGGCGCCTTCCTTTTTCGGCAACAGGCCGCCGATTTCGGCGATGTGCGGATAGGGCTGGCCGACGCCCAGGAACAGCGTGTCGGTGTCGGGATCGTAGGTGCCCGAATTCCAGGTCGAGGCGCCGAAACGCTTCTCCAGCGGCAGGCCGTTCCAGCTGTCGCCGCCGGGCTCGCCGGGCTGTGCGATGGTGTGGAAGCGCCAGAGCTCCTTGCCGTCGTTGATGTCGTGACCGGTGACGAAACAGCCGCCGGGCATCGCGTTCCCGCAGCCGGACATGCCCTGCACGATGACGTTGGAGGCGACCAGCGGGCCACCGGTGTAGCGCCAGCCCTTCTTGTAGTCCTCGGTCTCGTGGTCCCAGATCACCTTGCCGGTCTTGGTGTCCAGCGCGATGATGTGGGCATCGGATGTCGCGACGATCAGCTTGTCGTCGACCATCGCCATGTTGCGCTTGGCCGCGTTGTTGCCGTTCTGGCGCGGAATTTCAGCGGCAATATCGCGCTTGTACTCCCACAGCAGATCGCCATTGGTGGCATCGAGCGCCTGCACCTTGTCGAGCCAGTTGTAGAGGAACAGCACGCCGTCATGGACCAGTGGCGTGGTCTCGGTGGCGCCCGGCGTCATCGCCCAGCTCCAGGCCACCGTCAGGTTTTTCACATTGTCGGCGTTGATCTGCTTCAGCGGGCTGAAACCCCAGCCGTCGTAAGTCCGGCGCCACATCAGCCAGTCGTTGTCAGGGGGATTGAGCAGCATCTTCGCCGGCACCGGCGTGAGCGCTTTCAGCGCAGCGTCGTTCTTCGGCGGGGTTACTTGCGGCTTGCCGTTTGTGACAGGCATGGCCGGCGTCTGCGCCACGGCCGCGGACATGCCCAGCGTCCCCGCAGCCAGTGCAGTGGCGAACAGCAATCGTTCAATCAACTTCGCAACCGGCTTGTATGTCGGCGTGTTCATTTAGATCTCCCTATATTGATTATTTGGCGGAGGAATGCGGCAGGTAGGGCTTATCCGTTATATCCATACGAATATGACAAATCCCGCACAAGTCTAACCGATTGCAGCTGTGCAGGGCTGCCATGAAGTCGCTTTCTTGCCTCGGACAAGCAAAGTTGATCATGATGGTGGGAGGCTTCGATTCCAAAGTTCGCAGACGTTAGTGGCAACCTCCGGTGCGAACTTCGGAAGCAAAGGAGTTCTGGTAGATATTGGACTTTGAGTGGCGGCTTTGAACTTGAAGTTCCTATAACAAACTTGCGGCGCCATCGATAGCAACTTCAAATTCGCCGTACAACGACGGCAACAGCCGCGAGCGGGAGGAAGAATGAAAAATCGTATCACCGGGCGTTCGGCATTCCTGGCCCTGCTCAAGGACGAAGGCATTACGCATCTGTTCGGCAATCCCGGCACCACCGAACTGCCGATCATGCATGCGCTGAAGGACCACCCCGATCTCACCTATGTGATGGCGATGCAGGAAAGCCTGGTCGTCGCGATTGCCGACGGCTATAGCCGCGCCTCGGGCCGCCTCGTCGCCTGCAACGTCCATGTTGCGCCCGGATTGGGCAATGCGATGGGCTCGCTCTACAACGCGCAATTTACTGGAACGCCGATGATCCTGACCGCCGGCCAGCAGGAGCAGGGCCACGGGCTGATGGAGCCGCTGCTATATGGTCCGCTGGTACGGATGGCCGAGCCGCTGGTGAAGTGGGCGGTCGAGGTGACGCGTCTGGAAGATTTGCCGCGGATCGTGCGCCGCGCCGCCAAGATCGCGACCACGCCGCCGACCGGGCCCGTTTTCATTTCGCTGCCGGGTGACATCCTGAATTCCGAGGCCGGCATCGACCTCGGCCGCTCGACCCGCGTCGATACGCGCGTCAAACCTTCCGACGAGGCCTTGCAGGCGCTGGTATCGCGCGTTCTCAAGGCCGAGCGGCCGGTCATCATCGCCGGCGATGAGATCGTGAAAAGCGATGCGTTGCAGGAGGCGGCGGCGCTTGCCGAAACGCTGGGCTGTCCGGCGTTTCAGCAATCGGTGGCGTACGGGGCGCACTTTCTGTCGGAAAGCCCATGCTTCATGGGCGCGCTGTCACGCTCGCAACCGCAGGTGCGCGACGTTCTCACGCCTTACGATCTCTTGATCGTACTCGGCGCGGATCCCTTACGAATGTCGGTGCACAGCGAGGTCGATCCGTTACCGGAGGGGCTATCGATCGTGCAGGTCGGTCTCGTGGAATGGGACCTCGCCAAGAACTACGGCGCGGAGATCGCACTGAAGGCCGATGTGAGGGAGACGTTGCGGGCGCTGGTCCCGGCACTGAAGGCCAAAGGCGGCGCGGCGCTGGAGGCGCGTGCCAAAAAGGGGATCGCTGCGTTGTCGTCGAACAACTGGACCGCGCGCCGCGCCGCGCTGATCGAACAGTTGGCGAAGCGCAGCGACCGCGCGCCGATCGACCCGGACTATCTGACCTTGCAAGTGGTTGAGGCGTTGCCGGAAAACGCCATTGTTGTCGACGAGGGACTGACCTCCTCGCGGCAAATGCTGACGCTGCGGCCGCATCGCGATCGCTTCGGCTATCATGCGCTGGCCTCGGGCGGCATCGGCTGGGGATTGCCGGCGTCCGTTGGCGTCAGCATCGCCAATCCCGACCGCCCGGTGGTGTGTTTCTCCGGCGACGGCAGCGCGATGTATTCGATCCAGTCGTTGTGGACCGCGGCGCATCACAAGCTGCCGCTCAATGTCGTGATCGCCAACAATGGCGGTTATCGTATCATCAAGCAGCGGCTGCTCGCCTTCCATGGCGACGATAATTATATCGGGATGGATTTTGCCGATCCCCCGGTGGATTTTTCAGGCATGGCCAAATCGATGGGGTTGGAGGCGATACGGATCTCCGATCCCAAAGACCTGAAGTCCACGCTGGCGTCGGCGTTCAATCGGCCCGGTGCGAAGCTGATCGAAGTGATGGTAGATGGGACGGTGTGAGACGAGGCCTCATGGTTCGAGACGCGCGAAGACGCGCTCCTCACCATGAGGACCGGGACCTCATCCTGAGGAGGCGCGAAAGCGCCGTCTCGAAGGATGATGAAGTTACTTCGTCACCTTCGGCCGATATTGCGCAGCCGTATGCGTTGTATCGAGCCGCGCGCGGCCCGTGCCGAACAATTTTTCCCGCAGCGTGCCCGGGCGGTATTCGGTCTTGTAGCGCCCGCGCCGGGTCAATTCCGGCACCAGCATGTCGGTGATGTCAGCGAAATCGCCGGGCGAAACTGCGAACGGCATGTTCAGCCCGTCGACGTCGGTCTGATCGAACCAGGCTTCGATGGCATCGGCGGCCTTTTCCGGCGTTCCCACCACGACAGGTCCGATGCCGCCAATTCCAACGTGTTGCGCGACCTCGCGCACGGTCCACACCCGGTCCGGGTCGGCGCGGGTGATGTTGTCCATCGCGGAGCGGCCGGCGTCGTTTTCAACGTGCCGAACCTGTTGGTCGAGGTCGTAAGCCGAGAAATCGACGCCGGTCCAACCCGACATCAGCGTCAGCGCACCTTCAGCGCTGACATGACTGCGGTAGTCCTCATATTTGGCCTTGGCCTCGGCGTCGGTCTTTCCGAGGATCACGGTGAACATCGAGAACATCAGGATCTCGGCCGGATTGCGCCCTGCTTTGACCGCGAGTTCGCGAATACCCGCCACGCGCGGCGCGATGACTTTCGCAGATGGCCCCGACATGAAGACGCATTCGGCGTGTTGTGCCGCGAACTGGCGCCCGCGCGGCGAGGTGCCGGCCTGATAGAGCACGGGGGTGCGTTGCGGCGAGGGCTCGCAGAGATGAATGGCGTCGAGGCGAAAATTCTTGCCCTCATGCTGGACCCGATGCACTTTCTTCGGATCGGCAAAGATGCCGCGCGCGTGGTCGCGCAACGCCGCGTCGTTTTCCCAGCTTCCTTCCCAGAGCTTGTAGACCACTTCCATATATTCGTCGGCGATGTCGTAGCGGTCGTCATGGCCGGTTTGTTTGTCCTTGCCGGCGCCTTTCGCGGCGCTGTCGAGATAGCCGGTGACGACGTTCCAGCCGATCCGTCCCTCGGTGAGATGGTCGAGCGTCGACATCCTGCGCGCAAATGTGTAGGGCGGCTCGTAGGACAGGTTGGACGTCACGCCGAAGCCGAGATGTTCGGTCACCGCGGCCATCGCCGGGATCACCAGCAGGGGATCGTTGGCCGGCGTTTGCGCGGCATTGCGTAGCGCCGCGTCCGGGCTGTTACCGAACACGTCGTAGACGCCGAGCACGTCGGCCAGAAACAGCCCGTCGAACCGCCCGCGCTCCAGCGTTTTGGCGAGATCAAGCCAATAGGGCAGGCGGTTATAGTCGGCGGTGCGGTCGCGTGGATGGGTCCACAGCCCCGGCGATTGATGCGCGACGCAATTCATCGCAAACGCGTTGAGCCGGATTTCTTTTTTCATGCGAGGTGACTTTCGAAGGCGCCTTCGCGCGGGCCTCGTGGCCCGCGCGATTTTGAATAGAGAAAAGTTACTGACCGGCCTGCTTGAACGGCATCTCGGCCTCGGCCGGTGCTTTGACGCGGGCAACGTTGAGCGTCATCGAGACCACATCGTAATAGCCGTTCACGGCGACGAGATCGATGATGCCCGCTTCGCCGAATTTCTCCAGCGCGCGGGCATAGATCGCGCCGTCGACGCTGTGGTCGCGGCGCAATTGCGTGGTGAACTCCCAGACGATGGCTTCATCGTCCTTCATGTTTTCCGGCTTGCGGCCGGCGCCGATCGCGGCGAGGACCTGGGGATCGAGGCCCGCTTTGAGCGCCAGCGGCGCGTGGGCGTACCACTCATACTGCGCGCCCCAGGCTTGCGCCGTCATCAGGATCGCCATCTCGTTGATGCGTTTGTCGAGCGAGGTGTTGAAGCGGACATATTCGCCGACTTTTTGCAGCCGGTCCGCCAGTACGGGGCTGCGAAGCCAGGCGTTGAAGGGGCCGCTCATCCGGCCCCTCGGCCCGTTCATGATCGCTTCGGCAATGCTGCGCTGCGCCGGCGTCATTGTTTCCAGCGTCATTTCCGGCATGCGTTCGCCGGTCAGGGCGAATGCGGAACCTGCAAATAAAAGGCTTATGGTTGCAAGGCGCAGAACGGCTTTCATGGAGTTCTCCCTTCATTCGGCCGATCGAACGTCGGCCCGTTTCCCGAATTGTCGCATTATGGATGCGATTAGCAAAGGCCCGAGGCTTCCAGCCCGCGGCCGATCCCGCTAACGTGGCTATTGAAACGCCAACGTCAAAACTTGCGATAAAATCCCATGACCAGAGCCGATGCCATCGCCCGCGCCCACACCATGCTGCGTTCGGGGGAGTTTCTTGCCGAACTCGATCGCAGGGTCGCCTACCAGACCGAAAGCCAGAATCCGGAACAGGGTGACGCGCTGCGGGCCTATCTCACCGACGACCTTCAGCCGGCTTTCGCCAAAATGGATTTCTCGACGAAACTGATCGAGTCGCCCGCCGGCAAGGGTCCCTATCTCCTGGCCGAATACCGTGAGACCCCATCAGCGCCGACCGTCCTGATCTATGGCCATGGCGATGTCGTCGACGGCATGGCGGGCGAGTGGCGGGACAACCTCGATCCCTGGCGCACCACACAAGTCGGCAACCGTGTCTACGGCCGGGGCACGGCCGACAACAAAGGGCAGCACAGCATCAATATGGCGGCGTTGCAGGCGGTGCGAGAGACGCGCGGCGGCAAGCTCGGGTTCAATGTCAAATTCATTATCGAGACCGGCGAGGAAATCGGATCGCCGGATTTGCCGGAAGTCTGCCGACAACTGCGCGACGAGTTGAAGGCCGACCTGTTGCTTGCCTCCGATGGTCCGCGGCTCTCAGCGGAGCGTCCGACGTTGTTCCTGGGCTGCCGCGGCGGCATCCGCATTCATCTCGATGTGAATTTGCGCGAAGGGGGTCATCATTCGGGCAATTGGGGTGGCGTGCTGGCTAACCCGGCGACCATTCTGGCAAACGCTATTGCTAGCCTCGTCGATAGCCACGGCCACTTGCAACTCGATCAGTTGAAGCCGCCGCGCTTGTCCAACCAGGTCCGTGCTGCGCTTGCTGACGTCGAGGTTAGGCCTACGGCAGACGAGCCGGCGCTGTCGGAGAATTGGGGCGAGGAGGGGTTATCGGCGGCCGAGCGGCTTTACGCGTGGAACACGCTTGAAGTGCTGGCAATGTCGTCCGGCAATATCGAAAAGCCGGCCAATGCGATTCCCGGACGCGCCTCCGCCGTCCTGCAGCTGCGCTTTGTCGTCGGCACCAAGGTCGACAATATCGCCGACGTGATCCGCGCGCATTTGCACGCGCGCGGCTTTACGATGGTCGAAGTTCAGGCGACGCAGCGGTTCGCCGCCTCGCGCACCGATTTCGATAGTCCCTGGATCGGCTGGACCGCGGAGTCGATCCGCAAGACGACCGGCAAGGCGCCGGCGGTGTTGCCGAATTTCGGCGGTTCGCTGCCCAACGACGTCTTTACCGATATTCTCAAACTGCCGACGATGTGGGTGCCGCATTCCTATCCCGGCTGTTCGCAGCACGCGCCCGACGAGCACATTCTGTTGTCGGTCACCGAAGAGGCGCTCGGCATCATGGCCGGTCTGTTCTGGGACCTCGGCGAGATGAAGCAACCTTTGACGCGCAGCTAGGAAAGATCAGGCATGAGCGTTTCGGCATCGGCGGAATTATCCGACGCAGCAAAGGCCGGCGGTGAAAAGAGCATCGTCCGCCTCATTGTCGCGACGTCGATCGGCAACGCGCTAGAATGGTACGACATCACGATCTACGGCTATTTTGCCATCTACGTGTCCAAGGCGTTCTTTCCGAACGAGGATCAGACCACGTCGCTGCTTTTGACGTTCGGAACGTTTGGGCTCGCTTACCTGGCCCGCCCGGTCGGCGGCGTTCTGCTCGGCGCCTATGCCGACCGTCACGGCCGAAAAGCCTCGCTGTTGATTTCCATTGTCCTGATGACGCTGGGCACGCTCACGGTTGCCGTCATGCCGAGCTATGGCACGATCGGCATTCTGGCGCCGATCATGGTTTTGCTTGCGCGCCTGGTACAGGGATTTTCGGCGGGCGGTGAGTTCGGAAGCTCAACGGCGTTTCTGGTGGAACATCGCCCCGAGCAACGTGGCTTTGTCGCGAGCTGGCAATTTGCCAGCCAGGGCCTGAGCAACCTGCTCGCGTCCGCCTTTGGTGTCGGCCTCACCGCCTGGATGGCGCCGGCGGATCTGACCTCATGGGGCTGGCGAATTCCGTTTTTGTTTGGCGTGCTGATTGGCCCGATCGGCATCTACATCCGCAATCACCTGGAAGACGCCACCGCACCGCCGGCCGCGCTGAGCTCGCCGGTGAAGGAAGTCTTTCTGCGCCAGAAATCGCGGGTGCTGCTCGGTATCGGTGCGCTCGCGATCTCGACCGCGGTCAATTACCTGATCATTTACATGCCGACCTACGTCGTCAAAAATTTCAACTTGCCGCCGATCACGGGTTATACCGCGACCTTCGTCGGCGGCATCATGGTCACGCTGCTGACCCCTTTCGCCGGGATGGCTTCCGACCGGATCGGCCGGACGCGGCACATGATCGCGGTCAATATCCTGCTTCTGCTTTCGATCTTTCCGGTGTTTCTTCTGATCACGAAATATCCGACGCCGGCTGTTATTGTGTTTGCCGTGTTCTGGCTGTCGACGCTAAAGGCGCTCTATTACGGCCCGCTCGCGGCATTGATGTCGGAACTGTTGCCGCCGGCGACACGGGCCACCGGGCTAGGCCTCGGCTATAATATTGGTGTCACATTGTTCGGCGGCATGGGGCCGGCCACTATGACCTGGCTCGGCGGCTTTGCCTTGATCGGAGATCTCGCGCCCGGATATTACCTGACGGCGGTCGGCATCCTGAGCCTGGGGACGCTGTTAACCATCCATACCACCCGCGCCGCCCCGCCCTAGTGCCTGCCGCAACAGGATACGCCAGCCGTGACGGAGTGGCGCATGGCCGCCTCAACCGCCAAAGGTCGGCTTGCGACCGCCTGATGTTCAGACCATAAGATAGGGGTAAGAAAATGAGGAAGGCGCGCCCTTTATCGACCGGGCCGCAACCGTTTCACGTCGGATAACAAGGAGCATTTTGATGAAATCAACGCTTATTGCAGGCGCGGCATTGGCCCTGGCGCTCTCGGCGTGCCCGGCGACGGCACAGGAATTGACGGGGACGCTGAAGAACATCAAGGAGACCGGCGCGATCACGCTCGGCTTCCGCGACTCGTCGATCCCGTTCTCTTATCTGGACGACAACCAGAAGCCCGTCGGCTACGCCATGGACATCTGCTACAAGATCGTCGATGCCGTGAAGAAGGAGCTCAAGCTCGACAAGCTCGAGGTCAAGCTCAATCCGGTCACTTCCGCCACGCGCATCCCGCTGATGGCCAATGGCACTGTCGACCTCGAATGCGGCTCGACCACCAATAACGCCGAGCGGCAGAAGCAGGTCTGGTTCACCAATACCCACTTCCTCACCGCCAGCCGCTTCGTCTCCAAGAAGGCGAACAACATCAAATCGATCGACGACCTCAAGGGCAAGTCGGTGGTTTCGACCTCCGGCACCACCAACATCAAGCAGCTCAACGAAGCCAATGCCGCGCGCAATCTCGGCATCAACATCATTCCGGCGAAAGATCACGCCGAGGCATTCCTGATGGTGGAAAGCGACCGCGCGGTCGCGTTCGTGATGGACGATATTCTGCTTGCGAGCTTCGTGGCGAGTTCCAAGGATCCAGACGCCTACGTCATTTCCACCGATGCGTTCTCCAAGCCTGAGCCGTACGGCATCATGGTGCGCAAGGACGATGCGCCGTTCAAGAAGGTGGCCGATGCCGCAACCGCCGCGCTCTATCAGAGCGGCGAGGGCGCAAAGATCTACGCCAAGTGGTTCATGGAAAAGATTCCGCCGAAGGGCCTTAACCTCAAGGTGCAACTCGGTCCGGAACTGAAGAACGAATTCGCTCACCCCTCGGATTCGCCTGATCCGGATTCCTACAAGGCGATGTGAGATCGCTTTAGGCGGGGGGCATCATGCGGCGCTTGCGCGGGACCGGTTTTGCCCTGGTAGCGGCTTTGTTCGCCGCGCAAGCTTTTGGCACGGCGACAGCGCAAGCTGAAGAGCTCTCGGGCACGCTGAAGAAGATCAAGGAGACCGGCGGAATCGCGCTCGGTTTTCGCGATTCCTCGATTCCGTTTTCCTACCTCGACGACGACCAGAAGCCCATCGGTTACGCCATGGATATCTGTTATGCGATCGTGGACGCCGTGAAAAAGGAATTGAAACTCGACACGCTCGCGATCGAACTGGTTCCGGTGTCGTCATCGACCCGCATTCCCCTGCTGGCCAACGGCACCATCGACCTCGAATGCGGTTCGACCACCAACAATCCGGAACGGCAAAGGCAGATCGCCTTCAGCAACACGCATTTCCTGACGGCGACGCGGTTCATCTCGAAGAAGGTGAACAAGCTCAATTCGATCGAGGATCTGAAGGGCAAGCCGGTAGTCGCGACCTCCGGCACAAGTAACATCAAGCAGCTGATCGAGACCAATGCTGCGCGCCATCTCGACATCAATGTCATTCATGCCAAAGATCACGCCGAGGCGTTTTTGATGGTCGAGAACGACCGTGCGGTTGCCTTCGTGATGGACGATATTCTGCTGGCGGCTTTCGCCGTCGGCTCCAAGGACCCCGAGGCGTACGTGATTTCGTCAGACGCGTTCTCAAAGCCGGAGCCTTGCGGCATCATGCTGCGCAAAGACGATCCGGCCTTCAAGAAGGTGGTGGATGACGCAACGGCGGCGCTCTATCAGAGCCCCGAGGGGCCCAAGCTCTATGACAAGTGGTTCATGCAGAAGATTCCCCCGAAAGGCCTGAACCTCAACGTGCCGATGGGGGCCGAACTCCGGCACGAATTCACCAAACCGTCCGACTCCTCCGACCCCGATGCCTATAAAGTCATGTAAGGTCCAATGCGGGGTCCTACGGGCGCGGGCGGCCCGGTCCTTGCATAAGCCTGCGGACATAAAGCCGCGAACAAACGCGCTGGTTAGAGAATGGCCGTGTGGGATATCGCTGGAATGAAAGAGATGCGAATGAAGTGCTTGCGTATGACAGGGATTGCGGTTGCCGTCCTTCTTTGCGCGGGAGCAGCCAATGCTGACGAACTCACGGGCACGCTGAAGAAGATCAAGGAAACCGGCGTCATCAACATCGGTTACCGCGATTCCTCGATTCCATTCTCCTATCTCGATGACAATCAGAGGCCGGTTGGATTCGCGATCGACATCTGCATGAAGATCGTGGACGCCGTGAAGAAAGAGCTGAAGCTCGACAGGCTGACAGCCGAATTCAATCCCGTGACGTCATCGGGGCGCATTCCCTTGCTGGCAAACGGCACGATCGACCTCGAATGCGGTTCGACCACCAACAACCCCGATCGGTTGAAGCAGGTCGCCTTCACCAATACCCACTTTCTCACCGCGACGCGCTTCATCTCGAAGAAATC
>Ga0210393_10004819_pt1 | contig 10639 bp, 8 predicted proteins | sample IncBWC27OmetaG_FD_160068 | JGI IMG/M metagenome (GOLD analysis project Ga0210393, IMG submission 160068) | Forest soil microbial communities from Barre Woods Harvard Forest LTER site, Petersham, Massachusetts, United States - Inc-BW-C-27-O ...
CGTCTGTTTCGCGAGAATTCAATCGACGCAATCCTGGCCGAACACGTCTGGGAGCATCTGACAGTCGACCAGGGACTTTGTGCCGCCCGCAACTGCTTCCGTTTCCTGCGTCCAGGCGCCTACCTCCGCGTCGCCGTTCCCGACGGGTTTCATCCTGATCCGATTTACATCGAAGGGGTGCGTCCCGGGGGCAACGGTGCCGGCGCGCACGATCACAAGCTGCTCTACAACCACGAGTCGTTCCGCCGACTTTTCGAATCGGCCGGCTTCCGGGTCGAGCCGCTCGAGTATTTCGACGCGACCGGACAGTTTCACGCCGTCGACTGGGACCCGTCGCTCGGCAAAATCGATCGCTCGCGGCGTTTCGACGAACGCAACCGAGACGGCCGCCTCGTCTACACGTCAGTCATCCTGGATGCTCGCAAGCCGATGCCGGGTGTCCCGTAGGGTGGGACAAGTCCGCCAAAGGCGGCCGCCGGCCCACCGTCTTTTTGGCGAGCGAGAGTAGCGCGCCTATCGCGCGATTCGAAACGGTGGGCCGTCGACCGAAATCGGCCTTGTCCCACCCTACGGCCGCGCATCCGCATAAGAGACAAATTGGCGTTACGAGTCGCCGCGTGGGATACTCGGGACCGGTTATCCTCCCACCTGGCTGGTGATCGGAATGTCTCTCATGCGCTATCTCTGGGCGACTGTCGCGGCGGCCTGCCTCGTCGGGCTAAGCATTCTCAACGTCCGGACGCTTCCGATCCCACCGGTTCCCCCCGGCGGAGGCATTGAGCTGCCCTCCTCGGACATTTGGCGAATCTTTCTCGCCGATCTCTGGATCGATTACTGGTTCGCGATTGTTCCCGTGATCTGGATCGTCTGCTTCGCCGTCGCCGCGCTCTTGATTCCTGGATCGCGCGCGGCCCCCGGTCTTGATTCCACCGAGACCAACAAAACAGTCCGTTAAAGCTACCGTGGAGCAGCGGTTCGAGGTGGCGCCCACCAACCGCTGGGAAACGGGTCCGAGCGCTGGCCGTCACTCTCTCGGGAATAAGGGCTAGCGTAAGCCCGTCTTGTAATTGGAGCAGCATGGCGAATTTGCGCCCGTCTCAACGCTGCGGAGGTTTGTTGATCCTTTTGACGCCCGATGGAAGAGCGGTCTTACACGCAGTTAGGTGGGAACGAGACAATATGAGGCTTCCCTCTTTTCTCGCCGCAAGTCGCATAATTTCGCTCGTCGCGATGGCCGCGGCGCTACTCACGGCGCCAGGTTGCGAGGAGAAGATCTACGATCTCGAACTGCGACCGAGCGGTGACAAGATCGAGCGCCGGCTCACCCTCAGCCGCCATAATCTTCCGGACCATAGTCCGAAAAGCCTGAGCGGCGAAAACGATGGCCCGGAAATTCGACGGCTTGCTGCGGCGTACAAAGTCGATCCGCCTAAACTTCCTCAGAGGAAGGCCGTATTCTCGGGCACATTCCGCGACGCCTTGCCTCAAGACATCGGCGGCGCCGGTCGCTATGTCCATTGGGAATCGCCCCTCGGTCGAGTGCGGATTTACGTCGAGCGATTTCGGGGCAACGACGATATGTACTCGTCACTTGAAAAACGCCGAAAGGCCGTCGATCAAATCGTCGATCTGCTCGTGGGCTGGTTTGAATCCGAATTGAGAGGGCAGCCGGAATGGCCGACGCTGCGGATCTTTCTCGATCAGCAGTTTCGGAACGATTTGCAAAACTTCAGCCTGTTCGTTTGGTCGACGAATGTCCGAGACATCTTTGAGTCGACAGACGCGCTCGCGGAAGTCGCCATTCGGGCGGCCCAGTACTGCGTCGAGCGGAACTACGTCACTTACGAAGAAACGCCGACTCTGCGCCGCGAATTTGAAGACGCCCAGGAGCGCGACAATCCAACGGCCCTATTGAAGCGGATTCGTCAGCTGATCGTCGTCCGCGCGGGGGCGACCGAGACGCGCTGGAAGCAGTCGCTTGAATTCTTGTCCGACACAGGTCGGCTGCAGGTGTCCTGGCATCGGTATTTCTGGCAGAGCCCTTATTTCAAGAAAACCGTTGCCGACATTGGGCTCGAACGCCGGCAAGTCCTGCGCTCGAGGGCTTCCGGTGAGGATGCGACGTCGCCGGGTTCGACGTCCGATGCCGCGGAGCCGAAGCCGATTTTCTCGGCCCAATTTGTAGACGCGAAAGAGGCAGCTTTTTTGGGGAACCTCTTCTGGAGCGCGTTTGCGTTCAACTCCCATTTTCTTTCCGACGTCAGCCGGGTCCAAGCCAACTTGGAAGCCCCGCGAAAGCCGTTTTGGACCAACGGCAAGTGGAACGACAAACAGCGTCGCGTCGAATGGTCGCCGCTCATCGCCGAGCTTCCGAAGCCGGACGGCGAAAAGTCCCCGTTTTCGTTTGAATGGCCGGCACTGTGCTTCGCGGTTTGGGACGAACCGAGCGACGCTGAGCAGAAACGTATCTTCGGCAGGATTGGGTTGACCGGACACCACTTGCTGGACTACTGCCTGTGGTACGGGGGCCTCTCTGGGCTTGAGAAGAAAGAGTGGGAGGCATTTCTGCCGACAATCAGAGACAACCAACCAGCCAGTCGCCTTAAGGCCTTTCTTTTCTCGGGTGAGCCACGCGACCGTAAAAACTATCAAAGCGTGGCAAGCGATATCGCGACGACTCTTACCGACGTCTACTACCCAAAGAAGTAAAATCCGATCGAAATCGCATAGGATTTCCGAAATCGGGCGCGCAGCGAACCGCGCATCCTCCCCTAGCGGCTAAAAGATCCCGAGCTGATCCCGGGCCTCGTCCGTCATGCGGTCGGGCGTCCAGGGTGGGCTCATCACCAGTTTGATCTCGGCCTCCGAGACGTCGGCCAGCTTTTCCAGGGCCATTTTCGCCTGCTGCATGATCTGGGGGCCGGCAGGACAAGCCGGGCTGGTGAGCGTCATGTTGACGGTCACTTTGTTGTCGGCCTGGTCGATTTCGTAGACGAGTCCCAGGTCGACGATGTTGATCATCAGCTCGGGGTCGACAACGTCCCGCAGGGCGTCTAGCAAGGCGGCGTCATCGGCCATTTCATTTGTCTCCGAACTCAGATCGTGATCAGTGCCTGCGCAATCCTATGCTGCCCGGGTCGACCCGGTCAAATCTGCCCTCTTGGCGTCCGGATCGGGCGCATGTGCTTGTTCCTCAAAGCCGGTCACCGTCACCACTTGCCCGCGTGGGATCCTCCGTCAACGTGCAGCACTTCGCCGGTTACCGTCGCGGCCTCAGTCAGATACACGATGGCATCGACGATGTCACCGACGCTCGAGATGCGGCCCATCGGCGATAAGGTTTTCAGGAAGTCCTTAGGGTCGCCTTCGTGCATCGGGGTGTCGACGATTCCCGGCGCGACGGCGTTCACGCGAATGCCCTCCTTCGCGTATTCCATGGCCAGGCTGCGCGTGACCGCTTCGAGCCCGCCTTTGGTGATCATCGGGACGGCACAATTGATGCCCGCGATCGGATGGTCGACCATCGAAGTCGTGATGTTGACGATGCTACCCCCCGATTTTTGCTGGAGCATTTGCTTGATCGCGAGCTGCGACACGTACAGGAAGCCTTCGAGGTTCGTCGAAACCAGCGATTTGAAGTCAGTCACCGTGTAATCGAGGAAGGGTTTGCTGAAGAAAATGCCCGCGTTGTTGACCATGGCGTCAATCGTGCCAAAACGCCCGACGGCGGTGTCGACGATCTTGGCCGCTGTGGCCGGATCGCCGATGTCTCCATCGACGAGGGCCAGATTTTCGCTCGCCGACAGAGAGCCCGATTTCGTGATGCTGCGAGAATTCGCGACGACCTTGTAGCCGCGTTCAAGGAAGGCGCCGACGGCCCCAGCGCCGATGCCTTGCGACGCTCCCGTCACGATGACCGTGCTTGATTTCGCCGCCATGAAATCCTCCCTCTGTTGCGAAGGGACTCAGGTGCTGTCGTCTCGTTACTCGGAACGCCTTGCCCCTCACCGCTCGGATTGCGACATCGGCCCCAGCCGACGATTCTAGGGGCCTCGTGGTAAAAATCACGCGACCAACGGATTGCGACGGTAGTGACATGTCCCCGTCGGGTGCCGGGGGATTGCGCTACTGGCTACAATCGCGGGCTCGATTGAAGGCCAGCCCCAGGATAGCCAACGATGAACGAGCCATTGCGGTGTGTCCCCCGCGAGAGTCTGATCGCAGGCTGGGATTTTAGTACGGGGAGCGTGAAGTGCCTCGCGTTCGCGCTCGACGGCAAGCCTGTCGCCGAGGTGCGACTGCCGACGGACTTATCGAACGGCGACCCACCCAACGAGGCGGTGTGCGAGCTGAACTTGATGCAGCTCGAAGGTCAGGCGCGCGCCAGCGTGCGGGCCCTTGCGGCTGATCTGAAAGCGGCCGGACGGCTCAACGATTGGATCGCCGGCGGCATCTCGGCCACCCATCACACAGCCGGCCGCATCGATCGCCACCATAACCAGGTTCGCAGAGCGATTTGCTGGAACGATCAAACGCTGGCGGCTTTCCGTACCCGCGGCGAGCGACGCATCGGCGGGGTCAAGCGGGTGCGCGAGTTGATCGGCGGACCGTGGGCCGACCGTTACACGCTCAGCCACCTGGTCAAGGATGAGGACGCCACTTACTTCCCGCCCGATGGCTGGCAACGAACCTACCGTATTCTGCCCCACGGTCCCTTGGCTGCCGGCTATCTCACGGGGCACTTCGATGTCATCAGCGTTTCGTCGGCCGCGTCGACCGGCATCATGGATCTGCGGCATCGCGTCTGGTGCTCGGCCATGCTCGGCGCGCTGGCTTCCGAGGAACATCGGCGGCTCGCGCTGTCGCAGTTGCCGCGGATTGTCGATCATCTCGACCCGGTCGGTCCCCTGTCGGAAAGTCTGGCAATCGAAGCGGGGCTCGAGTCGGGCCATCGGCCGCTCGTCTTTCCGACATCGGACGATCAGCAGGCGGGGCTCGTGGGTGGCGGGGCCGTCGACAGCGGGCAGATGGCCGTCATCTTGGGGAACTCAGCCGTCGTCAATTCGTCGTCCGACGAACTGCCCCGCTCCGACCGAGCGTCGGGCGGTAGCTCGCTGGATCTGATGCGTTTGAACTGGGGCCCCTACCTTTGGATGCGCTGCTACAACAACGGGGCCCAGTTCCTCGATCACATCGTCGGACGGCGGCCTGATTGGACGGTGCTCGAAGAACGGGCACGACGCGTGAAGCCCGGCTGTGATGGCGTTTCTCTCATGCCGTTCCTGCGCTCGGAGCCGTCGCTCAAGCTCACGACCGCGCCGGGCCTCTCGTGGTCGCTCAAACAGCCGACAGACCGTGGCACTAGGTTTCGCGCGTCGCTCGAGGCGCTGGCCTTTTTAATCGCCCGCGGCGTCGAGGAACACGAACGAGCCGGCCAGCACATTTCGCGGATCACGGTCTCCGGCGGCATCGCACGCAGCGACCTGATGTGCGAAATCCTGGCCTCGGTGCTCGATCGCCCGCTCGAACGCCTCGAATCGGACGAAGGCCCCGCACTCGGCGCGGCCGTGACGGCACTAGCCGCGATGGAAACGCATCTGCGCCGTCGTGACCAGATCGAAGTCCCTTACACGGTCGCCGACGCCGTCGCCCAACTCGTCCGATTTCGCGCCCGAGTCGAACCCAACGCGGCTTGGATCGAGTCCTATCGGCGACTACGGGTTGAGTTCGACAAACGGTTGGCCCGATTGCAAAAAGAGGCCGGTTTCTCGCCAAGTCCAGTCCGGGCCGCAACGACCAAACGAGCGACGCCGAAAAGCGTCAACGGCGCCAGTCGATCGAAGAAGGCGAGACGGCGACGCTCTTCAGAGTCGTAGCTGGGTTCGACCAATCGAAGCACCCGCCAGCTGACGCTGGCGGCTCGCCAAACTAAAGACGACTGCGACGAGCATCGCTGCCGGGCCGGCTACACGTCCGCCAAACCCTGGAACTTGCCAACGCGTTTGAGCTCTTTAAGAAGCACGGTCGCGTTGGCGAAGCGGTCGTCGCGGTTCTTTTCGAGCATCTTCAGCACAACCCCCTCGAACAATGGGGGAATCGAGAGCTGGTACTTCGTCGGATGGATCGGCTTTTCGTTTTGGATCTTGCGAATCGTGTCGGCAGCGTTCTTGCCTTCGGCCGGTGAGTGGCCGGTTAGCACGCGATAGCACGTGGCTCCCAGGTTGTAGATGTCGCTCCGGCCGTCGATATCGTCGGAGCCCGTCGTTTGCTCGGGCGACATATAGGGGAGTTCGCCGACCATTTCGCCCGAGCGCGTGATCGATTGCACCATCGGCCCTTCCATTGCCTTGGCGAGCATCAAGTCGGCCAGTTTGGCGACTTTGTCTTTGGTGCGGATCAGGATGTTGCTGGGCGTAATATTTCGGTGCACGATCTTGTGCTGCTCGGCCACTTCGAGCGCCTGGGAAATATTGACGGCGGCCCGGAAGACGGGCTCCCACGCGAGCATGCCGCCGACGCCGAGCCGCTTGATCACGTCGGCCAGGCTTTCCCCCTCGATAAGTTCCATCGCCATCCAGCAGTAGCCGTCGGTGACACCCGCCCCGTACAGGCGGACGATATTTTCGTGCTGGACGGGCAGCATGGTTTTGATCGCGCGAATAAAGCGATCCACTTCGCGGGTGTCCTGCGTCAATTCGGGCCAGAGCACCTTGAGTGCGACGGGCCGGTCATGTTTCGTATCGGTCGCGTGAAAGACCGCACCGGTTCGCCCGCTGTCGATCTGTGTGCCGATCGTGTACCGGACCAAAGTTGTGCCGACGAGTTTGCTCAGAGGATTGTCGCGGCGACCTTCGCTTTTGTGAGCTTTTGCGGCACCGGGCGGCAATGTTTCGATGCCCGAGCCCAGGCGAACCTGCGTTTCGCCCATCTCGATGACGTCGCCGGGCTTGAGTCGCTTTTGCTCTTTGACCGGAGCACCGTTGAGCCGTGTGCCCCAGGTACTGCCGGCGTCGGTCAGCACGACTCCGTCATCGTCGACCTGCAGCTTGCAGTGCACGCGCGACGCACGCGGATCGGCCAATTGCACGTCGCAGTCTTCGCCGCGACCGACCATCAGCGTCTTGCCGGGCTCCAGCTCGACCGTGCGTCCCTTCTCCGGTCCGTTACAGATCACCAGCTGATAAGCCATGCCCGCCTCGCCCGCCAAATGCCGATCAATCCGAACGCGAAATGCTCCCTGGCCAGAATAGTCCGCCCCGGCGCGGGCATCAAGGAGTTTGTCGCCGGGGCTGCGTCCGTAGGCTGACGCTCCCGCGCCGGTCCGAGCGACCGAGGTCACGCAGCCGGCGGTTCAATCGTGCAATCGGGGAGCGCGGCGTGGAGCAAATCGCGATGCTTCTTCGAGACCGTCTTGGGAAGCACCAGCCGCTTGAGCTTGGAGATGCGGCTGATTCGCTCGATCTCGAAAGGCGGGACCTGCTTTACCCCCTGCAAGTCGATCTGGTCGACCGCCAGTGGGCCGTCGGGTAGTTCCTCAACTTTGTCGAGCGAGTCGGGGCTTCCGGCAAGGGTGACCTTGCCGCCGTGGGAAAGGACCCATTCGGCCACGAGTCGATGGTGCCGCTTGCGGGTCAGGTTGCCGTCGTGCCAAACGAGGTAGTTCTGCTGGTCGTCTCCTTCGGGCACCTTGATTGTGAATGTCGTCGGCACTGCTCCCGGCTCACGTACCTCGACCTTTCTGGCGCCCGGCATCAATTCGATCGGTTGGGTCAATTCCTCTTTGGTGATTTCTTTGTCGTCGATGAAGATTTTGGCATCACCCCGATCGATGGCCTGCTTCGTTTGAGGGCTGACTTTGACTTCCTCTGGGCCGGCTTGCGTCTTCATCATGTCGGTGATCAGCCGCCAGGTGACGCCGAATCCGGCCACAACGATTGCCAGAGCGACCAACAACATCCAGGGAGCAATCACGATCCCTCGATTGGAAACCGGCGGCGCGTCGAGAGCTGACATCGTTGCTGAGCGATCGGCCTCCTTCAGAACGACGCCCGTCGGTCGGCCGGCGGAATACGCATCGAGAGCGCGGACGACCTCAGTCATCGACGCGAACCGATCTTCGGGCTGCTTGGCGATCATCTTGAGGCAGACGGCCTCGAGTGCCGGGTCAATCCCCCGTTTGATTGCCGAGGGCTTGCGGGGGGCCGAACTGAGGATTTGCCCCATCACAGCGGCGATCGACCCTTTGAATGGCACCTCGCCGGTGAGTAACTCGTACAGAATGATGCCCAGGCTGTAGATGTCGCAGCTAGGGCCCATGCGTTCGGTGTCGCCTTCGACCTGCTCGGGCGACATGTAGGCCGGGCTGCCCATCAGCATGCCCTCTTGCGTGAGCCGCGAATCCATCTTGTTCATCTGCCGCGCCAGGCCGAAATCCATGATGATCGGCTCTTGATGAGCGTCGATCATGATGTTGGCCGGCTTCAAGTCGCGATGGACCACGCTTCGCGCATGGGCCGCCTCGAGCGCGCGGGCCAGCTTGAGCACGAAAGTCACCGCGGCGCGAGAGTCGAGCGGACCGCCTTCGGAAAGCACCTCGGACAGCGGCCGACCCTCGATGTACGCCATCGAGAGATAACGCACGCCGTCGATCTCGCCGACGTCGTAAACGGGACACAGATTCGCGTGCCGCAAGTGGGCGGCGGCGCGGGCCTCCCGATAGAAGCGTTGGGACAGCTCATCGTCGTCATCGTCGTCGGAGAATTTCGGGATCTTGAGCGCTACGGGCCGCTCGAGCTGCGTGTCATCCGCGAGGTAGACGGCCCCCATCGTCCCCTCGCCCAGACAGCGCACCACGCGATAGCGACCGAATTGCTCCGGCAGAGTGCAAGATCGAACGGGCGTCATTCTCGGGGGGATGGTGGCTTGATTCGAGCGTGGGCGGTATTGGGTGCCCGGGTCGGCCATGGCCGTGTCTTGGCCGTACGAGGTGTCGGGATCCTGGCCGTGCGAGGTGTCGGGCTCAGACGCTTCGGCCTGCGATGCGAAATGCGACCGCAGCGCGTCGGCCAAGCCTGGATTGCGAGAAACCAGATCGTCGCACGAAATCGATTCGCCGGCCGCGACGCGCCGCGAATAATCCGCGAGCACCTGTTCGAGACGCGAATTCGATGAGAGGTCGAGCGGGCCCGGCTCGCCCATCGCTAGTCCTTATGAATCGTGGACAGCAGTTTCGGGAGCAGCGCCTGATTCAACCAGTTTCGCCGCAGCGATGCAACGCGGAAGCCGGCTGCGGAGCCGCAAGACGCGCGGGCCGTAGGGTGGGACAAGTCCGTCGCAGACGGACGCCGGCCCACCATTCGAGAATGATGAAGGACGAAGGAATTTCCAAATGACATAACCAAGAGGGGTGACGCTCAGCATTAGACAGATGGTGGGCCGGCGCTCGCTGCGCGAGCTTGTCCCACCCTACGAAGAGAGCCGCTGCTAGTAGCTGCGCTGGGTCGCGAATTCTGTGATCTCGACCAACATTTGCTTGGCGGCCGAATTGCTGAGGCACTCGAGATGAGACCGCGCCGCGGCGGCGAATTCGAGCGCGCGGTTGCGGGCGTACTCGACCGCGTCGCTGCGATGCAGCCACCGCACCACCTCGGCCCACGCCTCGTCGTCGGCCTGCGTCAACAGCTCGCGCAGCCGCTGGGCCTCGGGCTCCTCGGTTTGCGAGAGCAGGCGGATGAGAGGCAGCGTCAGCTTTTGCTTCTTGAAATCGGTGCCGAGCGATTTGCCCGTTTGATCTTCCGATCCAAGGATGTCGAGCAGGTCGTCGGAGATCTGAAACGCGATGCCCAGCGTGCGGCCGTACTGCTCGAGCGATTTGGCGACCGTCTCGTCGGCGTCCGCGTAATGCGCGCCGAGATAGCAAGAGACGGCACACAGCTCGGCCGTCTTGCCGTCGATAATGCGCAGGTACGCGTCCTCGGATAGGTCGAGGTTGCCCCGTTCGCGCGTTTGCGTCAGCTCACCCTCGCAGACGATGTTGGTCGCTCGGCCGATCAGGCGGCAGGCCAGCGTCGTGTCGAGACTGCTGGCCAGGTGAAACGCGTGCGTGAACAGATAATCGCCGAAGAGGACGCTCGTCTCATTGTTCCAGCGAGCGTTGACGGTCGCGACATAGCGCCGCGTTTCGGCTTCGTCGAGCACGTCGTCGTGCACGAGCGTTGCCGTATGGATCATCTCGACCACGGCCCCAAGGACGCGATGGGCCTCGTTGATCGGGCCGGTCGCCGACGCGGCGAGCAACAGCAACATCGGCCGCAGACGTTTGCCGCGAAAGTGGGCGACGTGAGCGAAGATGTCGGCCACATAGGGATTCTGGCTGTCGAGTTCTTGGCGAAAGATTTGCTCGACCTGTCCCAGGTCGCCGCCGATGAACCGTTCGACTCGCGACGGCAAGCCCGCCAAATCCCGGCCGCCCATGTTCGATTTACCTCAATAAAGAATCGGCTTAGACGCCACGCGGACCCGGCAAATCCCGCCGAAAAGTCCCGCTCTTACCGCCCGTCTTTTCCACCAATCCGATCGGCACGATCGTCATTCCGCGGTCGGACGATTTGCACATATCGTAGACGGTCAAGGCGGCCAC
>Ga0210393_10004822_pt1 | contig 10637 bp, 11 predicted proteins | sample IncBWC27OmetaG_FD_160068 | JGI IMG/M metagenome (GOLD analysis project Ga0210393, IMG submission 160068) | Forest soil microbial communities from Barre Woods Harvard Forest LTER site, Petersham, Massachusetts, United States - Inc-BW-C-27-O ...
ATCGCGCAGCGCCCGCTCCTTGTGGGCTCTCGAAGAGCTCGGCGTCCCCTACGAGCACCTACCGATGCCGACCACCGAGGCCAAGTCGCCCGCGCATCTCAAGCTCAATCCCAACGGCCATGTGCCAGTGCTCGAAGACGACGGCGCCGTGGTTTGGGAATCGATGGCTATCAATCTCTACCTGGCCGAGAAGTACGGCAAGAATTCGCTGTGGCCGTCGGATCCCGCCGCCCGCGCCGACATCTACAAGTGGAGCTTCTTTGCGATGACTGAAGTCGAGCCGCAACTCGTCACGCTGTTGGTCAATCGCGTGATGGCTCCCCCCGAGCAGCGCAACGAGAAAGCCGCGCTGGGCGCCGTCGAGGCTTTGAAGGCGCCGCTCAATGCGCTCGAGGAAACGCTCAAGGGTAAGGAATATCTGCTCGGCAAGAATTTTACGATCGCCGACCTGAACGTAGCCGCCGTAATGAGCTGGATTCCGATGATGAAGCTCGACATTTCATCGACGCCGAACGTGCAGGCATGGCTGCAAAGGTGTCTCGGCCGCGAAGCTAACAAAAAAGTCCGCGGCCTCAAGTAGGCGCGCTCTGAGGTAAGCATCATGGGAGTGTTGTCAGGATATCGCGTCATCGAACTCGCCGGCATCGGGCCCGGACCAATGTGTGCGATGCTGCTCTCCGACATGGGCGCCGACGTGTTGCGCATCGATCGCGCCGCCGACGCTGGTTTGGGTATCGCGATGGATCCCAAGTACAGCCTGCTCAATCGCGGCCGACGCTCCGTCGCGTTCGATCTGAAAAAGCCCGAAGCGATCGAAGCCGTGCTGAAGCTGGTCGAGAAAGCCGACGCGCTGATCGAAGGCTTCCGTCCCGGCGTGACCGAGCGCCTCGGCCTCGGCCCCGACGATTGTCTCAAGCGCAACCCGCGCCTCATCTACGGCCGCATGACGGGATGGGGCCAGGAGGGTCCGCTCGCGCTCGCCGCCGGCCACGACATCAACTACATCGCGCTGTCGGGCGCGCTGCACAGCATCGGGCGCAAGGGCGACGCTCCCGTTCCTCCCCTCAATCTCGTTGGCGATTTCGGCGGCGGCGCGCTCTACCTGGCTCTGGGAGTCGTCGCGGGCCTGCTCGAGGCGCAGAAGTCTGGGAAGGGTCAGGTCGTCGATGCGGCGATGGTCGACGGCGCCGCATCATTGATGACCGCGATTTACGGCATGCACGGCTCGGGCTTCTGGAACGACGAGCGCGGCGACAACATCCTCGACACCGGCGCTCACTACTACGAAGTTTACGAAACCAAGGACGGCAAGCATGTCGCGATCGGATCGATCGAGGCAAAGTTCTACGCCGAGCTGTTGCGGCTGTCGGGCCTCCAGGGCGAGGAACTGCCGCATCAGCAGGATCGCAAGTCGTGGCCCAAAATGAAGGAGCGGCTGAAGACGCTGTTCCGCACCAAGACGCGCGACGAATGGTGCAAAATAATGGAGGGCAGCGATATTTGTTTCGCGCCCGTGCTCAGCATGGCAGAAGCGCCTCAGCATCCGCACATGAAGCATCGCGGAACCTTCGTCGAAGAGAACGGAGTGACGCAGCCCGGCCCCGCGCCCCGCTTCTCGCGCACGCCGAGCAAGATTCAGCGCCCGCCCGCGCGTCCCGGCGAGCATACCGAAGAAGCATTGCGCGACTGGGGCTTCGCCAACGCCGATTTGGCTCAGCTCCGCAAATCCGGCGCAATAAGCTGAAACTTCCGCGCTGTCTCCTCTCCCTGTTAGGGAGAGGATGAAGGTGAGGGTCCGAATACAGCGTCTGCGCGATTCAGGATTCTGCCGATGCTCCGTTACGGCTTATCCGTGAAATCGAAGATGGTGTGCTCTTCGGTCATAAAGATGTGCGAGCGTTTCAGATCGATGAACTTCGACTCGTCCTCGATTAACGTGCGGCCGATTTTCTGACTTTCTTCGGAGCCGCCACCGGCATTCATGTCTTCGAGGCTGTCCCACCAAACTTCGGTGATGCCATCGAAGCCCTGCGGCATTCCACGCGACTGAGCGATTGCCGCCGAGGCCTCGGGCGCGACGGCGTGGCTCTGGATGTACTTGCGTGCGCGCATGCTCTTCGCGAAACTGCGCACCAGCGGCCCGTGCTTCTCGAGCCAGTAGGCGCTGAAATCCTTGAACGAAATGTCATCGCGCTTGCGGACGATATACACGAGTTTAATCATACGAATCCCTCCGTCGTTTCAAACTGCACTACCGCGACTTGAGACAGAATTCGATTGAGATTACAAATCGAACAGAAATTCTTCCAGGGAGGCTGACCAGATGATTTACGAATTGCGCGTGTATCACACCGTACCCGGACGCCTGCCCGCGCTAGTTAAGCGCTTCGATACGATCACCTGCGGTCTTTTCGAAAAGCACGGTATCAAGCAGGTCGGATTCTGGAATGTCGTGATCGGCGAATCGAGTACCGACCTGGTCTACATGCTGCAATTCGAATCATTGGCAGATCGCGAGAAAAAATTTGCCGCCTTCGCCGCCGACCCCGAATGGATTGAAGCGCGCGCGAAGACCGAAGCCGACGGCCCCATCGTCGCATCAATCGCCAACACCATCCTGACGCCAACCTCGTTCAGCGCACTCAAGTAAGCGCGCCGAAAAACCGGGTTCAGGCGCGCCCCGTCAGCCGCGCCCGCTCGAGCACGCCCTCGAAGATTCGCACCGCGACTGCGTCGACCAGCATCCCGCCCGCGCCCGCTGCCCCTGCGCCGTCACGCGTCGCTGCCTCGTACGCTTCGGACATCTTGCGCGCATTTTCGATTTCGTGCGGCGTCGGCGCGAAAACGTCGTTGGCGATTTCTATCTGGCTGGGATGAATCGCCCACTTACCAACCGCGCCGAGCGTCGCCGCCCAGGTCGCCTCGCGCCGGTAACCGTCGGGATCCCTGAAATTGCCGAACGGCCCGTCGATCGCGTCGATACCGTTCGCGCGGCACGCCGTGATCATCCGCACGCGCGCGTGATGCCACATATCGCCGGGATACCGCAGAGCAGGATCGCTCGCGACGCCGAAGCGCATCCCCTGGCTCGCCGACAGATCGCCGAAGCCGAGGATCAGCGCTTCGAGCCGCGGCGACGCCGCCGCAATTTCCTCGACTCGCGCCAGCGCCGCGCTCTCCTCGATCAGCGCCTCGAGGCCGATCCGGTTTTTCAGATGGAGCTTGGTCTCGAGCTGTGTCAGCAGCGTGTCGAAGAACCAGATGTCGCGCGGCGCCTTCGGCTTCGGCACGATAATGACGTCGAGCTTGTCGCCGGCGCCCTCGACCACCTCGATGACGTCGTCATGCGCCCAATGCGTATCGGCGCCGTTGACCCGCACGGCGCGAACTTTTTTGCCCCAATCGAGATTGCGCAGCGCATCGACGGCGTTCTTGCGCGCCGCTTCCTTCTGCGCCGGTGCGACCGCGTCTTCGAGATCGAGAAACACCATGTCGGCCGTCGTCGCCATCGCCTTCTCGATCATCTTCGGACTCGAAGCCGGTGTCGAAAGCTCGGACCGTCTTAATCGAAGCGTCATAACTTCTCCTTGCGCGCCACCGATATTCCCGCGTCAGCCAGCACCTGCTCCGTGTGCTCGCCGAGTCGCGGCGCGCGCGCATAAATTCCCGACGGCGTGCCGGTCAGCTTGATCGGGCATCCCGCGAGCACGATTGGAGGATTATTCCCGGGCTGTTCAACCTCGACCAGCATGTCGCGCGCCCTCGGATGCGGGTCATCGAAAATGTCCTTGGCGGTGTTGACGGGGCCGACCGGCACCTTGCCGCCGATGGCCTCGACGATTTCGCGTGTGCTGTGCGCCCTGGTCCATTCGATCAGAATGCCGCGCACAAAATCGGCGTTTGCGACTCGTCGATTGACGCCGCGCGTGCGATCGTCAGTCGCCAGCTCGGGCCGCCCGATCGCATCGCACAGAATCTTCCAATGATTCTCGCCGGGCGCCGCGATCGCGACGGCGCCGTCGCGCGTCGGAAATATGTCGAACGGACACAGCACCGGCGTCCCGTTCCCGCCCGGCTCCCTGACGAGGCCTGCGCCCGAGTAGGTGTAGACGACCATCTCGCACAGCGCGAGAATCGCGTCGTACATCGCCACGTCGAGGAACTGTCCCTTCCCCGTTCGGCGCGCCGCATGAATCGCCGACACGACGCCGAGCGCCGCAAGCGTGCCGGGATAAATGTCGCCGATTGCCGGACCGGCTTTGTAGCCACCGCCGTCCTCCGGACCGGTGACGGCGACCAGCCCGCCCATGCTCTGCGCGACGATGTCGAACGCGGGCCAATCCGCGTACGGACTGGCTCCGGTGCGCGGATCGCCGAAGCCGCGGATTGCGGCATAGACGAGCGCGGGTTTGATTTCGCGCAGCCGCTCGTAGCTGATCCCCGCGCGATCCATCACACCCGTCTTCGCATTCTCGACCACGGCGTCCGCCGTTTGCACCAGCCTGAAAAAGCTTTCGCGGTCGGCGTGATTCTTGATGTCGAGCACGATGCTGCGCTTGTTGCGATTGACGCTCGCGAAGTAACCGCCATAGTCGCATCCACTTCGATCGGCAGGGAGCGGACCCATGCTTCTGCTCATGTCGCCAGCGGGCGGTTCGACCTTGATAACGTCGGCGCCGAGGTCCGCCAGCAGCATCGTGCAGTAAGGGCCGGCGAGCGCCTGCGTCAGATCGAGGACGCGGACGTCCGACAGCGGTCCCGTGCGCGTGCTCATCGATCGCCCCAATGCGAGCGGCGTTTGATCAGCACCGTGCGCTCGCCTTCGAACACGATCTTCCCGTCCTGCTTGGCGCCCCAATGCTTGAAGCGCACGATGCCGGCGTCGGCGCGATCGGCGTCCCGCTTTTCGAGCACCTCGGTGTAAGCGTACAGCGTGTCGCCGTGAAACACCGGCGAGGTGAATTTGATTCCGGTCAAGCCGAGCTCGGCGAGCGCATTCTCGCCGGTGTCCTGCGTCGCCAGCCCGATGCATACAGAGCCGGTCACGAGGCCGAAGACGAGGCGCTGGCCGAATTGGGTCGAGCGCATGCGATGCTCGTTGTAGTGGCCGTCGGCGGTGTTGAGCACGAGCTTCGTGAGCATCTGGTTTTCGATCTCGCCGATAGTGCTGCCGCGCGCGTGACGCATTTTCGCGCCGACCTCGAAGTCTTCAAAGTAATTTCCGGCGCCGGTCAGTTTCGAAATCGCAGTGCTCACTTTCTCACCTTCGGCAGCAGCCGGTCGGAAATGATCCGCAGCTGGATTTCGGAAGTGCCCTCGAAAATCTTCGTCAGACGCGCGTCGCGCCAGTAGCGCTCGAGCGGGAAATCTTTGGTATAGCCGTAGCCGCCGTGAATTTGCAGCGCCTGGCTGGTGACTCGTTCGGCCATTTCGGAGGCGAAGAGCTTCGCCATCGACGCTTCCTTGTCGCATCGCCGCTTGCTATCGGCTTCGGTAGCGACAAAGTAGGTGAGCTGGCGCGCAGCTTCGATCTCGGTCGCCATCTCGGCCAGCTTGAATCGAATCGCCTGGAAATCTGCAATCGGTTGTCCGAACGCGACGCGTTTCTGCGCGTACGCCAACGAATCTTCGAGCCCGCCGCGCGCAAGTCCGATCGCACGCGCCGCAGTATGCACGCGAGCGACCTCGAGACCGCTGACGGCGCCATAGAATCCCTTGCCCTCGCCGCGATCTTCGCGCTCGCGGCCGAGCAGCGCGTCGCCCGGCAGTTTGAAGTTGTCGAAGTGCAGCTCCCAGGTCTTCCAGCCGAAGTAGCCGATCTTGCGAATCGGCGATCCCGTCAGCCCCGGCGGAAACTTGCCACGCTCCTTGAGCACGAGGAACTGGCTGATACCTTCGTGGCGACGGCGCGGATCGGACGGCTGCTTGGTGCGCGCCAGCACCGAGATGAAATCTGCCCCGTCGGCAAACGTGCACCAGGTCTTGGTGCCGTTGAGAATCCAGCCGTCGCCGTCGCGCGTCGCCTTGCACGACACGTTGGCCAGATCGGATCCGGCGTCCGGCTCCGACAGCGCCGCCGCGCCGAGGAATTCTCCGCGCGCCATCCGCGGCAGGTATTCGCGCCGCTGCTCCGCCGTGAAACCGCCGCCGAGTCCGTTGCCGCGCGCGATGATGCTCGCGACGCTCATCCACGCGCGCGCGAGCTCCTCGGTTATCAGCACATACTCGAACGCGCCGAGGCCAAGGCCGCCGTACTCTTCGGGGATAACGACGCCGAAGTAGCCCATCTCGGCCATCTTGTCGCGCAGCGCCATCGGGATGTCGCCCTGCTCGGGATCGAGCTTGTTCGCGATCGGCAAAACTTCGTTCATCGCGAAGTCGCGCGCCGTCTGCTGAATCATCCGCCGCTCGTCGGTCATGTAACTCACAAGGGCGCTCCTCTGCGTTTGGCGACGAGGTTGGTGCGCTCGTAGCTGATGACGAGCTCGTCGCGTTGATTGCGCGCTTCAGTTCGCCAGGTGACGATGCCGAAGTTGCCGCGGCTGGCGGATTCGCGCGTCGAGACCACGGTGCTGCGCGCGCTCAGCGTATCGCCCGGATACACGGCCCGATGAAACTCCAAACCGTTGATGCCGAGGAACGGGCCGCCGGCCTCGCTCAAATCCTCGACCGAGATGCCGACCACCGTGCACGCTATCAGCATCGGATTGACGACCACGTCGGGATGTCCGAGCGCGCGCGCATACTCGGCGTTGAAATAGAGCGGGCAGTGCGCGAGCGTCGCGGTGGTGAAGAGCGAATTGTCGCCGGCGTTTATCGTGCGGCCCCAGTGATGCTCGAAGACCTGGCCCTCGTGGAACTCTTCGAACGAATGGCCTTTCGGCACGAGCTTGAACTGACTGAAATCGGGATCTGCCATAGACCAAGCTCCTAGCAGAACTCGCGGCGCGCGGCGAATGTCTAAGCGCTGCGCGCCAGCGGATCGTTGTCCATCGAAACACGCGAGCGTGGATAGAACGCCACGTCGAATGACGGCCGCGCCCTGATTCGCGCGTACCAATCGGTCATGTGGGGCAAATCGAGCCAGACATTTTCGAGCTTGATATCGGACATCCGCACAATCGTCGGCAGCACGCACAAGTCAGCGAGCGAGATCGCGTCACCGGCCAGCCATTGCGAGCCTTTCGCGATCGCGGCGTCGATTCGCTCAACCGTCTGGCGCAATCGCTCGACGGATTCGTCCACCTGATCCTTCGAAAAGCCCTCGGTGCCGAAACGCCGATAATGTCCCTTGCGCAACGGCGTCGCTGCGATGTAGCCGGTGCGCATCTCGTCGCTCATCCGGCGCCATCCGTTGAGAAACAGGCCGTTGAACGAAGGCACGCGAATCGCCGCGGTCGGCACCTCTTCGATGTAGCGCAGCCACGCGCGAACTCTCGCGCGATCGTAAGCGTCGCGCGGCATTAGCGGAGTGCCGTCGCCCGGAGCAATCTCCTCGAGGTACTCGCAGATCACCGAGGAATCGATGACGGGTCGGCCGTAGTGCACCAGCGTCGGCACGACGCCGTTGGGATTGAGCGCGAGATATGCGGGGGTCAGGTGCGCGCCGGTCGCGAATTCGATCGGATGACTGGTCCATGCCAAGCCCTTCTCGGCCAGGCACAGGCGGACCTTTTGACTGCACGTCGAAATATGCGCGTGATGAAGCTCGAGCACTTGCGCCTCCCCGATTCCAAATCTGCGCTACCTTACAACGATTCCGCGGCTTCCAGAAAACGGTCGAATGATGCAAGATGGCGCTAACCCACAACCATCGGAGATTCAGATGAAGACAGAGACGATTGAATATAAAGACGGCGACGTTACGCTGCGCGGCTACCTCGCGTTCGACGACAAAAAGTCCGGCAAGCGCCCTGGCGTGCTCGTGATGCCGGAAGCGTTCGGGCTGGGCGAGCATGCGAAGAAACGCGCGGAGCGGCTGGCAGAGTTGGGCTACGTCGCTTTCGCCGGCGACCCTTATGGCAACGGAGTCGAGGTGGGCAGCCTGCCTGAAGCGATGAAGCTGGCGACGCCGTTGTTTACCGACCCGTCGAAACTCCGCAAACGCGCACGCGCCTCGCTCGACTTTCTCGCGTCCGCAGCTCAGACCGACGCAAGCCGGCTCGCGTCGATCGGCTTTTGCATGGGCGGCACCTTCTCATTGGAACTCGCTCGCGATAGCGCGCCGCTCAAAGGCATCGTGAGTTTTCACGGCGGCCTACAGACACAGCGTCCCGCCGAGGCCGGCAAGGTCAAGGCGAAGATCCTCGTATGCACGGGCGCCGATGACACTCTTATCCCCGTCGAGCAGGTTAATGCGTTCGAGGCTGAGATGAAGAATGCCGGCGCGGACTGGCAGGTCATCGTCTATGGCGGTGCGAAGCACAGCTTCACGAACCCGAACTCGGACAGCATTGGAATGCCCGGCATCGGCTATCACAAACTCACTGACGCGCGCTCATGGAAGGCTATGACTGATTTCTTCGAAGAGGTATTCGCCGCTTAGCGGCGAGATCGCTTCGAACGAGACTTAGCGGCTTCCACAAGGGTGGACTGCTCGACAGGTTCGGTGCGATTTCGCGTGGCAAAGAGCGTGAACATCACGATCAAGGACAAAAGAACGGCGGTGGCTAGAGATATATAGGAGGACCATCGACGGATAGGTGTGGGACGCAGCTCGACTAAGACATTGTGCGTTCCCGCCGGCAAGTTGAAGGTTATCTGCCCGCTTTCCAGCGCGGGGGAAGTCGGAATCTCGTGATCGTCAATCAGCACTGTCCATCCGGGGTAGTCGAAGACCGAATCCTGCATGAGTGCCGGCTCGCTCGAATCGACTTTGAACGACTGACTGTCCGAGTTCGCGGCTAGCAGTGTTACTGCAGGCGTTGAGCGCACGCCCTTTAGCAGTACGCTGTCGAAGTTAGGACGCAGGTAGACGGTCTTAGGCTCGTACTCTTCACGAGTCGACGTGTTGATGCCGTTGCGAGCGATTAGATCCGCGCTGTAGAAGGCTTCATCATACTTCTGAACTCCCTTCGGTGCGGTGTGCGCGATATTGAACAGTACCAGGACTACTACAGCGGCCGATGTTAGCCGGGGTCCCATACGCTCCAAGGCATAGAGCGCCAGCAGCGGCATGAACAGTGCCGGGACGCATAGGATGCGCCATGGATAGGCGAGGTATTGAAGTGTGGCGACATGCTCCCAGATTGTCCACGACAAATCGGTGGCTAACAGTGCGGCGACAATCGTCGAGGCGGCAAAGACCGTCGCGTCAAGACGGCGGACGCGGTTGGCCGCGCGGATCGCGATGAGAAATCCTGCGACCGCCAAAGCTATGTGTACGAGTCCTAGTGAGTAGGAGATGCCGTTGCCAGGACCACGCATCGCGTAGCCGAAGCCCCATGGCGACCAAAACAACTGCGAGGGCGAGATTATGTAGTTCGTCCAGTTGAGAAAATCGGTCCGTAGCAGGTCGGTCTTCACGTAATCTCGTTCGAGCAGAGCCGGCAGCCAGAAGAAAGCACTGAGCCCCAGCCCGCCGACCAACACGCCAGCACCGGCCGCAGCGGTTTTCAGTCGATGATCCGAGACAGCGGATCGAGCGGCGACGAATAGCGCGAACGCCGGAAACATCAGCAGCGCGATCGCATTGTGCGCCAGCGGCACCAAGGCCAGCGCCAATGCGCCGAGCACGACACTGATCGCGGTCGGTTGCTGAACGGCGTTGATCAGCCCGAGCAATGCCAGAGGAGCCACTGCAATCGCGGCGGACTCGGCAAATCGCGCGCACACGTAGATGTCCAGCGCTTGATAGGGAGCAAACAGCCACGCCGCCGCGGCGCCGACCGAAACGACACGAGAAAACGAGAGCCTTCGCCCGATCAGAAAGACTGCGATAGCGCCAATAGCGAATAGAATCGCGAGTCCGAACTGCAACGAGTTCGCGAGCGACATGCCGGCTTTGAAGAATGGCAATGCGACCGCATAGATCAGCGGCGGAGCAAATTCGAACAGTGGCTGTCCGTGCCCGTTGCCAAGATCCGGCGCCCACACCGGCGGAAATTGATGGTCGTCCAATATTTTAGCGAACTCAGTCAGCCGGGGCGGGTACTCGAGCGAGTCATGGCCGAAGATCAAGTCGCCCCCGAACAGCGCATGGGTGAAGAGGGGGATCAACAGCGCGAGCGCGAGAGCAGTCTTGGTCCTCGGAGTATTCCAAGGTGTAGCCAATTCGGCTAGCCGCGCAGTAAGCCTGCGTTCCATCGCGGTATAGTCCGGTCTCCGCATCCCTTGTGCGATGAATCCCACCAAAATAATTCCAGCGATCAGTAAAATCGCCTTAATAGGTCCAGGACGATATCGAACTTCGATCTGATGTTCGCCCGGAGTGACCGGAATCGCGCAGAAGTTGGGATACACGCGAAATATCGGCGCCGGCTTCCCGTCAACAGTAGCTTGCTGGCCCGGAAAGTAAGTGATCTTCAGCAATGCATAACATGGTCGCAAGACGGCTGCTCGAGCGCTGTAGGTCTCGCCAACTTTGCTTTCGGATATTATTTGTCCGCGCGGACTAGACAAGCGCGGATCCAGTGGAG
>Ga0210393_10004824_pt1 | contig 10636 bp, 10 predicted proteins | sample IncBWC27OmetaG_FD_160068 | JGI IMG/M metagenome (GOLD analysis project Ga0210393, IMG submission 160068) | Forest soil microbial communities from Barre Woods Harvard Forest LTER site, Petersham, Massachusetts, United States - Inc-BW-C-27-O ...
AGAACACCTGAATTCCTTCCGGATCGTTCTCTTGGGTGATCACGGGTCCTCTCCCATCGAACACAAGGACAACGTGTGTTCCGGTCAGATCCTGGTATTCCGTCAAAGTCTTCGTCAGCCGGCTCCGGGCCGAAGCAGTTTTGTGATCATGGAGCGCACGCAGTTCGGGCCAGGCAAAAATAATGCTGTGGCCGTCGACGATCAGGATCTGGACGCTCATCCGGAAGGATCTTACGCTGTGAACGACGATTGAGCCAACGGCGTTCGGGCGCCCGCCGCTTACCCCATTCGTCTTCGATACTCGCCGCCGAACGGTGAACGGTGAACGCCGAACGGTGAACCGTGGTGCCATCACCCGGCTTTAAAAATGTGGATTGTCGGATCGAGCTCCTTGACGAGAGCGTCAGCGACTTGCATCGGCGATTCCAGCGGCGCGAGCAGTCCCGTGTTTGGCAAAACAACTAAGTTGCATTGTTTGGCGGCCGGCTGAAGGCGGTAACCCGATTCAAGCGGCGGATTCACCGCGTTTTCCCCCCAGACCAAAGTCACCGGTTGCGACAATTCGGCCAGCCTCTTTTCCAGATCGAGATCAAATCGCCGCGACATCCACTGAAAAATCGCTCGATCGGCTCCGAATTGTTGAGCGCAGTTTGTCAGAACCTCGATTGTTTCCTCAGAAATTTTTTCGGGGTCCACGAATCCGAAACTCTTCAACCAGCCACGGATATGAATCCTCGTCGAAAGATAGCGCCGATAAAACGTTCGGTTTACCAACGGCATCCTGGAGAACACACCATAGCGCTTTGGGAGGCGCCGCCGCCCGAATTCCACCCGCCCCATCGGCATCAAGAGAATCAATCGTTGGACGAGGTCGGGGTGCTGCGCCGCCAAAATCGTCGCAAACCCGGCGCCCAAGCCGCTGGCAACGATCGAAGCTCGTTCTCCACCGGATTTGGCTCGCACGAATTCAACCAATGCCTGGACATGATCGGCGGCCGACAACGGGACATCAGGTCGCTCAGACTCCCCGAACCCCAGCAGGTCCACGGCCAGCACTTGATGCGTTCCCGCGAAATGCGGGTAGACCTTCGACCATTCGTAGGAAGAGGCGCCCACATAAACGCCATGCACGAAAACCAGAGGCCCGCCTTGGCCCGATTCGTGATAAACCACTTGGCCTCGACTCGTGTAAAAGATCCGGGTAGCAAAAATTGCCGGCGAGATGGCGTCAGGAAGCTTTGGTTTCGCACTCGGTCTTAACGCATAGCGTAGCGTCAGGACGAACGCTCCCAAAATCCCCGCGCCGAGGCTCACCCCCCAAATCCGACGCCCCTGGGCCAGTAGCTTTTTCCACATCCTTTTTCCGGCAAGTCTTTAGTCGAGAAGCACCTTGCCAGAACCTGCAGTGATTTGTCCAATCACCTTTCCTTTCGTTTGTGACAGGACTTCGGATGCATGCGATTTCGAGACCACCAGCGCCATGCCAATCCCCATGTTAAAGACCTGGTACATCTCTTCTCGCGAAATATCGCCACCCCGCTGAATGAGTTGGAATATCGGCGGGACCCTCCACAAAGTTGTGTCGACCAAAGCATCGCAGGCGGCTGGCAGAATCCGCGGCAAATTATCGATTAAGCCACCGCCTGTGATATGGGCGGCGCCCTTGATACGTCCGGGTAGAATCGAGGCCATGACAGGCTGATAATTCCGATGGATTCGCAGAAGCTCCTCGCCGAGCGGTTTTGCGAGACCGTCGACCTTTTGGAGAAGATCAAGGCGCATCTTATCCAACAAAACCTTTCGGGCCAAGGTGTACCCGTTGGTGTGCAATCCGTTCGACGGCAAGCCAATCAGGAGGTCCGATGGTACGATCCGGCTGCCGTCCAGCATCCGGGTCCGATCCACCAAGCCGACGATGCAGCCGGCAAGATCGTACTCCCCGGGATGATATAAGTCTGGAAGTTGTGCGGTCTCGCCGCCGATCAAGGCGCACCCGCCCGCTTTGCAAGCTTTCGTGAATCCGGAAATGAGTTGATCGAAAACCGCTGGGTCTAGACGTTCGGCGCCGATGTAGTCGAGAAAAAACAGCGGGCGCGCACCAGTCACCGCGATATCGTTGATGGAATGGTGAACGAGATCCTGGGCAACTGTCGCGTGCTTGCCGAGCGCGATCGCAATTTTCAGCTTCGTTCCAACCCCATCGATACTCGAAACGAGAACAGGGTCTTTCATTCCTCTGAAATTCGCCCTGAAGAGCCCGCCAAACCCGCCGATGCGCCCGAGAACTTCTGGACCAAACGTGGTACGAACCCGTTCCTGCAATCCTTTCTTGACGCGATTGCCCAGATCAATATCGACACCGGCCGACGCGTAGGCCTTCCGCTTCTCCACTTTTCTCATTTCAACCCGGCAAAAAGCTCAGGATGCTCAGCGGGTTCACTCAGCGCTCGTGAGCGCGCGCTGCGGCGTTCAATGATGAACTTGTCCAGATCCCGATCGATCGGCACGGGATATTGACCGTTGAAACAAGCGAGACAAAATTCATTCATCGGCAACCCGGTAGCCCGGACCATGCCGTCGATATCCAAATATCCGATCGAATCGACTCCCAGGTATTCGGCCAACTCTCCAGGCTTGAACTGATTCGCCAGCAGGTTCTTCGGGTCGGGAAAATCAATGCCGTAATAGCATGCGAATTTGTGTGGCGGGCAACTAATCCGCAGATGAACTTCTTTCGCGCCTGCTTCGCGCAGGTTCACGACACGCGCTCTCGCCGTAGTTCCGCGGACCACTGAATCATCAACGACCACTACGCGCTTACCCTTCACCAGTTCTTTGATCAGGTTCAATTTCACCCGCACATTGAAATCGCGGATCAGCTGCGTCGGCTGAAGAAATGTACGTCCAATGTAGTGATTTCGCACAAACGCGTGCTCATACGGAATATTCAATTCATGGCTGTACCCGAGCGCCGCATAGTTCCCTGAATCAGGAACGGGCACCACAATATCTGCATCAACCGGATGCAACCGGGCAAGTTCGATCCCCATCGCAACCCGCGCCTTGCTCACGTTCCTGTCATTGATGAGACTGTCGGGACGCGCAAAATAAACGTACTCGAAAATGCAAAACGCTTTGCGCTCTTCTTTAAACGGCCACTCCGACCGGATGCCGTCATCATTGATGATGACGACTTCTCCCGGCTCAATTTCTCGAATGTAATCTGCATGGACAAGGTCCAGAGCACAGGTCTCAGATGCCAGAATAAACGCGTCATCCAATCTGCCCAGCACCAGCGGCCGAAACCCGAACGGATCTCGCACGCCAATGATTTCTTGTTCCCCCATTAACACGAGGGAGAAGGCGCCTTCCACGAGCCGCAGAGCGCTCAGTACGTTCTTGCGGCCAGTTGGGCGGGCAAGAAGATGCAGAATGATCTCGCTATCCACCGTCGTCTGAAAAATCGAGCCGTTCGATTCCAGTTCCTCACGCAGTATCGCGGCGTTCAAAAGGTTCCCGTTGTGCGCAATCGCCAATTGGCCCCGCGCGCAATCGACAACCAACGGCTGCGCATTTTTCAGCGTACTGGACCCACTTGTCGAATACCGCACGTGACCGATCGCTCTGGTCCCTACCCGCAGTTGCTGTAAATCTTTTTCCTGGAATACCTGCGAAACTAAGCCCATGCCTCGGTGAATGTTAAACGGCTGATTGGACCCCGCGGCGGTCACAATGCCGGCGCTCTCCTGCCCTCGATGCTGCAGCGCAAACAATCCGTAATACGTCAACAATGCCGCATCCGGATGACCGTAGACGGCGAAGACACCGCACTCGTGTCGTGGCTGGTAGGAAGTATTCACATTTTATTGAGAACTCATGGCACGCTCAATCGAAGCGTACCATGCTTGGTAAAGTTCAGCTACGTCCCACCGCAGTGTTTCTCGCTGCGTTGAGATGATCAGATCGGACCCGCCCACTTCACCCACTCGTCCAAACGGGATTTCTGCGGCAGCGCACACTGTTTCCATCGCGCCCACCTCTTCCGCTCCGACCGAGATGATCACTCTCGATTGAGATTCATTGAAAAGGATCTGATCAAGGCGCTCCGGCCAATGACCAAAATCTACCGAAGCCCCGATTCTTCGCTCCCCGGAAATGCAACATTCGGCCACCGCAACTCCAAAACCGCCTTCTGAACAGTCGTGGGCACTCTTGACCAGCCCCTGCTGAATCAGCGCCAGCACGACGGCCTGAACCCCTAACTCCAGGTCGTAGCTCAATCGCGGAGGTAGAAACTCTCTGCGGCCGTGGATGATCGTCAAATATTGGCTCGCACCCAGTTCGTGGCCAATCGGGCCGATCAGGTAGATGACATCTGAGGCATCCCGGAAATATTGCCGCGTGATCCAGCGTTCTTGATCGATTACCCCGACCATACCCACCGTCGGAGTGGGATCGATGGCGCCGTTCGGGTTCTGGTTATACAAGCTGACGTTGCCTCCCGTGACAGGCGTGTCGAACCTGCGGCAAGCTTCGGCCAGACCCTCCACCGCTTCACGAAGCTGCCAAAAATTTGCCGGGTGATATGGGTTCCCAAAGTTCAGGTTATCCGTGACCGCCAGCGGTTTCGCCCCCGAGCAGACCAAATTCCTGGCGGCCTCCGCAACCGCAATGCGGGCACCCTCGCGCGGATTCAATTTGCAATAAAGACCGTTGCAATCAGTGGTGGCCGCAAGATATTTATCCGCTTCCCGAACATAGAAGACCGCCGCATCGGACCCTGGGGGCACCACTGTTCCTGCCCGAACGGTGTGATCATATTGGCGGTAGACCCAGTTCTTGGAAGCGATCGTCGGTTCTGCCAGGAGCCGCATCAAGCTCTCGTGAAGATCGGCCGGAGGAATGTCTTCGATCCGTACTTCAGGCACGGGCGGATCTGCAACCACCTCGCGCTCGTAGACCGGAGCGTCATTCGCGAGCTTCTCCGCGGGAATTTCCACCTCGACACGTCCGTGATTCAAGACCCGCATCACACCGTCGTCAGTCACTTTACCCACGCAGGCGTATGGCAAATCCCATTTATCAAAGATCTCCTTGACCGTCGCCTCTCGACCGCGCTCAACGATGATCAGCATCCGTTCCTGAGATTCGCTGAGGAGAATTTCATAGGGCGTCATCCCCGGTTCCCTCTGTGGCACCAGCGCCAAGTCGATCTCTACTCCAGTGCCGCCGCGACTCGCCGTCTCGCACGTCGAACAGGTCAATCCAGCAGCCCCCATGTCCTGGATGCCGGCCACGCATCCGCTGGCCAGCAATTCGAGACATGCTTCCAGTAAGAGCTTGCCCTTGAATGGGTCGCCTACTTGGACCGCCGGCCGATCCTGTTTCGATTCCTCCGTCAAATCGCGCGACGCAAACGACGCTCCCGCCAAGCCATCCCGCCCGGTTTCTGACCCGACATAAAATACCGGATTTCCAACACCTTTTGCTGCCCCGCGAGCAATCTGTTGATGACGAAGAATTCCCAGGCAAAAGACGTTCACCAGGGGATTCCCTTCATACGACTGATCAAAGTAGATTTCGCCACCGATCGTCGGAATTCCAACGCAATTTCCGTAGTGCGCAATTCCGGCCACCACCTCCGAAAAAAGTCGTCGATTGCTTTTCGCTGCCGGAGTTGTGCCCCGGATAGGGCCGAATCGCAAAGAGTCCAGAAGGAATACCGGGCGCGCGCCCATCGTAAAAATGTCGCGGATAATCCCTCCAACGCCGGTTGCAGCGCCTTGGAATGGTTCGACGGCACTGGGATGATTGTGGCTTTCCATCTTGAAGGCGACGCCCCAACCATCTCCAATGTCGATCACTCCCGCGTTCTCTTCTCCGGCCTTCACCAAAACTTTCGGTCCGGTGGTCGGCAATTTTTTGAGTTCGAGCCGGGTGTTCTTGTACGAACAATGCTCGCTCCACATCACCGAGAAAACGCCCAATTCAGTGAAATTCGGATCTCGGCCCAGGATCGCCTTGATACGTCCGTACTCTTCCACTGTTAAGCCGTGCCTTCGGATTAACTCAGGCGTGATCTCAGTAACCATTTATCTGAAAATAACAGGTTCCAAGGCCTCGACCAACGAACCGAAAAGCAACTTTCCATCTTCGCTGCCAAGTTTACGATCCCAGGCGCGATCCGGATGCGGCATCATCCCCACCACATTGCGCGCTTCGTTGCAGATGCCTGCTATACCGTGCATCGATCCGTTTGGATTCGATTCCGGGGTCACCTTCCCCAAGGCGTCGGCATAGCGAAACACGACCTGCCTCTTCGACTCCAGCGAGCCAAGGGTTGTCGGATCGGTGAAGAAACAACCCTCCCCGTGCGCGACGGGCATCCTCAGAACGCTTTGTCCCTTTAATTTCGCAGTAAATGGGGTCTCCTCGGTTTCAACTCGCAACCAGACCGGTTGACAGACAAAACGCAGCGATTGATTCCGGATCAGGGCTCCGGGCAGCAACCCCGCTTCGCACAAGATCTGAAAGCCATTGCAAATACCAATCACCGGCATTCCTTCGTTCGCCGCCCGGACGACGGCCCTCATGATCGGTGAAAACCGCGCAATTGCTCCGCACCGGAGATAGTCGCCGTAGGAAAATCCACCAGGCAAGACGACTGCTTGAAAGCCGGACACTGATGTTTCTTTGTGCCAAAGATACTCGGCCTGGACATGGATCCCGTCTGTCAAGGCCCGTAAACAGTCCTGGTCGCAGTTTGACCCAGGAAACTGAACTACCGCAATCTTCATGCGTTTATCTCTGCCGTCACGGGCAACGGATCGTGTAATCTTCGATCACCGGATTCGAGAGAAGATCTCGGCACACCTCTTCGAGCTTCGCTTCATCGGGAGGTGTCTTGAATTCCAGCTCCAGCAATTTGCCAACGCGCACGGAATCGACCGCATCGAGGCCAAGTTCCTTCAACGCATTCCTCACCGCGACCCCCTGAGGATCCAAAACGCTCTGCTTTGGCATCACGACGACGTGCACCTTCATCAGAGCACCCACCATCGAGGGACAACCTCACTTCGACAAGTTAAAATTTGTTGCCCCTCCAGTTGCAGTTAAAAGACGCCAGACTGGACACGGCATGTCCAATTGGTAAACTCCCAATATATGCCCCTATTGCGGAAATGGCTCGGATTGAGCGCAATCGCATTGTTATCAGTCTTCTCAGCGTCGGCTGACCAGCAATCGGCCGGCAACACTACGGCCGCGGATACACCGCTCTCCACCGACGAATTGAAGAATGCCTCGTCAGTCGATGCCCTCACGGTCCCAACCCCAGGTGAATTTTTTAAAGCGATCGAAAAAGGAGGTAAACCAAATTGGACTTCCCAGTATCGCCCCCCCGTCTCGATCAAATCGACCGATCGCGCCCAGATGGCGCTGAACCTCGGGACATTGATCGCTGACGGTTATATCGCTGTCGAAGCGCATGATGGTCAACAGGTCAAAAATGTCGGCAAAGATGTTCTCGCGCTCGCCAAAAAGCTCAGCGTTTCCCAGAGTGTCCTTGCCCGGAGCGCGAGCATTACGCAGTTTGCGGAAAACGATGCCTGGGATCAATTGAATGAAGAATTGGAGGCGACCCAGAACGAAGTGAAAAAGGCACTCGAGGAGAACCGCGACACCGATCTCATCACGCTGGTCAGCATCGGAGGTTGGATCCGGGGAACAGAAGTTGTCACCGGTCTCGTACTCCAGAATTACAATGCAGAAGATGCCAAGCTGTTGCGGCAACCGGCCTTGGTCAGTTTCCTGAAAAGTAAACTGACGAATCTTCCGGGCAAAATACAAAAGGATCCGCTTGTCCAAAATGTAAGTCGGGACCTCGACGGAATTGAAAAAATGGTCTCCTTTTCCGCCGATCACGTGCCGTCCGAGGGAGAGGTCAAGGATCTCAATCTCGCCGCCTCAAAACTAACCAAACAAATCGGAGCTCCGGAATGACCCGCTTCATTCTAGCCGCGCTCGCCGCCTGTCTCGTCCTAACGTCCCCGAGCCGTGCGGAAACGGACGACCAGGTCACCGCTCGCAGTGATGTCATCGACCTGGCCGGAGCCTTTCAAAACGACGGATTCAAGATTAGAGATGGCAATTTTATCGGTCAGATCTCGAAGGACCACTCTCAAATCGTCGCTGTCAATCTCTACAGCGGTAATGCCTATTGGTTCACCGCGTCTACAGGACAGAAGCTCGACAAGCTGAAAGTGTCCCTCTTCGACGATTCAGGAAAACCGGTCAGCTATATGCCGTACCAATCAGGACCCAGGGCTGCCGCCGGTTTCAGCCCTGACGCAAGTGGTTTATATTACGTGAAAGTGGCGTTGGAGGAAGGCCAGCCCGCCACCTTTTGCTTGATTTACTCCTATAAATGAAATCTTCTGGCCAACCTCATGCCAACGGATGTGCCTAGGGTTAGGGAAAAAACTTCAGGACCGACGGTCAAACAGTTCTCCGTCTTCCTCCAAAATAAGGTCGGAGCGTTGCTGGAGGTGGTGAAGCTCCTCAACGCAAATGACGTCCATGTCCTTGCGCTGAATTCTCAGGATTCGACCGATTCAGCCATCGTCCGGATTATCGCAAGCGATCCGGAGGCCGTCGAAAGTCTCTTCGACCTGCACGAAATTGCCTACAGCATCTCCGAAATTATGGTGGTCGAGATGAACGAAGTCGCAACCGATCTGAAGCGGATGTTGCAAAGTTTGCTCATGGCTGAGGTCAATATCCAGGTTTGTTATCCGATTTTAATCCGGCCGCACGGTCGATCGGCAATGGCATTGCACCTGGATGACCAGGAGTGCGGCTGGTCAGTCCTAGCCGGCGAAGGCTTCAGAATTCTCAGCCAAACCGATCTGTCCCGTTAGAACGCTCGGCGGTGCCTCGATCGTGCAAAATGCTTGAATTTCCGCCCCTTTGCATCTCACCTTGAATATCCCACCCGCTCGTGCGTCGGTACTCTTTGGAATGAATAATCGTCTCGTTGCCGTAGCTTTGGCCAGCCTTCTTGTCGCCGGATGTGAGCAGCAGCCGGCTACGCCCTCCGGCGGGCAGCCCGCAAGTTCTCCATCCCCTGCGCCAACTACGCCCACCCCGGCAGAGACTGCGTCTCCTCTGACCACCCCGGCCCCAACGCCAACTGCGGAATCTCAAGCCACTCCGACAGCGACCCCAGAAACAACTCCCGCTGCCACCCCGGAAAGCACTCCGACGGCAACTCCCGCTGCCACTCCGGAAACGACTCCGACGGCGTCGTCATCCGAAACGACCCCCACAGCGACTCCGGAAAAAACTCCGCCCGCTCCGGCATCCTCTCCCGCAACAACTCCGGATGCCGTTTCGCCGTCGCCGAGTTCTTCTCCGCTGGCCGCCGACTCAGAGAGTCGCCCGACCTTGAGCAGCCGGTCTGCCAACGAATATTTGGAGACTTACGACGCGTATATCAACGACTTCAAAACCGCTTATCAGGCGATGAAGCAGGGCGACATGACCAAGTACCGGTCCGTGATTCAACGCGCCCAGGAACTGCAAACGAAAAGTGAAAAGCTTGCCGGCGAACTCAACCCCGAAGAAGAGCAACGATTCGCCAATTATCTGAACAAAAAGGCCAACGAACTTACTGCGTTCGCCAGCCAGAACCGCTAGTCGCTGGGGAAACGTCCACCGCGCCAGGCTAGTTATTTCAGGCCTCCACAAAATTCAAGCCCGGAACCGGTCCCGAAGTTCCCGTCGGTCAGCAATTTTGGTTGGAAGTTCTTTTTCCAGATTCCACGGAACGTTGATAATCAGAATCCGATTGCGTCCCTTGAGCAAAAGCACGGTTTTGAGAATAGCTGCCCGCCGGTTATGCAAAAAACTGTAGTACCAACGCGACTCGACCAGTTGCGGAATCAGAACCGCGATTACATTCTCCGGGTTTTCGCCCTCGAGTTTCCAGATATAGTTAAGAATTGGCGTGATCACTTTGCGATAAGGTGACTTCAGGATCACCAGTTCGGGCGCCGGTAAGCCCGTGCGATCAATGGAGGGTTGGACATCAACGTGCCATTCGCTGGAGAAATCACGGTGACTCTGTTCTTCCTGAATGTGCAAAACATGAATGTTTTGCGATAACCCATACGCCACCTGAAGTGCCCTTTCCGCCAAGATGTTCAAGTGATCGATGGGCACGACCGCAATCATCTCGCGGGGCCGCTCTAAACAAACCGGACCGGAAACCGCCACCTCCCGCCCAATCCTCGCATAATGTCGACTAATCGCTAACATCAGGATGAACAACAATGGTAAAACGATGACCACTAGCCAGGCGCCCTCCGCGAACTTCGTCACGATAACGATGAGAAAGGTGATCGCCGTAGCGAACGCCCCGATGCCATTGATCACCGCGCTGAGTCGCGCGTTTCGATCCTTTGATCGCGACCAGTGTATCACCATCCCGGCCTGAGAGAGAGTAAAGGCAAGGAAAGCCCCGACCGCAAACAGAGGGATGAGTTTGTCGGTGACACCGTTAAAGAGAATCAGCAGACTTCCCGCGAGAACCGTCAGCACGATGATCCCTTGCGTGTACACGAGCCGTCGGCCACGC
>Ga0210393_10004825_pt1 | contig 10636 bp, 9 predicted proteins | sample IncBWC27OmetaG_FD_160068 | JGI IMG/M metagenome (GOLD analysis project Ga0210393, IMG submission 160068) | Forest soil microbial communities from Barre Woods Harvard Forest LTER site, Petersham, Massachusetts, United States - Inc-BW-C-27-O ...
ATGAGAGATTGGATTGTATCAGGAATCCCGGTAGAACCGGCCTCCATCTCAGATCTCGTCCGTTTGAGCGAATGCATCGGAGGCGTGGAGGACACGCCTGGAACGACAGGAGCTGGAGAGGTAGTATAAACGACTCCCGGTGGTGGGGGATAGACAAGTCCCTGGTGCTGCGATGTTGAGGGGGTGAAAAGACCCTGTGCTCGCCCTTGGTTCAAAAGTCGGAGGGCAGACCCTGGCATAATCGGTGCCGAGGGAAGAGAGGAGGGCAAGTAATTCCCCGGTGCACCTGGAGCATATATAAAACGCAAGGTTTGGAGGTGAAGGGGGTCGCTTACCACTGCTTGCTTGAATTGCAGTAGGGAGAGCGCCGAGCGAGCTCGAGCTTGGGATGAAATCGAATAGTGGGGCAAGGAGATTAGCGACACCATATTGAAGAGCGATATCTCGTCCTCTCTCGAGCGGTATCCTTTACACGGAGACAGAGCCCACATCAGGTGCGCGACTGCGCAAGCGACAGTACACCGAAAGTTTAACGGACCATGTTCCTTGATACTTTCCGTAGCCACCCTGCACAATTTCGTGCTTTCCGGGAAGTATTTCCTTCTCGAGGATTTTAGTCCTCCTGCCCTTGTCCACGCCAGCCACCTTCAATATTTGAGTGGCGTTGACGTAGGAGTCGGCGCGACGGCGCATGACCGCTATACCTCGAACCATGCATTCGTAGACCTGACAAACGCGTGACGGGATGTCGAGAGAAAGAAAAAATGGCCCGCACTTGGACGGAGGAGTACACGGCATTGTATATCTTGACTGGCTGAGGTTGCTGCACGACGGGCTGGGCCTGCATCTGCGTGTAGGACCTTGGTGGACAAGGCAGTGATTGTGAGCAGAGGAACGCGACGCGTGCTTTGCGGAGTTTCAAGCGCGCCTGATCGACCCGGTGGGACCGCTCGCTGCCCTTCACTTCTCTCCCCAACGGGCCCCAACAATGATGCACGAAGCATCACAACAATCACAACCGCTCTTGTTAATCGAGGACATTGAGTCCACACCCGTATATCCGATCATACATATGGTCAGAACGGTATGTTTGTCACACTTCTCACGAATTACCTCCATTAAGGCATGATGCATGATGGACTTGAAGGATATCACGGTGCGGTCTCGTCGTTTACCGGTTTACCCATGACGTCTTCTGATTAATAATATCATTTAGCATTTTATAGGTGCGTCCAGTTGCGTATACATTGGGGCCTAGCTAAGAAGCAAGTACGACGTCAGATACCCCGTTAACTTACGACGCAGTCCGTCTTCTCAACATCCAGCACAGTGCATATCTAATGCTAACTTTAGCTAACATCGCCCGACTTAACTTACACGCTGGTTCGCCCCTTGTCTGAGAAATACCGTAATCTTCAGGACCAGGGCAACAAGTCTATTGTGTTTTGCCTACTTTTGAACCGCGTACACTTTATCCGCGATGACAATCTCGCGACATCTTCTCTCTCTCGCACTCGGGCACATCTCTGCGAGATTTTAGCTATAAGGTGTCTACGCGAGTATGGAGATAGCCTTCTTGACTTGGCTGCGGTCGCGGTTACGAGCTGGCCGGTCTATTCTGGCGCTGATCCGGTGACGCTGAGTCTTGTTCGGGAAGAGAATGAAGACTTGGATGATACAGTCGGCAATGCTATTGAAATGGCAATCATTAGCAAAGCTAAGCGATTCATCAAAAGTACTTCTTGTCAAAAAGTCATCAACGCTATCTGGAGGTAAAATAAATTGGCTCTCCCTAACGCAGGCCCTTGATGAACACCCTCCTCTCATCAGCGGAAAATGTGTCTATCAAGCTGATAGTAGTCATTCGATCCTTTCCGATGTACGTCATTTGTTATCACAGCGAGTCCTCGTATTTCTACGGCTTTCCGGCTTCACTTTTCCCATAGACCTATAAACGGACGCCAATCCACTTTTATAATCCACATAGCGCACCACTGCTTGATCATTACCGGTTTGTGTTTGCGTTGACGAGTAAGCACTCTGGGGTCACTGACAGCGCCAATAGTCTCAAAGTGCCTGCAATCCGTTCCGTTCTAGAGTATTTGAAGTATGTAGTTCTTCGTTCGTTTCCTGAGTATTTCACGACGTCGAGCCCCGTAGCTTCGTAATATTATTTATACTCTTCGTCGTCGCCGTCGAACTGAACGAGATGGATCGCCTTAACGCGTGGGAGATTGCGTTTATGGTATATTCCCTTGGATTCTCCCTGGACAAAGTGGCAGCGATGCAGGAACACGGAATCAGAGGTAATGTTTTCTATGCACCACCCGTACATCGCTTGTTGAATCCGTCAGCAGTCTTTTTCACAGGTACCTGGGTGCGTGGCGACTATACGCAGCGTCGCGAAAGTGCTGATGACTGTCTAGAACGGGTTCGACTTGGCATTCAGTACGTCCCTTGCGATCACCACCTTGAAGCGTCTTTTTGATGTTCCACCAAAGTACCAATATTTTGCACATATGCAGTCCTCCGTATCTATGGGATATTCCACCCTAGTACGCTCCATTTTCAATTGAAACATTGCGTAGGATGGTCATTTTTGGCTAGAAGGAGCTTGGGCCAAAGCTGTCGGTGTTGACAGCCTTGCGCTTATCGCGTGTCTACTTTTCCCTCGGTAAGTCGCGCTCACGCAGGCGTTCAGAGGTACCTTGAAAATGGGTCGCCCTTCAGGTTGGCCTTCGTAACACTGAAGAACAATTTAATGGTGCTTTCATTGCGAGCCATGATCTCACAATTCGCCTTCTTGATGTGCATCGCCGTTTTCTGCTTTGGCGGCTTCCTGTACGCACTCTGGACGTAAGCTAATGTCATTTCTTCCACGTGGCGATGTTCCGAATCTGATCATTTTCCAGATTAAGCAAGGCAAAGGCTGGGTGCGATGCTTTCTTCTGCCCTACATCTATTGTCACTACTGAGGCGCTGCTTTTTAATAGGTATTCACTAAGGTAGTTTCGGTCACGTCCCCTGAGATTCCGTCCATCTTTTAACCCCCCATCTTAGTCAGATTGCATGGTGGATGATCGACATATGGTTTGGCCTCGACGCGACAGGTTTTGAGAAAGCTCGTGAGTTGATAACCGAGATATACACTGTTTCTTATTCCCTGGCAGCCGAATTCGACGGAACCTTTGGCCCAGTCCTGATGGTGACCTACGCCTGCCTGAGCAATACATTACTTCTCACAGGTATGTCTCCTTTTGTGCGCTAAAACTACTCTTGCCGACACGCATACTATCGCCGTAGTCTTGGTCTCGGTGCGTCGACCTCTCGTCTTCCGGGACTCTATCTGATGGCACAATGACAGATCCTTTCTCATACATTCTCCACGATATCTGAGGATGCAGCTGCTGAGGTCGAGCTTTCATGCTTCATGTCGTGTCACTGTACCAAATCAGTTTGCAGGCTATGTTTAGACGCGCTGTGTCAACAATCGAAGGGTTGGTTTAGCGCCCACATTTTACTACATGACATGGCCAACTCAATATTTGGTAGTGTAAAGGCCGACTCTCTGTTTTCATACCAACCACCTGTCAATCTCTTCGCTCTCTGGGTCCTCCTTCCTGCGAGTTACGTACTAACCCCGCGCTGGTTCCATAAGGTCTAGTCTTCCATTTACGTGCGCCACAAGTTTAATGAACATTCTCATGTCAGGTCAACGTGTTTATGATCAGGTTCTCGCCCTTGAAACGTGACAGGACCAGACTTCTTGACTGACAAGCCACCACAGATTAACAAACTTCCCGATATTGATCACGATCGCATTGTATGAGCGCCAAGCTAACAAGATAGGGACAGTAGGTGTCGGAGAGACGCTATTGGCCACGACAGAACACTTTTTGGAAACCCTGCCAAGAAACGTTAAGCGCTGGAGTGCGTTGCTTGTCTGTCCATTGTGTAGTGACCAGTGTGCTCATAAGGATATGCCGTAGCTTTGCTGGAAAATTTCTTTCCAGGAAGAGTATCCGACATCGATGCGGTGCGAGCGCTTCTCCAACAGCCCGAACACAAAACAGATGATTCTGCTTTTCAGATTTTTGAGATTGAAGACCAACTCGACAGTGCACTGGATATGCATGACCAGGGTGCGCCCCCTCTAATGGGGCACGCACGAACCGGTTCCGTCAGGCGCCCTCGAGGATCGATCGGGAGTAATACATACTCGCGAGTACCATCGCAATCATCGAGAAAGCCAGACAGCTCGCCGGGTCCACAGACGCGACTTCGCGTCATGCCTCCGCCGGGTCGCCCAGCAGAGACGACGGTTCAGGCGAGCCCGCTGGCGCAGCTATTCCAGCCAGTGATTGTTGATGAGGCGATACCAGAGGATGCGCAGGTGAACACTGGCACGCGAGACGGGGTGAGCTACGGGCCCGTGAGTCGGCGGCGGCTATCGTCTGCGACAACTCTGCAAAGGATGATCCCACCCAGCCGAGAGAGCGACAGCGCGTTTGTGCAGAGTCCGGATCAGCGGCCGGAGGCGCTACCGGAGCCGGAAACGGCGGAAGAGACAGAGGAGAAGGAATCGGCGTTGGGAAAGTTCGAATGGGCAAGACGGCTGGATTCGATTGAGAGGAGACAGAAGCGGATTGAGGAGCTTCTGATAGAGGTTGTGAGCGGGATGCGAGTTGGAAGGGGGGGACTCGGAGGAGAAGAGAGTGACGGTTGACGGGTGACATCGTGACTGTGACGTAGTGTTTTTGTGCCGTTTTTCCTTTTCTTTTAAAAAAAATTGCCGAAATGACGGTTGGCCTGGGCTGGCTGGCGCGCAAAGAAGCGACCGAGGGACCGACCGAACGACCGAACGACCGGAATTCCGCCTCGCCTGGACTGGACAACAGGGCGACAAAGACGGCAACGAGAGCGGTCGGCTACCATCATCACCCTCTCCCCTGTGACAACCACCCTTCAAATATTTTTGATTCGGTCTGGCTCACTCATAGCGCATCTCCACCACGGTCATGGGCTACTCTCAAGATCATCCCGCCATCCCCTCCCAGGAACGCTCGTCGCCCTCCAATGGCCTACTCATCCCCTTCTCTCCCAGGTCTCACGGCTCCCCTCGTCAATCCCCTCGCCGACTCTCCCCTGCTGCCGACGAGCCGTCCTCGCTGCCCTCTCCTTCCATCCTGAGCGGCTCAGACCGGCCTCCCCTCCCAACGCGCGCTTCCACCCTTGGATCGGCCAGCGAACTTGATCACAAGTCCTATTCCGATCCCTCGTTGCCAAAATACTCTCGCAGCGAAGACTTGAATCACTCCTCTACATTCACCTCCCCGTCGCCGCCCTTCCTTTCGGCCAGTCGGCCGACAACCCCGGGCAGCAGCTCCCGCGACCGCTATCAGCCCTCCTCATCCGAGTACTTGGGTACATCGTCCAGACGACTGAGCGGGGCTTCAGGATCCTCTCACTCGACCTCTTCGAGTCCGGCAGAGAATCGTCCACCCCCGTCTGTCACCTCTGCTAGTAGTGCCACGTCGGTCTCGTGAGTCCTCTCCCTGTTTTATGCAGACATTCTCTCTACTCTATTATTATCCTCTCTCTCTACCTCCTCTGTGTTCTTCGCCGTTCTGTCTAACGACTCGACCATCACCTTGCCTTAGGACATGCTCCGCTTGTGTACTCCCCATGCACGGCGCGTTCGTTCGGGCCCTTGGTACGGTTTTTCATCTTCAGTGCTTCAAGTGCATCGTATGTACTACTTCTATTCTTGGCTTGAACGCTATATCAGCTTTTGACAGGACTGTGGCGATGTCGTCGCGTCCAAGTTCTTCCCTATTGATGGCCCTGATGGCAAGCAACAACCGCTGTGCGAACGGGATTACTTCCGGCGACTCAACCTCATTTGTGCGAAGTGTGGCATGGCATTAAGAGGGAGTTATATTACGGCGTGTAGTGCGTTGCATCCACGCTCGATGATGATCCAGATCCGACTCACGCCCATACAGACAGAAAGTTCCACGTCGAGCATTTCACATGCTCCATATGTCCAACACTTTTCGGGCCGCAAGACTCGTATTATGAACACGACAACGACGTGTACTGCCATTACCATTATTCGACGCGCTTTGCGACAAAATGCGCAGGCTGTAATACTGCCATTTTGAAGCAATTCGTGGAGATCAATAGGAACATGCGTGACGAATGCTGGCATCCAGAATGCTACATGATCAACAAGGTCCGTCGCAATCACGGACCCTGTGCACATTTCTGTTGTTCATGATCCATTTCTTTCTATTCTGAAGTTCTGGAACGTCAAAGTTGTTTCCCGGCGACCGACAAGTCTCACAGATGTACCACCTGACACAAGCGAAACGGCTTATGCGGAGGAAGAGCGGCGGGAGACACATGCGTCATTGAAGGAAAAGCAAATACGGATGGAACAACAGGTGTATCGCATTTGGACGTGAGTTTCTTACCGGAGCTTCCAGAAAATTAACCTTTTGAGGGGTTCTCAACACGCTTGCCAGGGTACTTTCTGCATTCGAGGAGTCAAGTGCAGCGTGCATATCGGACATGCTGCGGCATGTGAGCAGCGGACAATACTTGGACGCCATTCGAATGGCCGAGAAGTTTATCCTTCACGTGGAAATCCTTTTCGCGACCATCGATGACCTCGAATGGCACTTTGCTCAGCTGACCATGAAAGGTAACGTTATTAAGCACCCCGTGACGATAAAAACTTCTCACGATCACACCAGGCATGTCACATGTCCGCGAAGCCCGCATGCTCTGCCGCAAGACGGTCGATTTGTTCACCCTCCTGTCACACACTCAGGAGACGGGCGCCCGTCGGATGGGCATGACCCAAGAACTCCTCGCACTCGTCACGGGACTCGCCCATTACCTCAAGATCCTCATCCGCATAGCTCTCACAGGGGCACTCAAGCTTGAGCGCGAATATGGCGTACGCGAAGCGATGCAGTCCTTCCTCGACAAACTCCATTTGCTCGCAGTCCAAGGCGGAAACCCATCTGCACGCCGGATGTTAAAGGGGGCCAAGGGCGAGATCATCTCCACCCAGCGTTCCGCTTCCGGCAATGCGGGTACCAATGGCGTCATGTATGGCTTCCGCAGCCTTGCACCGGAAAATGCTGGGGAGTCACCGTTCCTCGGCGCTTCGCGTGACCCTGGGCTCAGTAGCGTCCCAGTCGTGAACCCTCCGAGCGACTTGTGCGTCAAGTGCAGCCTCACGGTCGAGGAGGATTGCGTTCGGCTTGGCACATACCAACGTTGGCATTCGCAGTGCATAGGGTGTAAATCATGTGGAAAAGTTGCGGCTCCGCCAGCAGCTGCGACTGCGGACGAGAAAGCAAAGGAGAAAGAGAAATCCGAAGATGGAGGCCAAGCGCCAAGAATCACAACCGCGCGGCGACCTCCAGCTAACGTGGACATCTTCGCTTACGAATTAGACAGCATTGTGGACACGCAGTCGTTTGGTCCGGTGCCAACGGTTATTTATTGCACGGACCATGTGCATCAAGCCTGCCGTAGCGGGTTTCAGGCAGTGTCGCGCCTCGAGCAGTATGCATTTTTGTTGAACGTCGCCCTGAGGAGGCTGTACCTCCTCCTCAAGAAACGTAAGGTCATCCCCCTGACGCCCAGTATGTGCCTTTCCCTCTCCATCATGATGCGGGGCATTGATCCCTCCTCTCCCGCATCCGCAGCTACTGCCCCACCGTCCTCCGCCGAGGAACATGATCCGTATCGTAATTCTCAAGACATCATGCGTATGAAGACCGTCCACCTCGATAGGAAGCTCTCCGCGACGGCACATATACCAAAGCGATCAACCATCATCGAGAGCCCCAGCGGTAAGGTCGCACATCCAAGTGACGTGGTTACGTCACAAGGACAGGGCAGCGGGCGCATGCAGTCACAGGCGCAAACGCAGCAGGTTGATCCCAGCCTCGCTTTTCAAGGGCAACGTCCTACTGTCCAGCAGAGCGTGCAGGGTGTCAGTGCTGGCCCTGTGCGACCGCAGCGGCCCCCTCAAGGTCTGGGGCTGCAACAACAATCACCACAATCGCAGCAGTCCGCCCCACCAGCACGGCCTCAACGTCCCACCCTCAACCCAGCCGCCCCCACACCGTCCCCCGCCGACTCACGGCCCAACTTCTTGCGCAAGAACACCGAAGTCAAGATCGTCGACGACGAACCCACGCCACCCACACCGTCTGCCACCGCCCCGTCCGAAAGTGGTCCACTGGACAGTGTACCAACGCTAGAGGGGCTCACACTCGCGGACATACCGCAATTTGCCGAGGCTGCACAGGCAATGGAGCAACGTCGTTCACTGCCTCGCCAGAGCATGGTCCCCTACATCGCAGAATTGTCACCGCTGGAGCTCGCTATCGTGCGACACGCGGCCGTAGTCATACTATACCGTTCACCGTTGCGTGATCAGTTGGATTTAGATGAGATCTTGGAGATGGTCGAGGCGAAGAAGCAGGGATTTTGGGGTAAGCTGTTCAAAGCGAATGAGAAAAAGAACATCAAGAAGAAAGGTGCGTTGCTGCATCGTTCGATGGGATTTTGTCGTACTAACGGTGGGACTAATGGTCGCAAGGCCTCTTTGGGGTACCGTTGGAGCTCCTCGTCGAACGTGAGGGTGCGGACTCGATGCATGGCGCATCAAGGGCCACTTTGAGAGTGCCGAGCTTCATCGACGATGTGATCTCGGCGATGCGACAAATGGGTGCGTGTTGCTCGCAGTTTAACGATTCATCCCGTTCACAGTACTGCATCGCAGATATGTCGGTTGAAGGCATATTTAGGAAGACGGGCAATATCCGACGGCGGAAGGAACTTATAGTCGCGCTCGACCGCGACGAGTCTTCTGTGGATTGGAGTACCGAGCACCCAGTTCAGATTGCCGCCTTACTGAAGCAATTCTTCCGTGACCTTCCTGATCCCCTCTTGACGTCCAAGCTACACCGCCTTTTTATAGCATCAGCCGGTGCGTAGTAAAAGAACGCTTTTGCCTAGGCTGCCCATCATTGACTTGTCTCTTCGGCATCAGGTCTGCAAAATGACGATGACCGGAAGCGGTTGCTCCATATGCTGACGCTCATTTTACCCAAGAGTCACCGAGACACGTTGGAGGTCCTTCTCGTTTTCCTCAAATGGGTTGCATCTTTCGCACACAGCCTCGACGATACTGGAAGCAAGATGGACCTTCCGAACCTCGCGACGGTCATAGGCCCGAGTATTCTCTTCTCGGCCGGCCGGGACGCTGCGTTCGAATCAAGTTTTGGCGTCATCAGGGTGGTGACAGAGTTATTGGAGAACCAGGACGAATTCTTCACCGTTCCCGAGGATTTTTTACCACTCGTGCACGATCAAGAGCATTTTGTCCATGGCATGGAGCTTCCTAGTAAGGACTTCATGAAGAGGTGTGAGGCGTACATGCGTCAGAGGTCTAGTGGCCGCGCTACTGGACCTTTGATGTCACCTATCTCCGGCTCTTCACCCTTCAATTCTAACAATGCCAACCTGGCACATCCCAACCGGTCAGGAGATCTACTAGATTCACGGTATGCCCCCTGCTTCCTTGACGTCATGATTCGATTCCTCATACCCAACACCCAGTAATACACCGCCAACATCACGAGGCGATAGGCCAGGCACGTTACCCGCTGCCCAGTCCGAAACCCTTATCCGCAACGGGTACCAATCGCGGCAACAGTCTCCGCAACCTGGCCTGCCGCACTCACCCGCCTCCTATCCGCCGCCCGGAACGACCTCGACGTCGTTCTCTCAGAGCGGCATGATGATCCAGACGCCACAGCCGCGAATGCCCCTAAACAGCGACCAGCCGCCACCGGATGCGGAGTGGGCGTACGCACAACGTGCACCTCAGCTGCCGCCCATGTCACGGCCAAACTCGGGTTCGTTTGTCCGACCGACCGGAGATCTGTCACCGTCGACGCCTAACTACGCAACAAACGGGCATGGGCCACTGACACCAGTACAGTTGCGGCAGCGCACGTGAGTGGCATGCAGATGTCGCACTTTGGCTGTGTGCATCGTGCAGAAGGGGGTGTTGTGGGGCCTACCCCCCGTTTGTCGTTATTCATCACATTGCGCCTATCTTTTTTTTTTACTCTTCTCTTCTACGTCACCGTATCTGTAAACCACGTTCCTCCCTTCTTGTCCTAACATCTGGCCCCACCCACCACTCCTTGTTTACCACACACTTACGAATGGACAAAAGAACTTTATTTATTTTTTTCCTCTTACCCCTTTCTATCCACCCCCTATTTCTCCTTTTTTTTTCCGGCAATTATTCATGATACCCTCGCCATCCCCCCGATGTATCCCATCCCTCCCTGCGCCCTTCTCCGGCTGCCGTGTAGCCGCATGAAATAACAAAGTGATTCCCGTGGCGCGTGGAAGGTAGATCGGGCTGTGCATGCAGCACCCGGAAAGCTGCGTAGTCTCTCGCATCGTTAGCGTTCTTGGCGTGGAAATCTACCGTACGTAGTTAGGGGCTGCTCGACTGGGCCAACACAGCCAACACGCAAACAACACGCAACGTGGGCATCTTGTTGAGTTACCCGAAGTTCGACTAGCATAG
>Ga0210393_10004826_pt1 | contig 10634 bp, 14 predicted proteins | sample IncBWC27OmetaG_FD_160068 | JGI IMG/M metagenome (GOLD analysis project Ga0210393, IMG submission 160068) | Forest soil microbial communities from Barre Woods Harvard Forest LTER site, Petersham, Massachusetts, United States - Inc-BW-C-27-O ...
GTGGCCGCTCCGACGATGCGCTGCCGCTCCTGGAAGAGTTAGCGAAGAATGATCCTAAGCAGTCCCGCTTCCAGATGCATCTGGCGCAATGTTACCTCGCGCTCAACCGTCGCGAGGACGCCAAGCGAATTCTGGAAGCGCTCATCGCGGCAGATTTAAATCCACCCAGGCCGGAGGACACAAAAGGCGAGCAACCCCCGGCGGCGCCTGAAACAGAAACGCAGCAGGCAGGCGAAATACCCGGAATCGAAACCCCGACAATGGAAGCGGCCAAGGCTACGCCGCAACCCGCGACGTTCGAAGTCCAAGCGCCCGAGGTGCGGGCACCCGAAGCTCAAGCAGTCGAAGCGACAGTTCCGGAAGCAGCAACTCCTGAGAATAAGCCGCCGACCCCACGGCCGTGGGCAGACCTCCTGATGGGCGTCATTCATTTTGAAGAAGGAAACATGGACGCAGCCCTCGCCAGCCTGCTGAAGGCCGAGCAGTCGGACCCGCGCTTGCCCAACCTGCATTTGCGCATCGGCGAAACCTACTTGCGGCAAAAACGAACCGACGATGCCGACCGTGCCTTCCATCAAGCTCTGGAAATTGACGGTGACAGTCCGGAAGCGCACTTAGGTTTAGCCATGGTTCGCCTGCGACAGCGCCAAAATGAGGAGGCGGCGGAGCAGGCTTTGCTGGCGGTCGGCCTGCAGCATTTCTTGCCCCTCGGACATTTTTACTTGGGAGTCGCCCTCGCGCGCCTGGGCCATCGTCAGCGCGCCATGCTCGCGTTCGAGACTTCCCTGAGCATGCTCCCTGGGCTGGTTGCGGCACACCGTTGGCTGGCCGCATTGCACGGCCAACCCGGAGGCGATCTCGACAAAGCCATCCGACACCGCAGCCTTTACGCGCAGCTCATGCAACAGAGAAAGACGAGAGTCCGGGCGTGATCACAGTGGTCTCCGGCTTGCCGCGCTCCGGCACTTCCCTCATGATGAAGATGCTGGCCGCGGGAGGAGTGCCGGTCCTCACTGATGGCGAACGTCAAGCCGACGCGGATAATCCTCGCGGATACTTCGAGTGGGAACGCATCAAACTTCTGCCTCAGCAACCGGAGTGCATCGCGGAAGCCGAAGGTAAGGTAGTGAAAATCATCTCGCAACTTCTCTTCGCATTACCCGCAGGACGCGAGTATCGCGTCATTTTTATGCAGCGCCCTCTCACCGAAGTGGTCGCTTCTCAAGCGGAGATGATTCGTCGTCGGGGCACAATCGGCGCGGCATTGCCGCCAGCAGCTTTGATCGCTGGGCTTGGGGCTCATTTGAATCAAATCAACGCCTGGCTCAAAGACAAACCTAACATTTCGGTTCATCGTGTGGAGCACCATGACGTATTGTGCGAGCCGCTTCGGATTGCGGAATCTATTCAGCAGTTTCTCAACTGCCCGCTGGATTTGGTCGCGATGTCACAACAAGTCGACACTTCACTGTACCGCCAACGGTCCCCATCCAAAATTACGTAGCGCGGACGCCATCGTTTGCGATATCGACTCCATCAGAACTCGAAATACCCTCCCGAAGCCGTTCTGCGAGAGCCGCCATCGGTTCCGGTTGCCGGTAGCAATCCGACAATCCCTCGAAGGTTCTCCCAAGCCGCCTGGTTCAACGCGGGATCGGCTCCGACCAGGTCGCGAATCATATTCCACGCGGCAATATTGAGCGCACCTTCCGGCGGGGGTCCCATCGCCAGCGAGACCGAGCACTGCGGACAGAAACAGATTCGCTGGGCAGCCGATTTTTGCCGTGGCCGTATGCCCACCGTCTGCGCGAACATATAAACCGCAACCGATTTGTGTCCTGCCTCAAGTTCCCGATTACAGCGAAGACAGTACAGGTTTTCCAAACGTCCTCCTGGCGGCTAAGAGGAAATACTGTCGTTCCGGCTGGAGGATCGCAAGTATGCAGAAGGATTCCTGTGATCTCGGCGCTTGCTGCCAGGTCATCGACAATCAGCCTGAACCAAGCTGTGCTCTAGCCAAAGACGGGCCAAATCAGGCACTCTGCAGTTATGAGTGCTGGTGTCGCGAAAAGTGGAGAACCGCGTTGATCGCGAACCGGGCCCACATTTCTGGGCCTTCCGTTAAGTTCTTTCGCCTCTCGCAACTCCGCAAGCTGCGGGGATGCGAACAGGTGGCCGCGGTTTGTTACCGGGTCCGCAGCAGGGGCATCGAATTCCTTTTGGTCCGGACCGGCAGCGGTCATTGGACTTTCCCTAAGGGCAGCGCCGAACCAGGATTGACGCACGCACAGGCGGCTGCCCTCGAAGCTTTCGAAGAGGCCGGGGTTCATGGACGAATGGAAGAAGCTTCATTCACCCGGTACATTCGTCGAAAGGGCGGCAGGACGCGAAATTCGGCGCGATCGGGAGAGCGATCCGTGGTAAAAGAGATTGCGATTCAAGCTCATCTCTGTGAAGTCTCGCGGCTCGATCCTCCGCAAGAACGCAATCGAAATCCAACCTGGTTTTCTGCCGACAAGGCGAAGCAGCGATTACGCGAAGACCGTACACCCGACTTCGGCGAGGAACTGGCTCGCGTGGTCGACCGTGCAATAACCCGTATCCGGCGCTTGCGCAGCGATGCCATCACTATAGAGGCCATCACTATAAAGGTTAGGCCGCAGAAAGACGCACTGCAGAAAGTGCAATTCATTGACCGCATCCCAACAGCTGTAGGAAGGACCAAAGCGTTGAGAACGGGCTAAACGGGCCTACTGTTCCTGTCGCAGCATCCTTCTTGCATGTCGTCTCTATAGTTCGTTGACCCTGCGCCCATCCCGCCTCGCCTGCGAACAGATTGTGCGGAACTGCCAAATAAATGTATCTAACCAGACACAAATAACATCTTCGTCCAGGGAGGCGAAGCGTGATCTTGGGCATGTCCACAGGGACCTACACCTTGTTGCACGTGTTAATCAGTCTGGTTGGAATTGGTTCGGGCTTAGTTGTCATGTTTGGATTCCTCACTGGGAAACGGTTCGACGGATGGACGGCGCTTTTTCTCATCACCACCGTATTGACGAGCGTAACCGGCTTCGGATTTCCGGTTGATCGCTTGCTGCCGTCACATGTCGTTGCCATCCTCTCGCTGGTGATGCTAGCGGTTGCGATTCCAGCGCGTTATTTCTTTCATCTCTCTGCCGCATGGCGTTCGATCTATGTCGTCACCGCCTCAATTGCGCTCTATCTCAACGTCTTCGTCCTGGTGGTGCAAACCTTTATGAAGGTGCCGGCTGTCCACGCTTTGGCTCCGACGCAGAAAGAGCCGCTTTTCCTGATCGCACAGGTCATTGTCATGCTGATTTTTATCGGGCTTACCATTTTCGCGGTAAAGAAGTTCCACATCGACCTAGCACGATCGGTTTGATCGGGACACTTCCTTCTGGAGACTCATGAATGTCGATTCGACCGGTGAAGCGTGTGATTCAATCGAAGCCGACTCTCGAAGGCGCCGGCGTGCACTTGCGCCGCGCCTTCGGCTTCGGAAACACAGAGGACTTTGACCCATTTCTCTTGCTCGATGATTTCCGTAATGATGTCCCGGACGATTATCTGGCGGGCTTCCCGTGGCACCCTCACCGCGGGATCGAGACGATCACTTATGTGCTGGCAGGCACCGTGGAACACGGCGACAGCATGGGAAATCATGGCGCCATCGCCGCTGGCGACGTTCAGTGGATGACGGCGGGCAGCGGCATTATCCATCAGGAAATGCCCAAGGGCGATCAATCCGGCCGGATGCATGGCTTTCAGCTGTGGGCGAATCTGCCTTCGGCACTCAAAATGACCACTCCGCGCTATCAGGAAGTCAAGGCGCTGGATATTCCTGAGATTAAAGATGACGATGGCACGCACGTGCGCGTCGTCTGCGGAAAGTTCTGGGGGAAGGTCGGACCGGTAGATGGGATTGCGGCCGACCCGATTTACCTCGATGTCTCTGTTTCGCCGGGCAGACGAAAAACTTTGCCGGTGGAGACAACTCGACATGCGTTTGCGTACGTGTTCGGCGGAAGCGGGAAGTTTTGCAATGCGTCCGGCCCGCTGACCGTACCCACGGAAGCCGTGAAGTGGTTGGACACTACGCCTCCAGTCGAGGCCAATAACCGCTCGCTTATACTATTCGACCGCGGAGACGAAGTTACGGTGCAGGCCGGAGACGATGGCATACGATTTCTTCTGGTTTCTGGAAAACCGTTGGAGGAGCCGGTCGCATGGTACGGTCCAATTGTCATGAATACGCAAGAGCAGCTGCGGCAAGCATTCTTGGAACTCGAACAGGGCAAATTCCTGAAGCAGCCCTGATCTCTACAGAATGTGAAACAGTTTGGTGGCTGCGGTCGGAATGAGGACTTCACCAAATGCACCGCGCCGCGCGCGCGCATCTGTCACCGAAAATTGCGCACGAACTGAATGTGGATGGGATTATCGAGGCAACCGTCCAGCGTTTCGGGTGATCGTGTACGGATCACTGCGCAGCTCATCTACGGGCCTTCCGACAAATATGTATGGGCCAACAGCTCCTTGGTCAGGGCTTTGACTGGCGGATTCATCGTCCAAAATGGCCCTACAAGGGTCCGCTGGAAGCCAGCGGATTTGAAGCGGCCTGAAAAGGCTTCCGCGCCTGCCGCCGACGAGCCGAAAGCCAAGCAGTTCTTACTCCAATCCGACCTGGTGCAGCAAATCCTCGAAGCGCGGATCACTCCGAATCGGGTCATACATCGGGTCTACTTGATTGCACCACCGCATTCGAGTGCTCCGAGTAAGCTTTCTGCAGCAGTTCAATAAACCGTTCTTTCTGGCCGGTGCCCGAATAAGCCTGCAACAGCATTGGGGTTCGGTCAGCCCGCGAGCCAGAAACCTGCTCGAGCTTCACCAACGCCCGGCGCGCCTCCTCCGCATGCCCAGAGCTGCCATAAACGGCCGCCTCCACGCCCACTTCCATGGCCCCTGCTCGCGGTCAGACCAGCGGTTGAACAAGCTGACCGCCTCGTCATATCTGCCCAACTGCAAATAGGAAGGAATCATCAAGATCCACTCATGATCAAAATTGGGATCGAGTTCGAGCACTGACTGGCATTGCTTCAGCGCACTGTCATATTGGCGCGAGCGATACAGAATCGATGCGTAATCACTGGTAATGATGAGCGACAATGGATCCAGTTGCCTCGCTTGGTCGCTCTCGGCAAACGCTTCCTCGAATCGGCCTTGCCACGAAAGAAACTCCGCACACCACTGGTGCGCGGTCGCATATTGCGGTCCGAGTTGAATCGCCCGCCGGAATTCCTTCTCCGATCCCGACCAGTCGTAACCGTAGTTTTCTCGGATCAGGGCGAGGGAGGCGTGCGCTTCCGCAAGACTCTCATCCAGTTCCAGCGCTCGCAAGGCAGCAGTCCGCGCTTTTGGCATCAGCTCGTTTTGTGGACCCAGGTACCACGCGCTCATCAAGCTGAAAGTGTCCGCTAGCCCGGCGTAGGCGCGGCCGTAATTCTGTCGGCATAGGCAACCAGGACGATTGCCACCCCTACGAAGTCTGGGGCGTCAACTCCTCGAGTCAAATCTTCAGATACAACTACTGCACAAAGCAGTTCGTCGGTTTCGATGGAGGCTCCCTGACCCAGGTCGTAACGGGCGGAGGCGATGTATGGGGCCTCAATAGCTCCGGCGAGATTTTCCACTTCAGCTTTGCTACGCAGTCGTTCGTGCAAGTTGCAGGCACACTGGTGCAGATCGCTGTGGGAGTGAACGACGTGTGGGGGATCAACAGCAACAATCAGATCTTTCGCTACGATCCCAACACCAAGTCGTTCCCTCAGCTATTCGGAACGCTGGGGCAAATTGCGGCCAGCGGCGACGGTGTCTGGGGTATTAACCTCGCCAACGATATCTTTCGCTTTGAACCCAGCAACCAATCGTGGGTCCAGGTTTCCGGTCTTCTTAAAAATATCGCGGTCGGGTCCGGAGCCGGCGTCTTTGGGGTCAATTCTTCACATCATGTCTTCACATACGTTCGCCCGTAGAAGGTGCTAATCCCTGCCACCGGGTGCTGCCTTCACGGAATCATGCGAGCCGCACGCCTAGAACGCCATCCGGTTGTGGCGTCTGGAGGTGCGGCTTGCTCAGAAACATACCAATCCCAGCCGACAATTCTGGATTTCATGTTGTTTCCTTTCTTTTTCGCCCTCGGAAATGAGGTCGCGTGTTTTCTGTCTCGCTTAAATAGGCCGCAAACCTCGAGCCGGAACTATTACGTTGAGAAGCAAATTGAAATGCGACCCCCGCAATGCGGCAAAACTCAAATGCGATCACGGGGGTCAAGTTGGGCGGGCTCAACTTCCCAGTCCGGCAGTTCCGCTACCTAGTGCTTCGGGCTACCGAGAGTTTTCTAAAGGATCATCGCCAGTTACCTGGGTTGCTTCTCAACGGGAAGATCTTCAATTTGTTATTTCGAAGCGGATGTTTTATGGACCGGAGGCCGATCGACGATCAATCCTAACGAAATACGACCTCGTTAGTGCTGAGGAGACTCGCCACTTCGGGTCAGCAAACGCTTAGAGCAAATCCGTCGCCCGCAAGAACTCGTCTATCGCCGGCAACTCTGCGAATGTTGGCAGCGGCGTACGAGATCACGAAAAGTACGCTCCCGGTTCCGCCACCTAGCGTCGCGCCGTAGAGATTGCCAACTGCATCCCAAAGTTAGCATGCTGTGGGCTCGTCGCCGTCGAGCAGGTGCCCACGCGGCAGAAGCTGTGGAGGTGGAGATCTCCCGAACCGTAGTATGGTTTCAGGCCAGTCGGCATCCGGGAATTCTAAGGCTGCCGGTTGCTCGCGGGATGTGACGTTTCGCGCACAACCGCCCTTTGCAAAAGCGCAAGGACTGGGTACCCCAGATCTATTTATTGATTGTTATAAAGGTTGGGCCACCCGCGCCGGTGGCGCATGGAGGGCTGCGCTCTCGATCAAGTTGTCAAACACTTACAGATTATCTCTGAGATAACCTTAACCTCTCTAAGTTATCGGACGTGGTTGGGAAAAATCAAGGAAAAAGCGGACGAAGTTGCGGTCGCGGTTTCAAGTCGGGAAACTCGGGCCTCTCAGGCTGCTAGAGAATATTTACTGCGCGGGCTGCCAACAGAGCTACTGTGGTCAGGGAAATTAGGGATTGAATCATCATGAGTACTTTGGCCCATCCCGACAAGACGGGACAGTCGGTTGGGGAAAATGCGGTGCTGGTATTGAAGGCGAGAAAAAGGTAATCCACAAAACCCGGACTCCAGCATTGCTCTCCCATCTCGCGCTTGGCTTGCTGATCGAGCGTCATCTGGGGAAAAAGGAATGCACCGTCGGTATGCACGCCGCGCAACTCACGTTCGCGTGGGCCACCTGCATCCAAACGCCAGTACCACGAGGCGAAAACCAGGATGTTCGTAATCCATAAGGCAGCTGCGGAACGCAATAGTTCCTGAGGAGACTGCCGATGCGCGGGTAGCCCCGCGACCAGCAGTCCAAGCGACCAAATCATGTCGGCAGTCACGATGGAGCTCAGCAGGTAGCCCAGGAACTTATTGAGCTTATCTTTACCGCGCTGGCGTGCCCAGGTTGTGGGAATCAGAAGCACTGCGACGACAGCGAGGAGCATCCAGTCAGGGCCCGCTGACAGGGATTCGGGCAGAGACAGGCGCAATCCGCCGACGGCAAGCAGAGCGAGCATTACAGGCCAGCGTGGCTCTAAATGTTTTGAACTATTTGGCATCGTTTCACGGGAAGGGCTGGAAACAGCGCAGCTTCACCAGAGTCTATATCGGATTGCCATGAGCGTCCAGAAACTGAGATCAGGAGAGGTGAAATCGCGACAGAACTTTTACTCTCACAGCGAGCCTTGAAACAGGGGATAGAGCTGGTTCCCAATCACGCGATAGACCACGAAGGCACTGCCGGTATCGGAGACCTCGTGGAAAAGAAGCTCGGCCCGACCGTCCCCGTCGACATCGACGGCATCGATCAGGTCGAGGCGCGGAATGACATCGAGATGCTGAGTGTCGGTTACGTTGGCTAGCGATTTGTGAAGCTCGCCATTCACATCGTCGCGAACTACTAAGGTGATCATGTATTGCAGGCCTGGATTTGTACTGTCTTTTCCGTGCGAACTCTGTGGCATACGGGCTTTCGCGGTGAGCACGAGTTCTGGTTCGTTGATATCTGACAGATCAAATACATGAAGTTGCACGTCTTCGAAAGTGGGCTGCACCGGCTTAGCTGCGGTTGCTTTGCTTCGGGGCGAAGAAGCTTGAACAGGTTTTGCCGCAGCGCTGCCGGGCGCGAGCTGTGCCGCGCGGGCTCGGATTTCGTCCGCTGCCATGGCCAGCATTTTTTTGCGGAACTGTTCTTCTTCTTGTGGACTCATTTTGTAGTTATAAGGCAGCGAGTCGGACGGTTGGGGATCCGAGATCGCCGGAATCAGCTGGGCCTGGCTCGCGGGCTGGGCCGCAGATGACGACGGAGACGTCGTTGGCGGGCTTGTCGGAGAGGCAGCCGCAGTACCTGCGCCGACAGAGGCGGAAGTCGATACTTTTTTTTGGGCTTCCTCCGCGGATGTAGCACCGGCCTGGCCACGCTTGAGGGTCGGACGATCTTTGTCTGCTGGAGCCTGATCGTTCTGCGACGGCGGTGCGGTAGCCGGCGAAGACGCTGCGGACGCGCCAGGCGCTGCCGACGGGGTCGCGGTGGGCGTCGGCGCAGGTGCGCTAGCTGGAGGTGGCTGTGTTGTTGGCGCAGGCGGCGTTTCCGGCGGCTTGGGTTTTTCGGCTCCGGCGCGCCGCAACACTGGAGGGCCCTCATCGTCGTTCATCCCGCGAGGCGTCGACGACACCGGCCTCTTCCTTGCTGCCATGGCCTTGATGGATTCCGCCGTCTGCCATCTGCCGTCGGCCCACCATATAGTCGCTCCGCTTTCATCTTTCCTTTGCTGCGGGGCCGTTACGGTAAACAGTCCCATAGAAACTCCGGTGCGGATCCCTTCATAAACCGTGTCGGCCCAAAGCGCCATGGGCACTGGAGCGGCCTTGTACGCGCTGGCATCGTAATATTTGCCGTCGATTAGAATGGCGATGGGAATCAGGCGCGCGTTTCCGTTGGGACCGAGTTCAAGCAGACCCAGAGCTCGCGGTCCCTTGCTGGTCTTTGCAGCGTGGCCAACTTGCGCAGGCAGGGCGACAGGAAACGTTGTTTGCAGAAAAGTGCACAGCGCGAAAACGCCTAGGATGACGCGCCACCCGGCGGTGCGGTATAACGTTGATCGAGAAGTTGACCGAAAAGGAGAGATGCGCATGGATATCAATATCAATGATAAAGCCCCGGAGTTTACTTTGCCTGACCAGAATGGCGACGAGGTTTCGCTGAAAGACTTTCGGGGGAAGTATGTGGTGCTTTATTTCTATCCGCGGGCCGATACGCCCGGATGTACGATTGAGGCTTGCGAGTTCCGCGATTCCTTCAAAAGGTCGGAAAAGCTCGGTGCGGTCGTGCTGGGTGTTTCTCCCGATGAACCGAAAGCTTTGAAGAAGTTTGAAGATAAATTTGGGCTGCCGTTCACGCTTCTCGGCGACGCCGACAAGAAAGTTGGCAATGCGTATGGCGTGATCCAGGAAAAGAATATGTATGGCAAGAAAGTCATGGGCGTGGTTCGGACTACGTTCATTATTGGTCCGGATGGCAAGGTCAAACACATCTTCCACAAAGTGAAGCCCGAAGGCCATGCCGAAGAAGTGCTGACTCACTTGAAGAGCGCTGCGAAGGGAGCGGCTTAGATTCGTGGTTGCCGAGGTGTCATCGCATGAAGAAGCTTGAATTCACGGTGAAGTTGGAAGGCCGAGGCACTTCTGCGTCGTGGTTGAACCCGCCCTTCGACGTCGTAAAAGTGTTTGGTACTCGGGCGCGAGTGCCGGTTCGCGGAACCATCAACGGGTTTCCGTTTCGCTCGTCGCTGATGCCGATGGGCGGTTGCCACGGGATGCCCGTTAACCAGGCTCTGCGCAAAGGAGCGGTAGTCGACGGCGGCGACACGGTTAGCGTGGTCATGGAGCGTGACGATGCTCAGCGAACCGTGGAAGTGCCGCCGATTCTGAAGAAAGAGTTGGGCAAGAGCAAAACGGCGCAAGCGAATTGGGAAAAGCTCTCGTTTACCAGTCAGAAAGAAATCGTGCTTTCGATCAATGGAGCCAAGCGGGAAGAGACTCGTGTGCGACGACTGGCGAAGGTGATGGATATCTTGAAGACGGGCAAGAAATGGACCGGCTAGGCTTTCAACAGTCGCACTACGTCGGCGATGTTGTTCTCTTGAAATAAGCGGATGGCGGCAATGCCGGCCGCGCCTGCATCCACACAGGCGCGAGCGTTCTCAAGTGTGACGCCACCGAGAGCGAGGACGGGGATCCTCTGACGACAAGCTTCACGCAACTGGTCGAGACCGGCCGGGCTCACGTGTGGGGCATCCTTTTTTTCGAAGACTGGGGCGAATATGGCGAAATCGGCTTGCTCAGAAACGGCTCGCGCTACGTCGTCGGCAGAGTGACAAGAGACAGTGATTAGCGGTCGAGTTG
>Ga0210393_10004828_pt1 | contig 10633 bp, 11 predicted proteins | sample IncBWC27OmetaG_FD_160068 | JGI IMG/M metagenome (GOLD analysis project Ga0210393, IMG submission 160068) | Forest soil microbial communities from Barre Woods Harvard Forest LTER site, Petersham, Massachusetts, United States - Inc-BW-C-27-O ...
CGCGACGCCCAATCGACCGTCTTTGTAAAGAGGATGCTATTGTCCAGGCCTTATATACCTGGAGCGTCGCCAACACTGCCGAATTCAGATATTTGAAGGGCCGGATGTTGAGTTGATCGACCGAGAGACATTTGAGCGCGATCACTTTGAAGAGTATCCATCCGGCGTGGGCCGCAGTGCCGCCTGTCTGCTGAACGTTCCGGTATTGGGCCTACACGGGGTGGAGGATACCGTCGGATCCGAGCGTTTCGATCGCTTTGACGAGATTGAGGCCGCGATGGAGGCGGAACCATTCTCCGGTGTGGCGATGCCACTGGATGTCGAAGCGGTCGGGGCTGATCCAGTCGAGGCGAGCGAAGGGCGCGTCGAACTCCTCGCCGAGATTTTCCGGGAAGCCGGAGCGGTAGCGCTGGATGAAGCGATACTTGGCGCCATGCCATTTGCCGAGGATATCGACGGGATAGTTGAACTCCGTCGGCCGGATTGACGGCAGGAAACGCGGCTTCAGGAATTCGTCGATGAATCGTTCGCAGGCTGCGGTAACGCGAGCCCTTTCGGCCTCGGAGAATGCGGCGCTGGGCTTAAGCGGCTTGCGCATGGCTCACAATCGCCTTTCGCCAGTTCCACGGCAGCAACTCGTCGAGCCGATGAGCCGGATGCGCGGCGATGCGCTTGAGCACGTCGGCGAGCCACGCCTGCGGATCGACACCGTTCATCTTTGCCGTGACGATGAGGCTGTACATGTCTGCGGCGCGTCGGCCTCCGCGGTCGGATCCGCAGAATAACCACGATTTCCGCCCAAGCGCGACGCCGCGCAGCCCACGCTCGGCGGCGTTGTTGGACATGCACACGCGTCCGTCGTCGAGGAACAGCGTGAAAGCCGGCCAGCGCTTGAGCATGTACTGGATCGCCTTGGCGAGGTCGTGCCCGCGCGACAATTTGGCCGCCCGCTCGCGCATGTAGGTCATAAGAGCGTCGACCAGAGGCCGGCTTACGGCGCGTCGAACCGCGAGACGCTCTTCGGGGCTCTTGCCGTTGATCGAACGCTCGATCGCAAACAGCGCGTCGATGCGGCGCACCACCTCGATGGCGATCGGCGAGAGCGGGATCTCCTTCTTTCCCGCGGCCTTGCGGCGTGCGTTCTCCTCGATATCGGCCATGGCGAAGAACGGGCGGCGCGCATGCACCCAACACGCCGCTTCCCGGATCGGACCCGGCTTGCGGTCCGCCAGATACAGCTTGTTGTAACCGTCATAGGCGTCCGCTTGGAGGATGCCTGCGTAGCCCGCCAGATGGGCCTGCGGATGCTCGCCCCGGCGGTCGCGCGAGTAATGGAAGATCGCGGCGGGCGGCCCGGCGCCGCCGAACGGCTTGTCGTCGCGAACATAGATCCAGAGCCGGCCGGTGTCGGTCTTGCCTTTCGCCAGCACCGGCACGGTCGTGTCGTCGCCGTGAAGACGCTCGGCCGCCATGACATGGGCCTCGACGAGGCGCCGGAGGGGATCGAGCGCCACGCAGACGGCGCCGACCGCGTCGGCCATGGTGGACAGCGCGATCGGCGCGCCCTCGAGCGCATAGCGCTCGGCCTGCCGGTTCAGAGGCTGGTGCTGGCCGAACTTCTCGAACACGATCATCGCCAGCAGGCTCGGACCCGCCCACCCCCTCGGGATCACATGAAACGGCGCCGGCGCCTGGCTGATCGTCTCGCAGTCCCGGCAGGAGAACTTCTCCCGCACCGTCTCGATCACCTTCCACCGCCGGGGCGTCGTCTCGAGCGTCTGCGTCACGTCCTCGCCGAGCTTGCGCAGGCGCTTACCGCCGCAGCACGCGCAGGCGGTCGGCGGATCGATCACCACCCGCTCGCGCGGCAGATGATCGGGGAACGTGTCGCGCTCGGCGCGGCGGCGGGTGAAAGCGCGGACCGTCGTCGTCCGGGCGGCCGCCTGTTCCGCCGCCAGTTCGTCTTCCGTGGCGCTGGTTTCGAGCTCTTCAAATTCGAGCGCCAGTTGGTCGATCAGCCGTGCCGAGCGCTCCGACCGCTGCCCGTAGACCTTGCGCTCGAGCTTGGCGATCCTGAGCTTCTGCGCGGCGATCAGCGCCATGTCCTCCGAGGCTTTCGCCCGCGCGACCGCCAGCTCCGCCGCGACTTCCAGGCGCCTCGCGCGCTCAGCGATCAGCGCCGCCTTCAGGGCGGCGACGTCGTCAGGAAGAGCCTCGGAAGCGGGATCCATGAGGCGAAGGGAATCATAGTTTTCGCGATTCGAGGCGCCCTAAAATACGTGTGACCTCATGTTTTTCTTCGCCTGCCCAGCGCTCACCCGACGCGCTCACCCGGCGCTTTTGGGCCGCCACCTCAGTTGTGGATTCCGCCAGTCGATCCCTTCGAGCATGTAGGCCATCTGCGCCGCCGAGATCGACACGACGCCCTCCTTCGCCGACGGCCAGATGAACTTTCCCCGGTCGAGCCGCTTGGCGTACAGCGAAGGCCCGAGGCCGTCGTGCCACAGGATCTTCGCCAGATCGCCGCGGCGCCCGCGGAAAATGTAGAGATCGCCGCCGTGCGGATCGCGCTTCAACTGCTCCTGAACCTGAAGCGCCAACCCCTGCATGCCGCGACGCATGTCGGTGTGGCCCGCCGCGATCCACACCCGCACCCCGCTCGGCATCGGGATCATCGTTCGCTCAGAACGTTCAGAACCCGTCGAAGCGCATCGGCGTCCACCGCGTTGTCGACGCGCACGCGGCTCCCCGAGCCAAGCTCGATTTCGATCACCCCGGACTTCGCTCGTCCGCTCGCCATCGCGCGCGAATGTCTTGCCGCCTGGGACCCCGAGGGCGTCGCCGCTCCGATCTCAACGGGCAGCAAAATCGAACTGTCTCTCCCGCCCGCTTCAGGAGCTCGCGCCTGCCTTCGCCATGTGAAGAGCAGGCTCTGCGCAACGCCGTGTCGCCGCGCCACCTCGCACACCACGGCCCCCCGGCATCAGCGTCTCTTCAACGATCCGAGACTTCTCGTCCTTGCTCCAACGCCGTCGGCGCTCGACCCCGAGAACCTTCCCTTCCATCTCTGCATGACCTTAAGGCTAGCTCAAAGGTCACACCCTTCGCGACGTACGCCCTCACAGCAAGGCGGTCGCCGCCGGACGGATATCCTATTCCTGCGTATGGACGCGGAACAGCGCGTGAGACTGATAGCTCGCCAACAGGACCGCATGGCGAAAGAGCCAGCACTAAACCAGCCTCGCCTTAGCTCGACTAACGGAAGCGGGTTGATCAAATTCGTTTTATCCAGGCTCTCGCCGCGCCGATGGCGTTGAGCTCAATACGGTTTGTGCTTTGATCGCGATCTCTGTGCGATTCCTAGCCTTCAATTTCATCATAATATTCCGTACGTGGGCTTTCACCGTGCTCTCGCACAGATTCAGGTCGTAAGCGATTACTTTGTTCGACTTACCTTGCTGGATCGCGCGGACAACGGCGAATTCGCGGCCGATGATGGCGCCGGACGCCGCGGGGCGCGGCGGCGTGACGGCAGACGGGATCGCAGAGAGGAGGCACTCCGCCGGGACGTATGTCCCGCCCGCCAACACAAAGCGAACCGCTTCGACCGCGATTTCAAATTCCATGGCCATTGGAATATAACCCTTTGCCCCGCAGCCAATCACAGCGCACATCACCTCGAAATTATACTTGGAAGAAAGAGCAACAGTCGGTAGAGACGGGGCTAAATCGGAAATAATACTCAATGATTTGGCGCATTCCTGGGCGTTCGTCTCGTCCAGAGAAATGATTACCAATCGCGCCGATCCAATAGTCGATCGGTCATTCAACTCCGAAATTGAAGACAACGTCTCCACGGGTATCGACAGGGCCGATTGAATGCTTCTCTGGATACATTCCCGCAGGAAACTCCGACTTTCGACGATAATAACCTTCTTTTCAACTGCTTTACTGCTTTGCAAATCGAGGCGACGCGCGTCGTGTTCGGCTGATAAGGTCTCCCCTCGGTCGAACTGAATCGGCTCTCGTTCGGGGTCTATCGTGTAGAATTGGTCGGCTGGGCGACTGTCGCTATTGACGATCGATGGCACTAAGCGACCGACCTCATGGGTCTTATTTTGCGACAACGGCTCATAGAAATCGCACCCCTGGACCCGCATTGCCGTTTCCTAATATATCCAATTAATGACGTGGAGACTTCAACCCTATCGAACATTTAGGCAGCACGGTAACGGGTGAACCGACGAATTGTGTCGAACCAAACGACTGATCAAGAGTGTCAAACTCCCCAGCCAAAAAGGTCCCTCGCCCTACACAACCGCACCAGACTGACGCTAGGTCACCTGCAATCGATTTTGAACCAAAGCTCAATTTTTCCAATGAGCCAAGATCCGCAACCTGGCAGTTCAATTTACCTATCGTAAACGAAATGTAAAGCTTTTATTCCGCTCGGCGGTCTATTTCTGGTGGCAGAATGTGATAGGCCCCCTCCCTCTTTTGAACTGCCTGGTTGGGAAGCGCTGCTGCGGCAGGCTGCTGCTGCGGCAGGCTACGTAAGGGTTGCAAGGGGGCTGGTTAGCGCGCGCGCTGAATGTGCGGTCGCGCCCCTGATCGCCGACGATCTCGCCGCCGCGCTCGCCCTACGCTGTGCTTCCAGGGTCGCATGCGCGACCACAAGCCCCCGGCTTCGGGCGTCATTGTGTTCGGCGACCGACCGTTTGCAGCGCCGCTCGCGAGCCGCCGTGCTTACCTTGCCTTACGCGACCGTTGTTAGGACGGGACTGGTAGTCGATGATAGAGACTGAGTCGATACTTCCTGAGGACTTCGTTGCCATTTTGAATAATATTAAGCGACTTCCGCCCTAGAAGCATCTGCTCCCAAGGTCCAATCTTCTTGTCGTCGAGAAGGAACTGTTGCAGTGAATGCGGAAGGTTCGCGCATCGCGCGAGAAGCGCCAACCAGCGGAGATGTACACGCGAACGGACCGCGTCAGAATCAGAGCCCAAACATTCGCCGCCGGGACAGCTATTGGCGGCGAGCGATTGAGGTTTGCAAGGCGCTCGAGGACGGCTTGACCGCCGAACGTATCAACTCGCGCGCGATTCGCGCGCTCAGCCGTGGATGGTTTCGCCGCGCTCCAGCATAGCGACGAACTGGGTGATCTTGCGAGCGCGCGCCTCCGGCGTCTTCACCGCGCCGATTCGGTAGAGAATGGCGTAGCGGTTGGCTCCGGTGAGAGTGGCGAAGAAAGCGGCTGCTTTGGGATTGGCGTCAAGCACAGCGGCAAGGTCGGGCGGCGGTTCGGCGGTGCTTGCGGGAGCGTAAGCCAAGTCCCAGCGCCCGTCCGTCTTGGCCATCTCGATCTGAGCAAGGCCTGCGGGACGCATCCGACCTGCGGCGAGAAGCGCGGTTGCGCGCGTACAGTTGAGCTTTGACCACTTGCTTCGCGGTTTGCGGGGCGTGAAGCGAGTGAGCCAGGTGTGGTCGTCGAACGTGTCCAGCTGGCCATCGATCCAGCCATGACAAAGAGCGGCGTCGATCGCCTCTGACTTGGTAAGCGACCGCTCAGGCGCGCCCTTTTTCGCGAGCCTCAGCCACAGACCAGGCGCGAGCGTGCCGTGAGACTCAAGCCAGCTGTCGAATGCCCAAGCGTCAGCGAACGCCAAAACCGGCAAACCCGCGCGCATTTCGTGTTTCCCCAAGGTCGCCTTCCACTGCGGCGTCGGTCTCCGGCGCATCGTCCGCCATGAATTCATCCCAAACCGCTGCAGTGCGACGCGTCAAGCTGGCGTGGCTGAACGCGTTGAGCGGCGAATACCCCGAGGCGAGGCTTCACCGTTTCGTGTGTGCATAGTCCTTGGAACGTCCGGTTTGGCCCACGGCTGCGCTTGTGGCTTGACGACCGTCGTGTCATTCGCCCGGCTTCGCGGCGTAGGAAGGGAACTGATGCACCGTCTGGCTTGGGCAGGGGCGACGCTCATTCTCGTGGCTCTCTCGTTCGCCGCAGGAAGAATGACGCTGGGCGTTCGGATCATGCCGGAAATCGTCGCGACACTGCCTGGCGACGAATCCCAATTCTCGCGCGAACTCGACGCCCGACTTCGCGAGCGCTTCCCGATAGGAACCAGCCAGGACAAGCTGATCGGCTACCTCGTCGGGGCGAACTTTGTTCCTGATTGGCCTCAACGCGGCGCCAATGTGAGCATGTTTATTTTCAACGGTTTGATGTGCGCCAAGACAGTTCGTGTGCTATGGCGAGCAGACGCGGCGGGGTCCCTCACCAACGTTAGTGGCGCTTACGAGGACCATTGTTTATGATCCGAAGGGTCCGCATCGGGCGCTGAATCCGGAGCGGCCTTGGCGAAGCTACGCCCCTAAGGGAAGCGACTGAGCCACCCGGGCGTTGGGCGTCCTTCGAGACGTCTGCTTCGCGGGCTCCTCAGGAGGAGGGCGGCCCGCGCCCCTTTCCTGCGTTTGAGACGCCGCTTTGCGACGCCGGCCGATTGGATGTCGCCCTAAGGGAAAGCCAGCTTCCCGCGCGGGGTCCGCTTAGCGCGGGAGAGCCCGCCGAGAGCGATCGCGATCGCGTCGCCGGTCCTGGGCCGGCTGGTAGGCGAGGCCACCATGGTAGGTGCAGTAGGGGCCGGACGCCGCGGGCGAGCCGCAATAGCGGAATTCGGAAGTCGACGGGTCGCCCAGCGGCCAACGGCACATCGATTCTTTCAGTTCGACAATCGTCACCCGGAGCGACATCGGCAGGACGACGCTCTCGAATTCCTCCTGCCGCTCAAGCTCTGACAGCGCCTCCGGGGCCAGCGCGAACGCGGTCGCCCCACGCATGATTCGAGGGGCGGGGGAACTGAGGCGCGGCCCCGCGACCCGATGCACTGGCGAGGGCGCCAGGCGCCGAGGACGTGGAGCGCTCGTGCTCGGCGTTTTCGCCCGGCCCGCCAGGCCCAGCCGATGCACCTTTCCGATCACGGCGTTTCGGGTCACTCCGTTGCCGAGCAAGCCCGCAATCTGGCTCGCGCTTTTGCCGTCTATCCAATGCTGCTTGAGCTGTTCGACTATCTCGTCCGTCCAAGCCATTTGTCGCCTCGTTCGTCAATCCTCGCCAAAGGCGGCGCACTACGCAGAATCCCACTCCGTCGCCCGGCGAGGAGCCCGCCGGGCCTAACGCTGACCGACACTCGATTTGGAACCCTCCCCACGACATCTCGTGGGCCTTAAGGTGAAAACTACACTACTCGTTGAATCGCGCGCAAGAGTCCTCGAGGGTCGCTCAAGGCGCTTTTCCCCAACTCTTCGCGTTTGGATTGAGGGGAGCGAGGCGCACCTTCGAATGCCTGAGTCGGATCAAGGCGTTAGCGTTTCACCGAGCGGAGACGACTGCGGACACCCTTTCTCGCCGGAGAACCGCGTTAAATCGGCTCGCGCTTCGTTTCCGCGAGTCGAGGCGCCGCGCCCGCTGGGTAAGTGTGAGGAGATGTTTTCGCGGCCTGTCACAGGGGCGACAAAGAGCCCCGCTACGCCGCATCGGGCTTGGGAGCCCGGGCGCCTCTCTGAAACTGTCCGGAAAAACTCGCGTCTCGATCGCGTCAGCGGCGCCGAACTTGCGTGATGCGCGACTGTTCTGTGATCCATATCACAAAATAATTTCGTCGCGTGATGTTTAGTTGTAGTCCGCGGGTGGTTAATGGTGTACGCGCAGAGAGGCCGTAAGGCGGTTCTTCGAGGGGCTGGGTCGGGGCACCGATGAAGCAGTTGGGCGCAGAGGCTGGTGGACAAAGGTCGCTCCCTTCATGGGCGAGCCGACTCGCGTCCACAAGCGCGGTTGCGGCGCTGGCCCTGATCGCGGCCTCGGGCGCGAAAGCCGACGTCGTCGAGACGTTCCATCTGTCCGGCAATTTCGGCAGCTTCGTTGGCCCTCTGGTCCCGTTCACCGGGACGGTCAATTTGGACTTCAGCAACAACTTCGCAAATGAAACGTTGAAGTCCATCAAGATCAGTGTCCAGGGGCGCCCCGTTTTCAACCAAAGCGTATCCCTGTCCGTCACTCCATCTGTCGGGATTATCGGCGCGTCCAACAGCGCTGGCGATAAGCTCGCGTTGTGGTTCGCGGCGCCCCAGTCGGGCACATGGGCTGGCTTCAATGCAGGCGAAGTCTCTTTTGGTGATGTGATTTTTGGCGGTCTGACCGGACTTCTCCTCGGCGCTACCGGCGAGGTTACGCGCGACCTCTCCGACCCCGCGATACTCGCCCCGCCGCCGCCAATAATCGACCCGCCGCCGCCAATAACCGACCCGCCCACCCTCGCCGTTCCCGAGCTCTCGACCTGGGCGATGATGCTGCTCGGCCTCGCGGGCCTCGGCTTCGCGGCGAAGCGCCGGCGCGCGATCGGTTTTCGGGGCGGAAAAGCCTAGTAGCGCAGGCGCCGTCCCTCGACGGGAATCACCGAGACGCCGGCTCGCACTTTACTCTCCACGATCCGCGTGACCCGCCCGTTCCTGCCCCGTGAGGAGGTGTTAGCGGCCTGTCACAAGGGCGACAAGCAACCCTGATACGGCCCAATGGACTGGGGTACGGGGATATCTCTATGAATATCTGTGGAAAATCGGCGTTCCGGTCATCCGGCTCGGGGCGAGGAAGCTCGCGGCGGCGAGCGCAATGGCGGCGCTCGCCCTGTTCGCGGCTTCGGCCGCGAAAGCGGATGTCGCCACGAGGTTCGACGTTTCCGGCACTTTCGCAGATGTTACTCCTCCCACTTCTTCTCCGGTCACCCTCGCCGGAACGATGGATGTGGACGTCGCCAACGGCGCGGTGACCGCCATAGACCTTGTCGTCACGGGCTTCCCGAGCACCGGTCAAGTCCTCGCGACCTTTGATCGGATCATAAGCTTGAGCTTTGACGATGCTGACAATGGAGTCAGCCTCGAGTCGTCCAACGGCGAAGCCGAGCCATTAGTCGTCGACTTTCTCGCGCCTGCCGTGGGCACGTTGGTCCGCTTCGACGGCAGCGCGATTGTTGGTGGTTCGGTGGGCTTAGGTTTAAACGAGCAACTCGCTGGCCTTACCGGCAGCATTACCCCAGCGCCCGTTCCCGAGCCCTCGACCTGGGCGATGATGTTGCTCGGCTTCGTGGGACTGGCGTTCGCCGGTTATCGCCGGACCTGGAGGAACCGGGCGGGTCAGTGGGCCCGCACCGCTTGAACATCATTCACCATCTCTGTTGGTAAGGAGGAACTTATGAAATCGAACGCTTTCTTGTCGGGCCCGACCGTCGCGTTGGGGCTTGCGCTCACCTTGTTTGGCGCGTCGGCGGCGCGCGCGGACCTCGTGTTCAACTGATCCGGGAACTGCGTAACAGGTTGCCCCGCGGGGCAGGGGGTGAGCGCCGAGCTCGACCTCGACCAAGGCTATGTCTTCGGAACTCCGATAACGGACGACAATTTTGTGGATCTCACCTTTAAGTCGAGCACTCTCAATCAGATCATCACGACATTGGATAACCCTGCCACCGGGATCAATAGCGATGGATCGTTGGTGACTGGCGCCATTAACTTTCAGGATGGCGCCAAGGTGTTCGCCTTTCAGGTCAGCAGCGCCGGAGGCTTAAACTGGTTCGCGACATCGGAAGCCTAACGCTAAGGGGACTCGGGGCAAGCAAATTCACCTCGGCCGGCGTGCTCAGCACCCCGGAGCCCTCGACCTGGGCGATGATGCTGCTCGGCTTCGCCGGACTTGGCCTCGCGGCGAAGCGCCGGCGCGTGATCGGTTTTTTGGCTAAAGCCTAGCGCAACACGCGCTCTCAGAAGGTTTTGTCGTTCCCGCCCAAGCGAGAATCTCGGCAAAGCGGTGCTTGACCCCGGCTCTCGCGCCCATGACAGGGGCGGAGCGCGTCGGCCTGACTCGATTCGGCTCAAGAGCGCTCCACCGAGCGATTTGACCACATCGAGCGCCTTCCGGTATAGTTCGAGAGCGCACTCGGCAGCCGCCCCAGCGGGGCGGCGTTTTTATTTCGGCCGACCGCACGCCGATCTCGGGAGGCCAATTTCTCGAGACATCACAAGGAGTTGACGGTGAGCATCGCCGACGCGACTTCCGCCATGGTTCCGACTTACGCCCGGGCCAAGGTCGCTTTCGAGCGAGGCGAGGGCTGCTGGCTCGTTTCGACGACCGGAGAGCGCTACCTCGACTTCGGCGCCGGCATCGCCGTGACCTCGGTCGGCCACGCCCATCCTCATCTCGTCGAAGCGCTGACGAATCAGGGCTCGAAGCTGTGGCATGTTTCCAACCTCTACCAAAATCCCGAGGGCGAGCGCTTTGCCCGGCGCCTCGTCGACGCGACCTTCGCCGATCTCGTTTTCTTCGCCAATTCGGGCGCCGAGGCCAACGAAGCGGCGGTCAAGATGGCGCGCCGGCGCCATTCCGTTGACGGCAATCCCGAACGCTACCGCACCCTCACCTTCGAAGGCGCGTTCCATGGCCGCACGCTGGCCATGATCGCCGCCGGCGGCCAGGCCAAATATCTCGACGGCTTCGGCCCCAAGGTCGACGGCTTCGACCAGATTCCGCTGACCGACCTCAAGGCGGTCGAGGCGGCGATCGGGCCGGAGACGGGCATGATCATG
>Ga0210393_10004830_pt1 | contig 10631 bp, 6 predicted proteins | sample IncBWC27OmetaG_FD_160068 | JGI IMG/M metagenome (GOLD analysis project Ga0210393, IMG submission 160068) | Forest soil microbial communities from Barre Woods Harvard Forest LTER site, Petersham, Massachusetts, United States - Inc-BW-C-27-O ...
CCTGAAGTCAAACGCAGGGATTGGCCTCGCCAACCGCTCGATCGATTTATTCTTTCGCGTCTTGAAAAGGAAACACTTTCGCCATCTCCTGAGGCCGATCGATCTGCTTTGTTGCGTCGGGTGTCGCTCGACCTCACTGGCCTGCCGCCGACTCCAGAAGAACAAGCGTCTTTCCTAGCCGATTTGTCTCCCACCGCCTACGAAAAGCAGGTCGATCGTCTGTTGAGCTCGCCCCATTACGGCGAACGCTGGGCCTCGATGTGGCTCGACTTGGCTCGCTACGCCGATACCAAAGGCTATGAAAAAGACATGGAGCGACCCGGCGTGTGGCCCTATCGGGACTGGGTGATCGATGCCTACAACCGCAATGTGCCCTACGACCGATTCGTGATCACCCAGTTGGCGGGCGACTTACTTCCCGACGCCACGTTTGAAGATCAAATCGCAACGTCGTTCCATCGCCAAACACCGGTCAACGACGAAGGCGGCACGGATGATGAAGAGTTCCGCACCGTCGCGGTCATGGACCGCTCGGCGACGACGTGGTCGGTGCTGAATGGTCTCACTATCAATTGCGTGCAATGTCACTCGCACCCCTACGATCCGATCCGTCACGTGGAATATTACAAATCTCTTGCATTCTTCAACACCTCCCAGGATGCCGACCTTCCCGAGGACACTCCGGTCTTGCGCGTACCAAAGGGCAAGGCGCGTTACCCCGAAGTTGAGCGGTTGCAGCAAGAACTCGCGCAGCTACGATCGGAAGTTGTATCTCGTGGGAGGAAGCTCGAGGAACACTCGCAATGGTTACCCATCCCCATTGCTTCTGCAACAGCCAGTGCATCGATGGCGTCACAATGGGAAGCTTCCCAGTTAGAACGTCAGTTAGCTGACCCAAAGCAGCAAGAGCTCGATCCGAAGAAAGAAAAAAAACGACGCAAAGATCTGCAACAGGCCATCGCGGACACGCGGAGCAGAGCTCGCGCCGAGGCCGGCAAAGTAAGCACCCTGCAGATCTTGGGTGGGGATCTGCACGCCGGTACTGACATCTCGGGCAAGCAGGCCTACGAGCTGACCGCGAAGGTGGATGTGCCGGTGATAACGGCGTTGCGCATCGAGGTTGATCCGGCGAACGGCGAGCTTGCGCGCCACACTCCAGAGCTCGGGTTCATTGTGGATCGGATCGATGCCTGGGTCACGGCAGATCGACGGCAAGAGAGCACGATCGCATTCCGTTTCTTGGTCCCGGATTCTGAATCGGGTCTGGAAAGTTCACTAAGCTCTGCCCTCGAATCGAAGCGCGAGCTCACCGACGATCCGGGAGCCAACGGATTCCAGACGGTGCCCAATCTGTTCCACACGCGTTGGATAGTAGGCGTTCTCACCGAACCGCTCAAACTGAGTCGTGGGAGTCAAATCAAATTGCGCCTGACCCAGACTCAGGAAATCGATGACAAGCCGGCTCTGGTGCGGCACGCTCACCTGTCCGTCAGCGGGGACAAAATCTGGCAAACCCTCGCCAACGATGCCGGCTGGCGAGGGAATCTTACACAACTCACAAAACTGCGTAGCCAATTGGCAAAGGTGCCCACTGTTCCCCTACCGATCATGGCGGAGGAACCCGCTTACGACCAGCGGACCACTCTCGAATTCGAGCGCGGCAACTTTCTCACCAAGATCGGGCCTCCGCTGGTTCCGGACGTGCCAGGCATTTTTCCCCGGTTGCCTGAGGGCGCGCCGCGAAATCGCTTGACTCTCGCAAAGTGGTTCTTCTCTCCAAACCAGCCGCTGACCGCGCGCACCGCTGTGAATCGTTACTGGGAACAGTTGTTCGGTACAGGGATCGTCGAAACTCTCGAAAATTTTGGAAGTGTTGGTGAAGAGCCCAGCCATCCAGAAATGCTCGATTGGCTTGCCCTTCACTTTCAGAACGATCTTCACTGGGACATGAAGGCATTACTGCGCGAATTGGTGACCAGCGCCACCTATCGCCAAAGTGCAAAGGCAAATGCTGCCCTTATCGAAAGAGATCCTCACAATCGCCTCTTGGCTCGGGGCCCGCAACAGAGACTCACCGCGGAAATGGTTCGGGATCAGGCATTGTTGGCGAGCGGTTTGTTGTCGGACAAGATGGGCGGTCCACCGGTCATGCCGCCGCAACCGGCCGGAGTGTGGAACACCGTCTACAATGACAGCAAATGGAAAGACGCAACTGGTCCTGATCGCTACCGGCGTGCGATTTACACCTATATCAAGAGGACCAGTGGCTATCCAAGCTTTCTCACCTTCGATGCGTCCGATCACGATACCAGCCTGGCGAGACGCATTCCCACCAACACACCGTTGCAGGCGCTGGTTACGCTCAACGACCCGGTCTACTACGAAGCGTCCGAGGGCCTGGCCAAGCGCATGATCGCCGGGCGTCCGAGCACCGATGCCCGCATTAGATACGGAGCCCAGCTAGTCCTGTCGCGCAATCCGACTGATCAAGAGTTGGCGGCGCTGCGTGCACTTTTCCAAAAGACTGCTGAAACACCGACTTTGCAACCTGTGGCTGCAACCGTCCGCGGCGGTACGCGAGAATTGAGCGCCATGACCGCTGTGGCGAGCGTTCTCATCAATCTTGATGCAGCTTTGACGAGGTAACCATGTCTGACCGCCAGGCGCGCTCCCCTATTCCGACGGATCCGGTAATCACGGCCGGGTCGCCCACCGAGGTTGAACTGGCATTCCTGCAAGCGCGAACGCGGCGGCATTTCCTTCGCAGCCTGGGTGGAGGTTTGGGGACTCTTTTCCTTGGAACGCTGGCCTCAAAATTTGCGCCATCCGTACAGGCGGCAGGAGCAGAGACCGCCGCTCTCGACTTCAGCCGCGATCCTAGAACTCCGCTTTCTACTCTTCCGCCTCAATTTACGGCGAAGGCGCGGCGCGTGATTTATCTGCACATGGCGGGGGCGCCCAGCCAGTTGGAGCTGTTTGAACACAAGCCCGAATTGAAAAGGTTTGATGGACAGGATTGCCCCGCTTCATTCCTCGCCGGAAAGCGTTTCGCATTCATCAGTGGTGTTCCGAAACTGCTGGGGTCACAGTACCCATTTCATCAGGCTGGGCAAAGCGGGCAATGGATCTCGGACCGACTGCCGCACCTCGAGAAGCAGATTGACGACATCTGTTTCATCAAATCCATGCGCACGGACCAGTTCAATCATGCTCCCGCACAATTGCTCGTGCAGACGGGAAATCCGCGTCTCGGATATGCATCGTTCGGATCTTGGGTTGTTTACGGTCTGGGCACCGAGAATCAGAACTTGCCTGGCTTCATCGTGCTGCTTTCCGGGGGCAAAACGCCCGACGGCGGAAAACAATTGTGGAGTTCAGGCTTTCTTCCGAGTGTGTACCAGGGAGTGCAGTGTCGGTCCCACGGCGAACCCGTGCTCTATCTGGACAATCCTCCAAGGGTAAGCCGGTCGTTGCGCCGCAGCATGCTCGACACCATTGATGAAATCAACCAAGAGACCTACGCCGCTTTTGGAAATCCCGAGACGGTGACACGTGTCGCTCAATACGAGATGGCGTTTCGGATGCAGATGGATGCGACCGACGCGATGGACATTCGCAAAGAGTCAGATTCCGTTCATGCACAATACGGGTCGAAGCCCGGCGAAGCCAGTTTTGCCAATAACTGTCTGGTGGCGCGGCGTCTGGCCGAGCGAGGGGTGCGATTCATCCAGCTGTATCACTGGGGATGGGACTCGCATGGCGCCGACGCGAAAGAGGCATTGAACTTGGGCTTCAACGACCGTTGCCGAGAGGTCGATCAGCCAACCGCAGCTCTGCTAGCCGACCTAGAATCGCGCGGTTTGCTCGAAGACACACTTGTGGTATGGGGTGGAGAATTCGGGCGCACTCCGATGAGAGAAAATCGAGGCGGACAAGAGATGAAGTATGTGGGCCGCGATCACAATCCCAGCGCCTTCACCATGTGGCTGGCCGGCGGTGGCGTAAGACCTGGAATCAGCCATGGAGAAACTGATGATATGGGATACGAAATCGTCAAGGATCCGGTCGAAATCCGCGACCTGCACGCAACCATGCTGTACTTACTGGGCTTCGATCATCAAAAGCTGAACTACAAGTTTCAGGGTTTGGAACAAAAGCTGACCAGCGTGAAGCCGGCGCGAGTGGTGGCTGAAATTCTGGCATGAATGTTGCGAACCGAATTTCTGACCAAAGCACTGGGCCTTCCATGACACCACCCAAACCTGGGGGCATGCTCAGCCGATTTCAACTCGGATTCGTCATGCTGGGTCTCGTCTTGATTGTAGCGACGTTGGTCGCATTTCTTCCTCCCGACGGGAATGAGCGCGCGGATTGGCTGCAATTCATCGGACGCTTTCATCCGTTGTTGGTCCATTTTCCGATCGCGCTTTTCCTGCTGGTACCCATCCTTGAAATTGTCGGCCGAAGCTCTCGTTTCGCGCATTTGCGTCTTTCTGTGAGTTTCGTTCTGAGCCTGGCAACTTTCGGGGCAACGTCAGCCGCGCTTCTGGGCTGGTGCCTGGGACGCAGTGGAGGTTATTCCGGGAGGCTGATCACCCAGCACATGTGGGGCGGAGTTGCGCTGTCGATCGTCTGTTGGGTCTGTTGGCTGCTGCGCACGCGGCCACGCGAACTCAGAGTAACGTACGTAATCGCACTGGCCCTGGGAGTTGGACTTGTTGCTTGGACCGGTTACCGAGGCGGGCAATTGTCGCTCGGACCGAATCATCTGACCGAATACATGCCGAACGAGCTGCGTAATCTGCTCGGCGCAGAGCGCCATGGTGAGACATCAAGCTCGAACGCCGATCCGAACACCTTTTACGGAGCACGAATTCAGCCGATTTTCACAGCACGCTGTATCAACTGCCATGGCTTGGACAAGCGAAAAGGAAATCTTCGTCTCGACAATTACCAGGCTCTAATGCGGGGCGGGAAAGATGGGCCGGTAATTCAGACCGGAAACGCTCAAAGCAGTGATCTGTTTCGTCGCATCACTTTGCCTGCCAGTCACGACGATTTCATGCCAAAGGGAAAGCAGCCTTTAACTACGGACGAGGCAAAGACGATCGAGTCGTGGATTGCCGCGGGCGCTTCGGGCACGTTGGCCGTCGAGGCCATCAAGAACGCGCCACGCGGTTCTCCTGCACCGGCCGAAGTGAAGGTTGAGGAGATCAACCCTGCCGTCGTTGCCCAGCTGCGTTCCGCAATCGCAGGGGCCGTTAGGCAGCTGCAAGAGCAATTCCCCAACCTATTGGATTATGACTCGCGAGGTTCGGCCGACTTGCGATTGAATGCTTCGATCCTCGGAAGCAAGTTCGGCGATCGGGATCTGGAGGCCTTCGCACCAGTGGCCGAGCACATCATCGTCGCCGACCTCTCGCGCACGTCTATTTCTGACCATTCGGCCGCCGTGATTGCTGCCATGAAGCGGCTGCGGGTGCTGCGACTCGTGGACACGCGCCTCACAGATGCTACCCTCTTGCGGCTCGATACCCTAACTCAACTCGAGTCGTTGAATGTCTACGGCACTCCCATTACCGCGGAGGTGTTGCCGACGCTCGCAAAGCTTCCGAAACTATCGCGTGTCTATGCTGGGCAGACAGGCATCCTCGCAGGGAAGTCCGTGCCCGAGAACTTGGCGGGCAGGCTTGTTTTTTGAAGATCGCGCAGCAGCGCTGACCAACCCTAGACGAATAGCGGTTTTGTCGAGGAGCGCGGTCCCGGGTAGGTCCTGCGCAGAAGCGTGAGTCGCCCGAGGGGGCAGCCATTCGGCTACTAGAATGTCACCAGCGTGCAGAAAAATGGCATCATGCGGCGTGATGAACTTTGCCGGAGTAAACCGGGCGCGTGACTGGCTCCGTCGTGACCCGACATCCCCGTTTTCCGCTTTGCCGTCTCCCGGTTGCGCCACGACTCTGTCTTGTCGATCGAGAATACATACTTGACTATCCAGGTCTGGGCACACCATCCATTCGCCCTGGGTGTGGAAGTTACAGGGCATGCCTATCTGCTGGTCGTCTTTCGATTGTCTTCAGGTGCGAACCGTCAAGCGTGAATGTCTGAATTCTTCGGTTGCCTCGGTCACCCTCTGGATTTTGCGGGCTTCGGACTAGGCGGGCTTCGGACTACCCACTCGTTGTGCCTCATGCGTTAAACTTCTTTACTCGATCACCCTGTGACCCAAGAACCAGATGAGCGTACATGCGTCCATTCCGCAGCGGACCGACGGGCGACGATATGAGGCAGTGCTTCGTCTTAGCGAAGCCCTTTCTCTGTGCCAAGAGCCCGAGGACCTGACGAAGATCCTCGCTGGACAGTTGCACCAATTCCTCGACTTCTTACAGTTTTACATCGTTGTCTACAAGGAAAACTCTTCGGAAGTCGAATGGGCTGTGGTCGGGCGCGAGAAGAGCCTCGTATCGGCGTACGCGGGTGTGCCGGTTGATCGGCGGCCATCGTGGCAGGCATATTCCAGGCAGGAACCGATCTACATTCGCGACTGGAACAGCGATGAAGGAATACCCATCCGCCTCAGGCAAGGGATCGCAGCACAAGGGCTTGAGGTCGGGCCGCTGGTCTTTGTTCCCCTCACTACGCCACAGCGCCGCCTAGGCGCTCTGGGCATGTCGGGACACCCTGGGATCAGTTACAGCAACGATGACATCAGCTTCTTGCGACTCATTGGTCGGGTTGTCGCATTCGCGATTGACGACAATTTCAATCTCCGGCGAGTGGAAGCCGCAAACGCGGAATTACAGGGTCAGAACGAACGGCTTCAGCGCAGTGAACGAGAGCTGCGCGAGGTGATAGAAACCATTCCGTGTATGGCATGGTCCGCCTCAGGCGATGGGGCTGCTCAATTTTTCAACCGCCGCTGGTTGGATTACGCTGGCCTTGCGGCAGATCAAGCGCACGATTGGGGCTGGACAACCGCGGTTCATCCGGACGATCTGAACGCGCTCGTGGATTACTGGCGAACGGTTGTGGCCTCCAGCCAACCGGGTGAAATCGAAGCGCGCTTGCGTCGTTTCGACGGGGTATACCGCTGGTTTTTGTTTCGAGCGACTCCATCCTTCGACGACAAAGGCAAGGTCGCGAAATGGTATGGCACAAATACGGATATCGATGATCGCAAAAAAGCAGAGCAAGCTCTAACCATTCAAAACAGTCGACTCCAGCTGCTCCTCAAACTAACCAATCGCATTACGTCGAACCTAGACCTTCGCGAGGTGCTGCGCGCCATTACAGCCACCGTTCGTGAATTGACAGACTCGGACGCGGTACACATCTCGCTCCCTGAAGCAGACTCCGCACTGTTTCGCGTGTACGCATTGGATTTCCCGGAAGGAAAAGGCCTGGTTAAGGAAGAGATGCTCATTGAGCCGGTGGGCGTCGCCAGGAAAGCGCTTGAAAAACTCGAACCAGTCGTTAGAACCATAAACCAGGCCGACGAGTTTCCTCCCGACTACTACGAGCTGCTCGTCGCTGAGGGTGTGAAGAGTCAATGTGTGATACCGCTCGTGAATCAGGGCCGAGCTGTCGGAGTTTTGGCGATTGCTCGGACGCGCAACAATTCCTTCACGCCAGAGGAAGTCGACTTCATAGGGGAGGCTTCCGGGCAGATAGCCGTTGCCATTGAGAAGTCTCTCGCATACCGCGAGCTTTGCGAACTCAAAGAGAGACTGGCCCAAGAGAATCTTTATCTCGAACAAGAGATCCGCGGCGACGTGGATTTCGGGCAAATTGTGGGGAGCAGTCTGCCTCTTAAGCAAGTCTTGCAGCTGGTCGAAACTGTTGCCCCCACTGATTCTACGGTTTTGCTGCTCGGCGAGACAGGAACGGGGAAGGAATTGATCGCCCGCGCAGTTCACAAACATAGCCGTCGCAAGGACCGCATATTCGTTGAGGTTAACTGTGCTGCTATTCCGACCGGGCTGTTGGAGAGCGAATTGTTTGGACATGAAAGGGGTGCGTTCACGGGCGCTATCAGCCAGAAAATTGGGAGGCTGGAGCTGGCTGATGGCGGCACACTCTTCCTCGACGAGGTGGCGGACATTCCCTCAGAAATCCAGCCGAAGCTTTTGCGAGCCCTTCAGGAACGGGAGTTTGAGCGGCTAGGGAGCACGCGAACTCTGAAGGTGAACGTTCGCTTGATTGCTGCGACCAACCGCGACCTGGTCAGGATGGTTGCGAAAGGCGAATTTCGGAGCGATCTGTACTACCGGCTAAATGTCTTTCCGATTCAACTCCCACCTCTTCGGGAGCGCAAAGAAGATATTCCACTGCTGGTCGGTTATTTTGTGCAGAAATTCGCGAAGCAGCTTCAGAAGGACATCAAAAGAATACCGCCATCTGTAATGAAGGCATTCACAACCTGGGAATGGCCAGGAAACATCCGCGAGTTGGAGAACTTGGTGGAACGCTCTGTCATCCTGACTCGTGGCAAGTCGCTTGACGCGCCGCTTATGGAAATGCGGAAGTTGAGCGGAGAAGAACATGACCGCGAAACGAAGGATTTACGGCAGGAGCAGATCGCGGAAATTGTAAGAAGTACCATCCAGGCACTAAACGGAAAACAGGGGCTGGCCAGCGATCAGGGGAAGAAGATGGCCGATGGGCGCGCGAAGAAAAGCGCGGAACGGGCGAAAAAACAGCGGGAAGAGATTATGAGAGCGCTCGCGTCAAGCAAGGGCCGCGTGGGCGGAAGGAATGGAGCCGCTGCACGCCTGGGCATCAATCGCACGACACTTCTGGCGCGGATAAGAAAGCTTGGTATTGATCCCAGAGACTACGCCGCGTGATCGGGCCGCCCGGCCGAGCCGTGTCAAAAGTCATAGATTGACACCTTCGACTTCACTCCTGCCGATTTCAATGCCGTCCTGAAATTTAAAGCAGTTACAGCTGCAAAGTTTGGGGGACGTGTTGCACTCTTGGACCTGCAAGGAAGAGTGTGGCATGTTGAAGATCTCTGTCATTAAGAGCCCACGCCAATGCCGACTGGTGGTCGAGGGTATTCTCGTTGAGCCTTGGGTAGCCGAACTGCTCAGCGGGTACACCAAGGCCAAAGAGCATCTGGATGGCCGTGAACTTGTCATCGATATCACAAACCTCAGTGCCATCAGCGCAGCCGGAGAAGATGCTCTCACGGAACTGATCGACGATCATGCCAGATTCCACTGTGGCGTCTTTACCAAGGAAGTCTTAAAACAACTCGCGTCGAAGCGACGGTCGAAATGAAGGTTGGGAAAAATCACGTTGTCGACGATTACGACGACGTTGCTACCATTAAGTTGGGGTCCACAGTGTCAAGGTTTGAATTTTGACAGTTTTGACGCTTGAGCCACGCTTCGTGTTTGGCCTGCAGCGCTGCGGTTAAGGATCAGTCAGTTAGCGAAAAACAATATTTGGCATCAAGATTGCCACCGCCTCTAGGAACGCCAATCAGGATCTTTCAGTCGTCAGCAAGATTTTCTCCGAACATTCTCGGAACGAGAAACGGAGCAAGGATGATGGCAAGTCTTCAACAGCGACTAGACGAATTCAAGAAGTCCTTTGAGTCTGGCGCTCCGCCCTATCACGCGCCGCGCGAGGCGATCGAAAAAACGCACCGGGCAACAGCAGAGCTCGAGGCTTCGGGGATTTTAGATCGCGCCTTGAAAGTGGGGGATCGCGCTCCGAGCTTCACGCTATTCAATCAAGAGCATGTACAGGTAGCCTCGAGCGATCTTTTGCGCGAAGGACCGCTGGTGGTCGGTTTCTTCCGAGGCCATTGGTGACCCTATTGCAACATGGAGCTGGAGGCTCTACAGGAGGTCAACTCTGAGGTCACCAATATGGGAGCACACATTGTGGTACTCACTCCTGAACTCGAACGTTACACCCGCGGCCTTCACAAGAAGCTGAACCTGACGTTCGACATCCTGACGGATCTTCACCTCAAGACCGCGGAGCGGTTCGGGATCGTGTTTACGCTGCCGGACTACTTGCGGGAGCTTTACAAGTCCTTCGGGAGCAACTTGGACAGGTTCCACGATGAATCGGAGTATCGCTTGCCGCTGCCCGCGCGGTACGTGATTGACACGCAAGGCATCATCCGTGCGGCCGATGTGAACGCGGATTATACGATCCGCCCTGAGCCTTCCGAAACTATCGAACACTTGCGGACCTTAACTAAGTGACCTGACCGCAAAGAGCTCGACTGATGCAGATAAAAACATCGAGGAGAAATATATGCCAACACTTCAAACTGATTACCTCAGTGCTTATCACAACCTAAAGCTGACACGAGACGACAAAGGTGTGGTCGTCGCTGAATTTCACAACAACGGCGGGCCCTTCATTATGAGCGCGCAAGCCCACACGGAACTTGTCGATGCCTTCTACCGGATTGCGCAAGATCGAGCGAACAAGATCGTGATCCTCACGGGCGCAGGTGGGGAGTTCATTACTGATGTCGAGTGGGCCTCTTTCGGCGATGTCGCCGATCCCGGGGTTTGGAGCCAGGTTCACGACGAAGGCGTTCAGGTTTTGGAAAACATAGCCAACATACGCGTGCCGGTCATCGCCGCCATCGAGGGACGTGCCCATGT
>Ga0210393_10004831_pt1 | contig 10631 bp, 11 predicted proteins | sample IncBWC27OmetaG_FD_160068 | JGI IMG/M metagenome (GOLD analysis project Ga0210393, IMG submission 160068) | Forest soil microbial communities from Barre Woods Harvard Forest LTER site, Petersham, Massachusetts, United States - Inc-BW-C-27-O ...
CGGCACGAGCTGGGTGATCGTTCCCGATGCCGCCAGCACGCCGGTGATGTAGCGCATGTTGTAGCCGTAGCGGATCATCACCGGCATCGAGATCAGCGCCATGGCGATGACCTGCGCCGCCACCGTGCCGGTGATGGCGCCGAGAATGAAACCGACGATGATGACGGAGTAGCCGAGGCCGCCACGGATCGGGCCGAACAACTGCCCCATCGAGTCCAGCATGTCTTCGGCAAGCCCGCATCGCTCCAGGATCGCGCCCATGAAGGTGAAGAAGGGGATCGCGAGCAGAAGCTCGTTGGAAAGCACGTTGCCGAACACGCGGCCGGGAATGGCCTGAAGGAAGTTCAGGTCGAAAAAGCCGAGATGGATCGCGAGAAAGCCGAACGACAACCCGACGGCCGCGAGCGTGAACGCGACGGGGAAGCCGATCAGCATGGCCACGACCAGGCCGCCGAACATCAGCGGCGGCATGGTTTCCAGCGTGATCATTGCGTCGGCCTCTCGTATTTCGCGTCGATCGTCACTTCGCCGCGCAGCGCGGCGATGCGTTTGATGACCTCCGATACGCCTTGCAGCGCAAGCATCACGAAGCCGGACGGGATTACGAATTTGATCGGCCAGCGGACCAGCCCGCCGGCGTTACCGGACATTTCGCCGACGGCATAGGCCTGCATGAAGAACGGCCAGGACAGATAAGCGAGCAACAGGCAGGCCGGGATCAGGAAGAACAGCGTGCCGATCAGGTCGAGCCAGAGTTGGCCGCGTTCAGAGAGAAACAGATAGAAGATCTCGACCCGGACATGCTCGTTGCGCTTGAAGGTGTAGGACGCGCCGAACATGACCAGGATCGCGAACATGTACCATTGCAATTCCAGCCAGCCATTCGATGAGTAGCCAAAGGCATAGCGGACCATGGCGTTGACCGCGCTGACGACGCAGGCCGCCAGCACCAGGAAATTGCAGACGTATCCGATCTTCTCGTTGATGAGGTCGATCGCCGCGCTGAGCGCCAGCAACGGACGCATCGTGCTTTCCCCGGCGGACATCAAATCTCGCCTGGCGCTTTAACAGACGTCAGATGGATCTCGAGCTTGGATTCCGGCAGCGATCGCAACGACAATACTCCCCCCGAATATACGCTTTCGCCGTCTTGACTGCGCAGCGGCTTTTAAAAGCGCGATGAAAACCGGCCGCACCATTTCAGCGCGTTCAGGCGCCGTCAATTGGAAAATGGGCAAATTGACGATGGATCAAGCGGTTGCAGAGTAATCCGCGCTGGACCACCAGCGGTTTCAACCGCCGGTAACGCTCATATGCCTGGCGACGCTCGGCCGGTTGTGCCGGCGGTCGATAATGAAATCGTGGCCCTTCGGCTTCAGCCCGATGGCGCGGTCGATGGCGGCTGCGAGTTGCGTATCGTCAGGGGAGGCGCGCAGCGGCTTGCGCAGATCGGCGGCGTCGTCATGTCCGAGGCACGTATGCAGCGTGCCGGTGCAGGTGATCCGCACGCGGTTGCAGGCCTCGCAGAAATTGTGCGTCATCGGCGTGATGAAGCCGAGCTTGCCACCGGTCTCGGCGACGCGAACATAACGCGCCGGTCCGCCGGTGGTCTCGTCGAGATCGCTCAGCGTGTACTGCCTGGCGAGGCGGGCACGCATCAGCGACAGCGGCACATACTGATCGATCCGGCCTGCGCCGATGTCGCCCATCGGCATGACCTCGATCAGCGTCAGTCCCATGCCCTTGCCGTGCGCCCATTGCATCAGCGAGGGGATTTCATCCTCGTTCATTCCCTTGAGCGCAACCGCGTTGATCTTCACCGCAAGCCCCGCGGCGCGCGCAGCCTCGATGCCGGCCAGAACCTTGTCGAGATCGCCCCAGCGGGTGATGGCGCGGAATTTGGCGGGATCGAGCGTATCGAGCGAAACGTTGATGCGGCGGACGCCACAATCTGCGAGCTCTCCGGCAAAACGCGCCAGCTGCGATCCGTTGGTCGTCAGCGTGAGTTCATCAAGCGCGCCTGACGTGAGGTGTCGCGAGAGCGAGCGCACCAGCGACATCACGTTGCGGCGAACCAGCGGCTCGCCGCCGGTCAATCGAAGTTTCTTCACGCCCTTGGCGATAAAGGCCGAGCACAACCGGTCGAGTTCTTCCAGCGTCAGCAGGTCGGCCTTCGGCAGGAAGGTCATGTCCTCGGACATGCAATAGAAGCACCGCAGGTCGCAGCGATCGGTGACCGAGACGCGCAGGTAGCTGATCGTCCGGCCGAAAGGATCGGTCATCGGACGTGACAGCGATTTAGATGGAGACAAAGCTACAGTCATCAAATGCCTTCGGGCTTACAGCCTCAAGCTTACTGTCGGGCTTACGGCCACGAGCAAAAGTGTTGGCTCCAATGTATGCACGTTGGGCACCCCATACAATCCGGCAATGTTCCGGTCTCAAGGTCTTGTGCGGTGCAAGCAATCAGCGCGCGGACGTGGTTTCGGGCGGCGCGGCCGTATTTTTCGGCCTTTTCGGCCGCTGCGGCTTGACCGGCTTCGGCGGTTCGATGGGTTGCAGCGTTGCGACCACCGGATTGGGCTCGATCCTCGATGTCCCCGGCGTCATGAAGCCGGCAGGGCTGCCGGTGACCGCCACGGGGACCGTGGCCGGCAGGAAGCCTTCGAGGGTGTAGGTCACCGCGAAATTGCCGTCGGGCAGGGGCGCGTTGACAGAGCAGGGGGTTTTGCAGCCCGGCCCGAAGGAGGTTCGCGCCTCGGCTCCCGGCGGCGTCGATTCAAGCTGGATCTCAAAGAGGGGCGGGCTCGCCGGCCGCGACGAGCAGCCGGTCAGACAGAGTCCCGCGCTCGCCATCGCAACGAGCATGATCGGGAAAGACGGGAACGGTTGTTCCGAAAAGATCAGGCCCACAATGGTCACTGCGCCGGGGCGGCGTCGTCCGCCGGGGCGGCCGCAGGTTTCTTCCGTTTGGGGCGCATCGGCTTGGCCGGCGCGGGTGGCGGGCCGACCGGCTGCAACTCGGCGACCACCGGGTTCGGCGACAGCCTGACCGTATCCGACGAGAACATGCCTCCGGATTCCTTGACGATCTGAACCGGCACGCCTGCCGGCTGTCGGCCGGTCATCGAATAGTTCACCAGGAAGCTGGTGCTGCCCTCCGGCGGCGTCACGTTGACCGAGCAGGGCGTCTTGCAGCCACCGCCGATCGAGACACGCGCATCGGCGCCGGGCGGGGTCGATTCCAGCTGAACCTTGATCGGCGTCGGATCCGATTTGAAATAGTTCCACGAGCTGCTTGAAAAGGATGAGCAACCGGCCAGACTGATTGAGGCTACGGCTATCGCGAAAGCACGACGCATGATCGACCCGTTACTCCAGGCCACGGTCCGAGTGGGTGAGTTCGGTCCGTGATCCCATCTGTTGCATTAATGTGATCCTGTTGGCTGACGCGAACCGCGCGCCCCGCGGATACCCGCGAGGAAACCGGTCGCATCGCCAAGATCACTCCACCGCTGCGGCCAACTGCCACATTCCCCGGCGCGACCATAAGAGCCTCGGCATATCAGCGCAACCGGCGTGGTTAATTGTTGGTTAACGGCCGCGGATAGAAATAAAAAGAAACATAATATCAATATCTTGGAAGAAGAAGCGCGGCTAGCGCGTGAGGCTTTCGATGGCGCCGCGAAGTTCGCGCATGTGATCGATCACCCGGTCCGGTTTGAGGTCCGCAACGGGAACTTCGGTGTAGCCGAACGAGACGCAGATGACCGGGATACCGGCGCGCCGGGCGACACCGACATCCGGGCCCGCATCTCCCACCATGATCGCGGACGACAGCTCGCCGCCGGCGCGGGCAACAGTCTGGCGCAAGATGGCGGGGTCCGGCTTGGAAACCCCGAAGGTATCGGCGCCGCAAATGGCGGCAAACCGCGGGCTCAGATTCAGCCGGTCCAAGAGGCGCTTGGACAGCCATTCCAGCTTGTTGGTGCAAACCGCAAAGCGATAGCCACTACTTTCGAGATCATCCAGCGCGGCCTCGAGCCCGTCGAACGGGCGCGAAGCATCCGCGATATGCTCGGCATAGTGGTTGATGAAATCATCGGTCAGGCGGTCGAGCTCGGCCAGGCTAACGGTGCGGCCCTCCAGTTCCAGCCCGCGCTCGAGCAGCTTGCGCGCGCCGGCGCCGATCATGTTGCGGGCGGCGTGCAGCGGAACGGGCGCAAGGCCCTCGCGCGCGAGGATGAAATTCAGCGCGTTGGTCAGGTCGGGCGCGGTATCGACCAGGGTGCCATCGAGATCGAACACGACAATGCGGCGGGAAGTCATGCCAAACGGCTAACCGCCGATCAGACAGGAGGCAAGCATTTCCAGCCGGAAATGCTCAATTCCAGTGTTTTGCAGGTTGGATTTCGGTCACGAGTGTCCCGGTAGCGCTGTTCCTCGCGGCAAAACGACGCTAGATAGTCCGCACCTAATACGGACCACCAGACAGCGCCGCGTCAGCGGCGTCTGGCCAAGGATTGTCTGCCCGTGAACTTGGATGAACTGAAACGCCAGGCGGCGGCGCGCGCGCTCGATTACGTGCAGGGGGGCATGAAGCTCGGCCTCGGCACCGGCTCGACCGCCAAGCATTTCGTCGAGCTGTTGGGCGCGCGGGTGCGCGACGGGCTCGACGTGATCGGCGTGCCGACGTCCGAGACCACGCGCGATATCGCTACCCAATGCGGCATCCGCTTGACCACGCTCGACGAGGTCGACCGGCTCGACCTCACCGTCGACGGCGCCGACGAGATCGACCCCTCGCTCAACGTCATCAAGGGCGGCGGCGGCGCCTTGTTGCGGGAAAAGATCGTCGCGGCGGCCTCCGACCGCATGATCGTGATTGCGGATGAGACCAAATGGGTCGAAACGCTCGGCCGTTTTCCGTTGCCGATCGAGGTCATCTCGTTCGGGCTCGGGGCGACCCGGCGGCAAATCGAAAAAGCGTTTGCCGATTGCGGCGTTTCCGGCCAATTAGTCGTCAGAAACGGCCGCGACGGTCACGTTTTTGTCACCGATAGCGGCCACTGGATCGTGGATGCTCATCTCGGGCATATCCCGGATGCGCCGCGCCTCGCGCAATCGCTTGGCGCCATTCCGGGCGTCGTCGAGCATGGGCTATTCATCGGTCTTGCCAGCATCGCGATGCTGGCCGGCTCCCAGGGAATTCGTGTTGTTGAGCGGCGATAACGCTGCGATTTGAGGAGAATCAAAAATGAAGCGTCTATCGGGATTTTTGCTCGGCTTCGGCGTCGCGCTGAGCCTGGCGTTTTCACCGCTGCCGGCCAGTGCGCAGCAGCCTGGCGCTCCGCAGGCCCCGCCGCTGAAGCCGGTGTCGCCGTCGGCGATGCAGGCGGCCAAGGATCTACTGGCGGCGAAGAGCGTGAGCCAGATATACGCGAATGCGATCCCCAACATCGTGCAGCGGGCCAAGGATCAATTCCTGGCGAACAACCTGAGCTACCAGAAGGACCTCAACGAGGTCGCGGTCATGGTGGCCCAGACGGAGGCGGGCAAGGACAAGGAAATCGCCGAGCAGATGGCGAAGATCTACGCCAACGATTTCACCGAACAGGAGCTGAAGGACCTGACCGCGTTCTACAAGTCGCCACTCGGTCAGAAGCTTCTCGCGCAGGAGCCAAAATCGATCCAGTCCAGCATGATCTTCATGAACCAATGGGCACAGTCTCTGACGGAGACGGTCGTCAACGAATTCCGCGCGGAAATGAAGAAGCGCGGCAAGCCGCTGGGTTAGTCACTGCGAGTTCTTCCGAGCGCTCCCTCTTCTCCCTCTCCCTGAAAGGGGGAGGGTTGGGGTGGGGTCCACTTTATTGTGTGAAGCCGCGGCGGTGAAAAGTGACCCCCTCCCGGCTCGCTTCAGAGCGCGAGAGCGCTTCTGAGCTCGCCGACCTCCCCCTTTTGGGGGAGGTGAAGAAGCATCGATGTCCTGGGCGACGACGAGGCCCACTTTCGTTGCAGCAATAGTTCACCTACATCTTGTTGCACGCCGATCTGAAGCCACAGGACCCGACATGGCCGAATTCGATACCGATCTGTTTGTCATCGGAGGAGGGTCGGGCGGCGTTCGCGCGGCCCGCATCTCAGCCGGCCACGGCGCGCGGGTGACGATCGCGGAGGAATACCGGATGGGCGGCACCTGCGTGATCCGCGGGTGCGTGCCGAAAAAGCTGCTGGTCTATGCCTCGCATTTCCATCAGGACTTCGAGGATGCGGCGGGCTTCGGCTGGACCGTCCCAAAGCCGACCTTCGATTGGGCCACGCTGATCGCCAACAAGGACAAGGAAATCGCGCGGCTTGAGGCGGCCTACACCACCAATGTCGAGAAGTCCGGCGCCCGCGTGCTCAAGACCCGCGCCGTGCTGGAAGACGCGCATACGGTTCGGCTTGCGACCGGCGAGGCCGTGCGCGCCAAATATGTGCTGATCGCCACCGGCGGCACGCCGAACCACGGCGACAACATTCCCGGCATCGAACACGTGATCTCCTCCAACGAGGCTTTTCACCTGAAGCAGTTGCCGCGGCGGATCCTGATCCAGGGCGGCGGCTACATCGCGCTGGAATTCGCCTGCATCTTTGCCGGCTTCGGCTCGGACGTCACCGTCGTCTATCGCGGCGGCAATGTGCTGCGCGGCTTTGATGAGGACGTGCGCAGTCATGTGCGCAGCGAAATGGAAAAGGCCGGCATCACCGTCCTGACCGGCTGCACGGTGGCGAAGGTCGACAAGCACGCGCACGACTTCACCTCGCATCTGTCGAACGGCTCGAGCATTGCGTCCGATCAGGTGATGTTTGCGGTTGGACGGCACCCGAACGTCAGGGGGCTCGGGCTCGACAAAGCCGGCGTCGCGCTCAACCCGGAGAACGGCGGGATTGCGGTCGACGGTTTTTCGAAAACCTCCGTGCCGAACATCTACGCGGTCGGCGACGTCACCCACCGCATCAACCTGACGCCGGTGGCGATCCGCGAAGGCCACGCCTTTGCCGACACGGTTTTCGGCAAGCGCGAGGTGAGGGTCGATCACGCCGATATCCCCACCGCCGTGTTCTGCCAGCCTGAAGTGGGCACGGTGGGCCTGACCGAAGACCAGGCGTGCGAACAGTTCAGCCAGGTCGATATCTACAAGGAAACCTTCCGCCCGATGAAGGCGACGATGTCGGGCCGCGACACGCGAATATTGATGAAGCTCGTGGTCGATGCCACGACCGATCGTGTGGTCGGCTGTCATATCGTCGGCGATGGCGCCGCCGAAATGGTTCAGGTGCTCGGCATCGCCGTGAAGATGAAAGCCACCAAGGCCGACTTCGATGCGACCATGGCGCTGCACCCGACCGCGGCGGAAGAACTCGTGACCATGCGCACGCCGACCGCGCGTCACGTCCGCGCCGCGGCGGAATAGCTGACAGAGGCAGAGCTTCCGGCATGCGGTGGCGAGGCGCTCCGGCCCGGGCGCGCCATCCCGCCGATCAGCGCGGCAATCGCCAGACATAAACGTAGAACGCCGCTTGAAGCGCGAAGACGGTGGCGAGCGCCAGCATGCCCAAACCTGCGCGCAGCATGAATGCCGCGAGTCTGCGGCCGAGACCGGATATACGATTGCCAATGAATGCGTCCATCTTGCGAAAGAACCGCGAAACGCGATTCATCGATGGCTGCTCGCCTGGAAAGGCGGTGTTCACGGTCGTCATGATCGGGCCTCTTTACGAAACGGAGGCTCGCTATTTGGCAATCAGGCCGTAGGAATGCGAGAGATCTCGCAGTCGCCGCGCATAAGGGAGGCATAAGCACTCCGATGCAGCAGGGGCCGCGCGCCGGCGTGCGGCCTGACGCCGCGCAATAGGAGGTGGCTTGGGAACGATGAACGTCCGTCCGGCTTGTTGAAGAGCAAGATCGGATGTGACGATGAACGTTTCCGTCAAAGGTGAGCCGCGCGGGTTCTCCGCGCTGTGGCGATCCTACGCCGCGGATTTGCGTGGATGGGCTGCCGGGCGTGCCGCGGGCTATGGCGTTGCCGCGGCGCTGCTGGTCGGCGGAATTTTGGCCGTGTTTGCCGCCATTGCCGTCGGCGCCATCGCGCTCTTCCACGTCATCGAGCTCCGCTACGGCGCCAATACAGCTTTTGCGGCCCTGGGCGGCGGTTTGCTCGCGCTGGGCGCGATATTGCTTCTTGCCGGCTGGCTCATGATGGGACGGCATGGGGCGCCGCTCCCGCGACCCCACCGGCAATTCCGTGCCGCGAGGAACATGCTGGCCGGGTCCACGATTTCGCGCAGCCTTACGGCATTGCACAGGAGCGAAGCCACAAGGCCCGATGCCATGACGCAGATCCTGCTTGGCGCCGCGGCCATCCTGGCCGCGGGCTGGATCGTCACCACCCATCTTGGGTCGGGACCAGCAAGCAAGGCGCGGCGGTGACCAGGCGGCCGCATCCTTTTGCCAGCGACCTCGCTCTCGTGGCGAGCACGGCTCTCGCGACCTTGGCCCTTCATCGGCATTTCGGAAGAGATGCGCCGACCCGCTCGCCCGATCCGGACGCGCCGCTGCCTGTCACCCGCGCCGGAAATCCGCTGGCCGTCATCTCCTCGCATGGTGCGGACATTCTGTCGGGTACCTACGCGCGGATCAACCGGGACCGAATTCTGGCCAACGCGGCGGGCGTGGTCTTCTACGGGTTGCTCGCGATCTTTCCGGCGATCACCGCGCTGGTGTCGAGCTATGGCTTGTTTGCCGACCCGTCGACGATTTCGGATAACCTTCGCAGTCTCGCTTTGCTGCTGCCGGGCGACTCCTTCACGATCGTTCAAGATGAAATTACGCGCGTGGTGGCGAAGGCCAGCTCCTCGCTCAGTCTGGCTTTTGGCTTTGGCTTGCTGCTCGCCATCTGGAGTGCGAATGCGGGCGTCAAGGCCGTGCTCGACGCGCTGAACGTGGCGTATGAGGTGGACGAAAAGCGCGGGCTCATCCACCTCAATCTGGTGTCGCTGGCTTTCACCGTCGCAGGGTTGGCGGCCGTCCTGGTCATGGTCGGCGCCGTCATCGGCGTGCCGCTGGCGCTCCAGCATCTCGGCCTCGACGACAGCGCCCGGCAACTGGTTCAGATCGGCCGCTGGCCGGTGCTGGGCCTGGCCTTGCTCGTGGCGTTGCTGGCGCTCTATGGCTTTGGGCCAAGCCGGCCGACGCCGAAGCTGCGCTGGCTGGTCATCGGTGCCGTGTTCGCCATCGTCTTGTGGCTGATCGGATCGGCCTTATTGTCCTGGTATCTCTCGAACTTCGCCAACTACACCGCGACCTATGGCTCCCTGGGAGCAGCCATCGGCCTCATGACGTGGATGTGGCTCTCAGCCATCATCGTGCTGGTGGGCGCGGAACTTAATTCCGAGATCGAGCGGCAGGCGTTGCCGAAAATTGCCTAAAGCATGATCTGGAAAAGTGTGAAGCGGTTTTCCGAAAAGATCATGCTTATTCAACGAACTAAAGCGCGATGTAAATCTCTTCGATGCGGACTTCTGAACCGCACAGCCGCCGTAAGGCACGCCCGTGGTTTTACGTATGCAGAATTTGCGGTCCTGATTCCCAAGGTCCGGCATGCATAGTTTTCAGTAACCATTTTAGCGCACCAGTAGTGGGCCCCTGATTTGCTACTGCCTGGATCCCGCATGCTCAGCCAGCTCTCCATCCGCGCCAAGATCATCTCCCTCGTATCCCTGCTACTTCTCACCCTGGCCGGCATGGGGCTACTCGCCGCAACGAGCATGCGCTCGCTGAACGCCAACACCCGGGAAATCGCCGGCAACTGGCTGCCGAGCATCAAAGCGCTCGGCGAATTGCACGCCGACGTCATCACCTTCCGCGCCATCATACGCCAGCACATGATCGCGGAGACCAAAGAGGACAAGGCGGGGGTCGAAACGGCGCTGGACAATCTCGTCCAGAAAAACATGAAGGTCCGCAGGGCCTATGAGGCGATGATCAATTCGCCGGAAGAACGCGCGCTGTACACGGATTGGTCGCAACGCTGGGAAGAATACCGGACCATCGCGGCGAAGCTGGTCGAGCTGTCGAAGAAGAATGGCCTGTCGCGCGAAACGCTGGATCTGAACAAGCAAATGATCAAGGTCGGCAACGACGCCGACGCTATCCTGGAAAAGGACATCGAGCTCAACAACGTCGGCGCGGAAAGGGATACGCGGTCGGCGGAAGAGACTTATTCGTCCGTGCTCATGATGCTGGCGCTGATCGTCGGTCTTGCGATTCTCGCTGGTGCTGCCGTCGGCTTCTATGTCATCCGCGACGTCTCCTCAGGGATAGCCTCGATCGTGGATCCGATGCAGGCGCTCGGCAAAGGCGAGCTTGACGCCGAGGTGCCGCACCGGGGCGAAAAGACCGAGATCGGCCAGATGGCCGATGCCTTGCAGATCTTCAAGGAAGCGCTGATCGCCAAGCGCGCCGCCGATCAGGCCGCCGCCAAAGACGCCGAAGCCAAGATCGAGCGCGGGCGCCGCGTTGACGGCATCACCCGTCAATTCGAGCAGATGATCGGCGAGATCGTCAACAACGTCTCCTCGGCGTC
>Ga0210393_10004832_pt1 | contig 10631 bp, 9 predicted proteins | sample IncBWC27OmetaG_FD_160068 | JGI IMG/M metagenome (GOLD analysis project Ga0210393, IMG submission 160068) | Forest soil microbial communities from Barre Woods Harvard Forest LTER site, Petersham, Massachusetts, United States - Inc-BW-C-27-O ...
ATGGGTACGCGCTTCATTTCCTGTTTCTCTCGATTGAACATGGGGCCCCTGAAATTTACCTCAAGCGGCCGAGAACAAGCGGCCGATTTTCGGAGCGCGAAGCAGCCGGATCAACCGGCCTTTTCGAGCAGACTCCAGTTGATTTCGCGAGTGCGGACCATATCTTCAGTGACGACAAAGTCGCGCACTTTGCGCTGCATCGGCAGGTGATACATCACTTCGAGCATGAGGTCTTCCAGGATCATGCGCAAGCCTCGCGCGCCGACTTTGCGCTGAAGCGCCAACTCGGCGACGGTGGCAATGGCATCATCCGTGAAGCGAAGGCGGACGTTTTCGAATTCGAAGAGACGCTGGTACTGCTTGAGCAAAGCATTCTTGGGTTCAGTGAGAATGCGCACCAGCGCGGGTTTGTCGAGATCGTTCATGACGCCGGCGACAGGGAGGCGTCCGACAAATTCGGGAATGAGGCCGTAGCGAATCAGATCGCCCGGCTGAACTTGTTCGAGTAGTTCAGTGTTGCGCTTCTGCGCAGTCGGTGGCGCGGCATCAGTGTGGAAGCCGAGCGCCCGGCGGCCGACGCGCTTTTCGATGATTTTTTCGAGACCGACGAATGCACCGCCACAGAGGAACAAAATGTTGGTGGTATCGACCGGTGTGAATTCCTGGTGCGGGTGCTTGCGGCCGCCCTGCGGAGGAACGTTGGCGACGGTGCCTTCCAAAATCTTGAGCAACGCTTGTTGCACGCCTTCGCCGCTGACATCGCGGGTGATCGACGGGTTTTCGTCCTTCTTGGCGATCTTATCGATCTCGTCGATGTAGATGATGCCTTGCTGCGCTTTCTGCACGTCGCCATCGGCGGCTTGCAGCAACTTCAAAATGATGTTTTCGACGTCTTCGCCAACGTAGCCGGCTTCGGTCAGCGTGGTCGCGTCGACAATCGCGAACGGCACGTCGAGCATGCGTGACAGTGTCTGCGCGAGCAGCGTCTTGCCAGTGCCGGTCGGGCCGATCAGTAGAATGTTGGACTTGCTGAGCTCAACGTCGCCCGGCTGTTTGTTGAGGAAGATGCGCTTGTAGTGGTTGTAAACCGCGACGGCAAGTTTTTTCTTGGTGCGATCCTGGCCGATGACGTAGCTGTCGAGAAATTGTTTGATCTCGGGAGGACGGGGAAGCCGTTTCGCCGGCGCGGTCGCCTGTTCGCGCTTTTCATCTTCCAGAATGGTCTGGCAGACGCCGACACATTCGTTACAGATGTACGCGCGCGGATAATCCGACGGCGAACTGATGAGCTTTTCGACCTGCTCCTGCGTCTTATGGCAAAAAGAGCAGCGCAACGGCTCATCGGTACTGAATTTATTTTTCACAGGTATGCAGGCCCTCGCCTCCGCCGACCCATAGCGGAGTACCGAATCCTATTGTGGCTGATATTTTCCCCGAGTGAAACAAAAACATCAAACTCTGCGTGACTCTTTGGAACCGGGTCAACCCATGTCGCGCGACCAATGCGGCGATTCGACTTTGTAAAAAAAAGCAATTCGTAAAAATTCCCAATCAATCGACGATCAGCGGTGCTTATAGATGATCTCGTCGATCATTCCGTATTCTTTCGCCTGTTCCGGATTCATGATGTAGTCGCGCTCGACGTCGCGTTCGATGCGCTCGAGCGACTGTCCGCTGTGATCCGCAATAATTTTGTTGATCGTGGTGCGCATGCGAAGAATTTCCTTCGCGTGCAGGTCAATGTCGGTCGCCTGGCCGCCGAGACCGGACATCCACGGCTGGTGAATCAAGATGCGCGCGTTGGGAAGAGCGAAGCGCTTCTTGGGCGCGCCACCAACAAGCAAAACCGCCGCGATCGAAGCCGCCTGGCCGACGCAAGTGGTGACGACGTCGGGCTTGACGAACTGCATCGTGTCGTAAATCGCGAAACCCGCGGTGATCGATCCGCCCGGAGAGTTGATGTACAGCTGAATGTCGCGTTCCGGATCTTCGGCTTGCAGGAAGAGCATCTGCGCGGTCGCAAGATTGGCGACGTGATCGTCAATCGGCGTGCCGATAAAGATGATGTGTTCCTTCAGCAGGCGAGAATAGATGTCGTACGCGCGCTCGCCACGGCTGGTCTGCTCGACCACCATTGGTACGAGAGTGGTCCCACGGTATTCCGGTTGTTCGAAATTTTTCATTTGAGTTAAGTGTTCGATCTCAGAAGGATTTGAACCGGCTTACTTCGATTCCGCCGCCTCGGACTTCGTTTCCGACGGAGCGACAGTGCGAATCTTGGAATTTTGCGCGAGCCAATCGAGAGTTTTGTCGCTGCGCAGCTTCGATTTCATCCTATCGAGCGTACCCTGCTTTGTCAAACGAGCGTGAATCGCCGCTGCGGATTCGCCACTATGCTGCGCCGCGTGCTCCAGTTCGTGATTCAGCTCTTCGTCGTTGATGTCGATGTTTTCGGCGGTGGCGATGCGATCGACGATCAATTCCGCCTTCACGTCGTCGGTGGCGCGCGCTTGCTGGCCGTTGCGCAGGCCGACCCAGTCGAGATTGACGGCGCGGGGATCGATGCCCTGAGCCGCGAGCGAACGAACGACGCGCTCGAGGCGCACGTCCATCTGGCCTTGCACCAGGACCTCGGGGACGGGGAAGTCGTGCGTCTTGATGAGCGCGGCGAGAACCTTTTCGCGCAGCATGTCCTTGTGGCGATGATCGCGCTCGTGCTCGAGGCTCTCGCGGACCTTCGTCTTCAACTCGTCGAGCGTGGTCGCGTCGCTGACGTCCTTGGCGAATTCATCGTTGATTTCGGGTAGCGCCTTGGTCTTGATGCCGAGAACTTCGACGTTGTAGTGGAACGTCTTGCCGGCGAGCTTGCTGTCGGGATAATCGGCGGGATAGTTGACGTCGAAATTCTTGTGATCGCCGACGCTCGCGCCCTTCAGATTCTCGTTGAAGGGCTCCATCGTCTCTTCGGCGCCGAGGTGGCACATCACGCTGTCGGCCTGGACGGGATCGCCTTCGCCCTCGGGCTTGCCTTCGATCTTGAGCTGAACGTAGTCGTCGTTTTGAGCGGGGCGGACTTCGACCGGAGTGAATGCGGCGGCGCGCTGGCGCATTTCTTCAAGAGTCTTGGTGACATCTCCGTCGGTGATGTCCATCGGTGGCATTTCGATGTCGAGATCTTTGTAGTTGCCGAGCTCAAACTCAGGCAGAACTTCGAAGACGGCGCGAAATTTCAGCGGCTGGCCTTCGGTGAAGTCGAGCTTCTCGACTTGCGGCTGCGACACGGGCGTGAGCTTTTGCTCGACGACGGCTTTCTCGACGGTTTCCGGCACGAGCGACTGAAGAACTTCGCCCTTGATGTCGTCGGCGAAGCGCTTGCGAATCAGCGCGACGGGAGCCTTGCCAGGCCGAAAGCCGGGCACGCGCGCGAGCTTCGAAAACTCTTTCGCGACGCTCTCCATTTTCTTGCTGACGACATCGGCAGGAATTTCGAGGTCGAGTTCGCGGCGGCAGGTTGCGGTAGCGGTTCCGGTCGATTCAGCCATGGATGATCCTTTTCGGTTTCAGTCGGACAGTACTATTTGCAGCGCGATACGTGCTGCGATTCCTTCGCGTTAGAGCCGGTCGGGCGCACTACCTATATATAAGGTTCAACAGGGCTGTCGCTGGTCACGACAGTCTGCGCCACCGTTTGCAAATTCAAGAGCTTGAGCTATCGAGAGGCCAGACAGGTGAGAAGTCACCCTGCAAACGCGAATACTCAGTATAAGTGAGCGTACAAGCGCGGTCAAATTGCTGATGAACTGACACCTAGTGCCCGCCGGCTGACGTTTTATCGACAACGACCGCGCCATCTTTCATAACCCACTTCACTTTGTAGATTGCGACATCGATGTCGGTGAGCGGATCGCCGTCGACAACTGCGAGATCCGCGACGAATCCGGGAGACACGGCGCCTAACTCCTTCTCTTTGTCGAGCAGGGCCGCGGCGGTCGTCGTTGCGGTTTGGAGCGCCTGCTCCGGTGTCATTCCCGCTTTCACAAACCAGCCGAGTTCGCGTGTGTTTTCGCCGAACATCGTGTAGATCGCGTCGGAGCCCATCGCGATTTTCACTCCAGCTTTGTGCGCGCGTCGCGTGGTTTCGAGGTTGCGCTGGATGAACGCTTGCAGCCGGTCTTTGAAGCCGGGCACGTAGCCAATCTTGTCTCCGTTGTCGATGTAATAGCGGTTGTGATCGATCGTTGGGACGTAGTACGCCCCGCGTTTCACCATGTCTCGGATCGTGGCATCGTCCATGTCGGTCGCATGCTCGAGTGTGTCGGTGCCTGCGCGCACCGCGTCGCGGGCTCCGTCGGGGCCGTAGGAGTGAATCGCGATGCGCTTTCCGAATTGATGTGCAGTGTCGACGGCAGCCTTGATTTCGTCGTAATTGAACGTCTCAAAGCCGGTCACATCGTCGTCCGTGCCTGTCGACGCGTACAACTTGATCCAATCGACGCCCGCGGCGATTTGCTGGCGCACAACGCGCAGAACTTCCGGCACCCCGTCCGCAATTCCGCCGGCAGGAGGATTGATGCCCGGTTTGTACGGCGTGTTCGTGATGTAAAGTCCGTAGCCCACGACAAACATGCGCGGTCCGATCATCTCGCCCTGATTGATCAGGTTGCGCATGGCGATGTCCATATATTGATCGGCGCCGAGGTCGCGCACCGTCGTCACGCCATTCTCAAGCGTGCGCATCGCGCCTTTTCTCGCGAGAAACACCTCGGTTGCCGGAGGGTTCGTGGTGATTTGCTTCAGCATCGGGACGCCCGGCGTTTCGTCGGTGTACATCGTCATGTGCGTATGCACGTCGATCAGTCCAGGCAAGCCGGTGTAGCGCGACAAATCGATGATTTGAGCCCCGGCTGGAATCGCCGACGCGTCGGTCGTTACTGTTCGAATCTTTGCGCCATCGATGATGACGATGGCGTTGTTCCATACTTTGTGCCCGTCCCACAGCTTGCCGAGTTTCACCGCTTTTATTGGTGCAACCGGCTTCGTTTGGCCGCTGACTCTCTTCGCCGGCAAAAATGAAAAGAGGAGCGCAGCGATGGAGGTAATCAGCAATCCGGTCCGCAGGTTCCGATTCATATAGAGTTGCCTTCTATTGATTGGCTGTCACGAAGCCGCACATTATATGCACGACTCACGCTCGAGCCCAAGGCTTCCGCAGTTTGCGCGGCTCGCGCCACACGATAGAATCCGCATCGCCATACCGTTTCCCAAGGAGTGCCGTGCGAATTTCAGTCGATCGCCAGAGGTCTGCTTCCTTCATTTCAATTGGTCTGTTTTTCGCGTTGGGAATTTTTTTCTGGCATCGCGCGACGGCGGCGCAGATACCGCCTGCCAATCCCACAAAATCTCCAAATGCAACGGCCGCTTCCAACCTCTCAGCGCCGCCACGTGGAACAACTGGGCATGAACTGACGCGCGCCGACGTCGAGGAATTCTTCGACCTTCTGATCAGGGACCAGCTCGCACGCGAAGACATTGCCGGCGCCACCATCGGCATAGTGAAGGACGGCCAAATCCTCTTCACTAAAGGCTACGGTTACGCGGACGTCGAAAAGGGTACTCCGGTCACTGCCGATGCCTCGCTGTTCCGCATCGGCTCGATCTCCAAGCTCATCACCTGGACCGCCGCGATGCAGCTCGTCGAGAAGAGAAAGCTGAGCCTCGACGAAGACGTGAACACCTACCTCGACTTCAAAATTCCACCAGCCTTCGGCAAACCGATCACGCTTCGCAACTTGATGACGCACACCGCCGGCTTCGAAGATGCGTGGCGCGACCTCGGTGTAGCCGATGCACAGCAGTTGATACCGCTTGAAACTTACGTGAAGACTCACATGCCTAGGCGTATCTACCCGCCGGGTGAGATTTCGGCGTATTCGAACTACGGAGCAACGCTCACCGGTTATCTGGTGCAACGCATTTCCGGCAAAGCGTTCGAAGAGTACGCCAATGAAAATATTTTCCGCCCACTCGGGATGAACCGCACGACGTTCCTCCAGCCTCCTCCTGGCGACCTTGGGCCTCTAACTTCGAAAGGGTACGGGCTGGCTTCCGCGCCGGCTGGTCGATTCGAATACATGACGCTATTTCCTGCCGGAAGTGTCTCCGCCTCGGCAGATGACATGTGCAAGTTCATGATCGCGCACCTCCAGGACGGCCAGCTGAACGGCGCGCGGATACTCAACCCCGAAACCGCGCGGCTGATGCATTCGCGCATCGTCATCTTCGACGATCAGCTGAACAGCTGGGCCTATGGGTTCTACGAAGAATCCACGAACGGCCATCGCATCATCGGTCACGGCGGCGACCTGCAGCGTTTTCACAGCGACTTGCACTTGATCCTCGACGCGAACACCGGATTTTTCGTGTCATACAACAGCAAAGGGAATGGCGATCTCGGGCTCGATCGCCAGCGGCTGCTCCAGATGTTTATGGATCGCTATTTCCCGGCAGCTTCACCGGAGCCCAACACGCCGTCGAAGTCCGTCGGCCGGGCGCCTGGGTCTGATCCCGACGTCGCTGGCATGTACATGGCGAGCCGCCGGTGGGAAAGCTCCGTCCTCAAACTCACGGCTTTGTTTCCCGCGCCGAATGGCCAAGTCGAGGTTACCGTCGATCCCGACAACGTCGTGCGCATCGACGGTTTTGAAGACGCCGCAGGACAGCCCATCAAGTTCCGCCGAATCGGGGCGCGGCTTTACGAAGACGCGGAGAGCCATGAACGCGCGGGGTTCCGTCGTGGCTGGGACGGCAAGATGCAAATGCAAGTCGGGGAGGCGGACGAGGTCTTTATTCGGGTGAATGCGTGGCAGAGTAAGTCGCTTAGCTATTTTGTTCTGATCACGGGTCTGACTGTGATCGTTCTGACGCTGATTTCATGGCCCGTTGCCGCCTTTCTTCGCAAACACTACGCGCGCCCGTTGAATTCGTCCGCCTCCAAGCGTGCACTGAGCGCGGTTGTCCGTGTCGTCTGCGTAGCGTTTTGCGTACTCTTCTTCGGCTGGTTCGCGGTCTTCTATTTCGGTTTGCAGGATTTCGTCCGCATCATGATGGGCCTCGGCCACTGGATCATCGTGTTAGGCATAGTCGGGATCTTCTGTCTGCTCGGAACGATCCTGCTCTGGGGGAAAACCGCACAGAGCTGGAGAGGCACGGCCGTCAGCCTTTCGGTGAAAGCTTACGCCACCGCGGTCGCTCTAGCGTGCGCTGGTTTACTCTGGTTCGCCCTGATGTGGAACTTGATGAACTTCAATCTGCACTACTGAAAACGATCAGCGTCAGTCCTTCTCAGCGCGAGCATCAGCGGCGGAGGCTTGTGACGATCTGGCTTCAGAGTGCGTTGTACTGCTCGTCGGTGACGTGCTCCAGCCACTCGACGGTTTTGCCGTCGAGCGCTTCTTGAATGGCGGTATGCGTCATGGCGGTCGTTGGCGATGCGCCGTGCCAGTGCTTCTCTCCGGGCGCGAACCACACCACATCACCGGGCCGAATTTGCTCGATTGGCCCGCCCCAGTGCTGCGCGAGGCCTGCGCCGGCAGTGACGATCAGCGTCTGCCCAAGCGGATGCGTATGCCACGCTGTGCGCGCGCCGGGTTCAAACGTGACGCTGGCGCCGACAGCCCTCGCGGGTGGCGCGGCCTGGAAGAGGGGATCGATGCGAACCGTGCCGGTGAACCAGTCCGCCGGACCTTTATTCGATGCCTGCGAGCCGCTGCGCTTGATTTCCATGACGGTCTCCTCTCAACGATTGCCTTGGTCGATGGTAGCAGGTCGAGGTACCCGTTACGCTGCGGAACAGGGTGTAGCATCGCTCGTTGTGCGGCGCTCCTATCCCAGTGAAAATGAAGAAAACGCAGATCGATTGCGAATTCTTCCGCGCGCCTAGGTGAGGCTTCTCATGGATTCAACGGCAGCGAGTGTTCCCAATTGGCGTTCCACGCCCCGGCTGGTGTTGTCGGCTTCCGCGGCGGCTGTGATTGTCAGTCTGGCGGCCATCGCGTTCATTCCCGCGGCGTTACAAAACATCGGCTCATCGAAGTTTCTGCCGCACGTCTCTTGCTACCTCTATAACAAACAGTTGGTAGCGCTGCATCTGGGCAGCGACGCGGCGATCTGGCTCGCGTATCTGGCGATTTCCTGCACGCTGGTGTACCTGGTCTGGAGGACGCGGCGCGAGGTGCCTTTCAGCTGGATGTTCCTCGCGTTCGGCACATTTATCGTCGCGTGCGGTTTCACCCATTTCATGGAGATTGTTGTTTTGTGGCATCCGCTGTACTGGCTCGCCGGCGACGTCAAGCTAGTGACGGCGGTAGCCTCGGTCGTCACGGCGATTGCGTTGCCGAGCCTGATCCCGCAGGTGCGTACCATGATCGTGTCGGCGCATGTGTCGGAAGAGCGTCGTCAGCAACTCGAGAAAGCCAACCAGGAGCTGCAACAAATCTCGTCGCGCATCATGTCCGTGCAGGACATCGAGCGGCGGCGCATTGCGCGAGAGCTGCATGACGGCGTCGGCCAGTATCTGGCCGCGATCAAGATGTCATGCGATGTCGCGCTGCTATCCTCAACGAATCCCGAGGAATCGGTGGCATTACAGGATGCGCTGAGCGTGCTCGAGCGCTGCACTTCCGACGTCCGCACAATGTCGCACCTCCTTCATCCCCCGTTGCTTGAGGAGATGGGGCTGGCCTCCGCAATCCCCTGGTACGTCGAGGGATTTATGGAGCGCAGCGGCATCGAGGCTGATCTGCGAATGCCTGGCCACCTGCCGCGATTGCCCTCCTTAGTGGAACTGACCGTGTTTCGGGTGCTGCAAGAGAGCCTAACCAATATTTTGCGGCACTCCGGAAGCAAGATCGCCATCATTCGTGTCGCGCTCAACGACGGAATGATCGACATCGCGGTCGAAGATCGCGGCAAGGGCCTCGACTCCGTGAACGGCGAGCCGTTCAAGAGCGGCGTCGGCATGGCGAGCATGCGCGAACGCGTTCGCGAGCAAGGCGGCGAACTGCGCATCCATTCCACAAAATCTGGCACCATCCTGCGGGCGGTGATACCATGCGCGCGCGAGGAGGACAAATGTCCAAGCGGATCGTTGTCGTAGACGACCATGACGTCGTCCGCCAAGGGGTTCGGCTCATTCTGCGAAGCCGACCCGAGTGGTCGGTTGTGGATGAGGCGTCCAATGGCAATGAAGCAGTCAAAAAAATAAAATCGCAGAATCCCGACTTGACGATTCTCGACATCAGCATGCCGGAAAAGGATGGCCTCGAGGTTCTTCGCGATTTGAAAGCCGACGGCATGACGCCGAAGGTGCTGGTGCTCTCGATGCACAACTCCAAGGAAGTGATCGCGGCGGTCCGCGATTTGGGAGCTTCGGGCTACATCCTCAAGACCAACGCCGCGCAGGACCTGATTCGCGCGATGGAAGAGGTTTTCTCCGGAGGATCTTTCTTCCCCGGTGCCAGCACGAACCCTTCTACGGGCACGGCATCGGAAGGGACGTCTTCGAATCCTGGCCGAAAGAATCCGCTGTTCCGGTTGCAGCTCGGATTTTCAGGCGCGCTCGCCTGATAAATCCGCAGAGGCGAACTCACTCCGCTACCAGTCGATTTTTTCGGGAAAATATTCGGCGACCAGATCCTGGTAGTAGGGCAGGATCTCTTTCTGGTCGGGACGCTCGCGTCCCTTGGAATACAAATCGTAGTTGTTGAACTTGCGCACCCAGTCAAACATCTTCTCGTCGTGATCGTTCATCAGGTGGCGGTATGCGCCGTGCCGGTGTGCCGGATAGAACGAGTGGTAGCGCAGCATGTACTGGCCTTCTTCGGGAATATATTTCCGCGTGACCTCGAAAATATATTCGTCGTGTCCCCACGAAAGGTGAACGTTCGATAGGCCGCAGTTCGGCTCGTACACGCCGTACTTGGTCCGATACGTCGAATTTGTGTTGTCCGGATTTGCCGCGAAAAATTCCGGAAACACAATTTCGCTCGAATACCCGCAGCCGACCGGAAACGTATCGCCGACCACCGCCCACTGCGGCTCACCGTAGAGGCACAGCACCTTGCCGAGATCATGCAGAAGTCCGGTGAGCACAAACCAGCGTGGATGCCCGTCCCTGCGAATCGCTTCCGAAGTCTGTAGCAAATGCTCGATCTGCGTCAGGTCCGTGTCCGGGTCGCTGTCATCGACGAGCGTGTTCAGATAGTCCGCCATCTCCCAGATGCTTTTCTTCCCGCGCGTGAGCCCGTTGAATTCAGCTTTCTTCTGCAACACAAAGTCGTACGTCTGATACGCGTGGTTCTGCCGATAGAACTCCGTGACCGTGGGATTCGCGTCCGCTTTGTAGTTGCGGAATTCCTCTTCGGTCTTGCCCTGACGATACCGGGTGGCGACAAAGTCGTCCCAATCGTCAATCTTCTTCATCGGGGTGTCGGCGACTCTCATGATGATTGGATTATGAGCGCCTGTTTTGGGCTGCACAACAGCGATAATTTGGCGAAGAAATGGCTGTTTTCTGCCGTTTTTACCCGGATTTAGCCGACGCAAAATCTCTAGGTTTGGAGTCGTCCGCTACC
>Ga0210393_10004833_pt1 | contig 10629 bp, 13 predicted proteins | sample IncBWC27OmetaG_FD_160068 | JGI IMG/M metagenome (GOLD analysis project Ga0210393, IMG submission 160068) | Forest soil microbial communities from Barre Woods Harvard Forest LTER site, Petersham, Massachusetts, United States - Inc-BW-C-27-O ...
TGGGGAGGACAGAGGGACAACGGAAGGAAAGGAAAAGAAGAAATACGCTCTCCCGTTAATTTTTTCGTCGGCCACGTGTAATTCCCTTTTCGGGAATGACCTGCGTGCCAAGCTCCGAGGGTCCGAGATCGAACAGTCCCGTCGAGAGCGCTCCATCCGATCATCCAGCCCATCTATCCAGCCCAGCATCCCATCCATCCCTACCATCCGCATACGTCAGTCTCCTGACCGACCATCCCATCCATCCGACGCACGGCCATAACCCAGCCCGCACGACTGCCTCGCGCAGCCGCGCGGCACGGGTACTTTTCCTCGTGTGTGCCCCCCCGACGAGTGCGCACGCGCATGTGAAGGGCCTGTCAAACCCCGAGGGGCAATCCGCTCCCAATTGTGTAAAATTCCCACCAACGGTTATCTGTTCTTGCATCGGTCGGGGATTAGATGGCAAAGCGGCCTGGGACAAGTCCCCAAATATGGCACATTCACATAAAACACGAGGCGAAAGGAAAAAAAGGTGCCCGCGCCCAACTTGGGCATGAGCAAATAGGGCAGAACTGGGGAAAGGTCAGGTCCGCACCGAGTCAACTTTTTCGATTAACCCACAGCCCTTTGCGCCGAGGAATGAAATGCGAGCATAGAATGTTTCCAAAGTACCTTCCGGACCGATCCTTGGAGCCAATGTGACTGACTGGCTATGCCTCCACTGGCAAGCATATGGTATCGCCGGCGCTCGACATCCACATGTTCACGCAATCATGTCAACCCCTCCTTCCAAACCAGTATAAATGTATGCTGTGACGCTTCTCTTTCCAGATCATTTCTGCATCGTGTTTCCGCCCACGGACCGGACTATTGGTTTTCCTGCCTCATTCCCCCATAATCGTGATAGCCGGTGGGATCCCACCTGGCTACCCCACCTTGATCGTCACTTCTGAATCCCTCCATCCCTAATCCACGCCTCTCCAGACCTTTTCTTCACTTCACCTTCGATGCACCATTGTCTCTCCTTTTCCGCCCAACATCGTGATCGCAGAAAGCGCAAACTCCTTCTGCCAACGGCGCTCGTAAATAAACCTGCATGTGTGCCCGCGCCCGCACCGTTTACGCGTGTTGCCGCCGCATGCCCTCCTTATAGTCCTTGGCAAAACGCCGGCGCCCAACATCTGCCACCTTACCTTCAATAATCGACGTATAGCCTTCCGCCGTGTGCCCACATATAACGCAATAACAACCCCCATTTTCCCCTCGACTCCCCTAAGCGCGCAGGTTGTGCCAACTACCCAACTCCCCGTATCCTACGCCCCGAACTCCCGGCCGCAGTCAGATGGGACTACCATAGTCGTGCCGCTGTGCCATATGACGGCCCCCGTGGACACTTGAGCTATCCATTTTGGGTTCTCTTGTGTCTCCGTAAAATCACATCACCGTCCAATGACAAGATGTGTTCTGAATTTCTTACAGCCTCCGTATTACGACTTAACAAGACTTCGTGACCATCCTTATCTTTTTCTTTTTTTGCTTCCCCGAGGTCCTTGTGCTATCGTTGGCTCCTTCCATCCTATCTGCGATATCTGGATTCTGGCGTGATCTAGACCGCATGGCGACGCCGTGAGGTGTTGTAGTAGTGTGAAGTGGGTGAAGGAGGGGCCTTGATACCCTGGCTCTTCGAAATTTCAATTTCCACCTCCTCGCCCCTCTACTTTGTTACTCCCACAGTAGTCGCACAGAGTGGCCGTACACAGCAGAAGCTCGGCGTCTCACCTGTTCGGATGGCGCTGACAAAGATGGTGCTTACTTCAGCAATCGGATGCTATAGTATAGACATCGGTTCAACCGGTCATCCGGTCATGGACTACGATTCTCTCCCGGCCGGCATCACCTTGACGGTCCAGTCCTCACTGCGTGAATCTGAAGACACCCCCAACATGTTGGGATCAAACAAGTCTGCCTCCTCGCAGCCTGCACAGAGGAGTCATAGTGCCACGTGTGGGACGTAATAAAAGTTGGAAAACTTTGAAAGTGTTTAATTCAGGAGATGGGTCACATCGTCCCCAATCGCTCTACAACGTACAAATTTGGTCAAGTTATACAAGGTAGAACATATGATCATAAGTAACAAGATGCACAGTATATACGTACGACGAATGTCCAATGCGTTAGGCCGTAGATTGCGATGTAAATAGGGGTTGTAGGGGTAGCGCGTCGTGAGCTTAAATATCTAGGCATCCAGTCCAGAGATGGAAATCATGAGTAGTTTTGCGAACACAGCTTTGTATTTCTTCGCCTCAACAGAAGTAACACTTTTTCCACAAACAAACAGGAGAGAGAGTCCCAGCACACGACCGGGGGAAGGGGGGAGGGGCGCCTACCCTAGGTCGCTCGTGGAGCGCGCGTGCTGAAACGGATTGTACCCGGCGCCGCGCACGGCGGACGGGATCAAGTTCTGCGGATCCCCGGCGTGGATTGGGCTCGAGGGGACCTCTCCGGGCGGGACGTACCGCGAGCGGGGATGGGCGCGTCCCGGGAAGGAAGGGGCGTAGTTTTGTAGGATCGGGGAGACGGGGGGTGAGTAGTCGACCGCTGGCACCAACGGCGCCGGGATGCGGCCCACGCGTGGCGGGGACGGCGACCACCGGGGGATGTGCGGCGGGGTCAGACCTGCGCCTACGGGCGGCATCGCCGCAGTGTAGTAGTGCATGCCGTGGGGGCCCTCGCGCAAGGGCTGCAGGTTGATGAGGGCGGCCCGCCGTGCCGCGATGGGCGTCGGCGATGCCAAGGGTGCTTCTTCGGGGAAGTGATGACGACGGGGGTCGGAAAGGTCATGAGTGGAAGGGGAGAAGGGGCGTATCGCGGACATGTCAGGGAAGGGGGTGTGGAAATGGGGCGTCGAGGCGCTTCGCGTATGGTAACCGCTCCCTTTGAAGAGCTATGGATCCGATGGTCATGCATCGCATGCGGGGGTCATCATGCAGCTCGGGACTTGCTCACCTTGTTGCTGGCCGTCGGTGTCGGCGGCACAACCTCGATGCTTCTCCGATCCGACTCCACGGAACTTTTGCCTATCGGCTCGGAGATCACGCTCCCCGTCATAGAAAAGTCCTGCCCATTCCGAGAGATCAACATAACCTCATCTTCATTGCCCCCCGTAGCATCCTGATCGTCAGAGCCACTGTCCCCAACAACATTGGAGGAGTCATGACCCCGGCCATCGTCGAGCTCCGGGTCGAGAGGGGCAGAGCCCTGTGAAGACTCGCTGGCCGCATGATTCCTGGGGGGGACGCGCTCCGGAATGGAATACGAACTCCGTCCAAGACTCAAGAGCCCATTCCGCCATGCTCTGGAGGAAGTGCTCCTGAGGGTATCACCGGCGTCCGTTTCGGCGTCACAGTCCTGCTCGAGGTCAAAGATGTCTGGGGCAGGGACTTGAGAGACTCGAATGGGGCCGACGCCAAGAAGTCTCTGTATCGAACGGACGGCGTTCGAGAACGCTGGTGTTAGGATCCCCGTCCGAGTGCGAGTGTTGAGACGATGGGGATCGGTTGCGTCGTGGGGATGAGATAATGAGGGCAAAGGGACGGATGGGTGTATCATAGGATCAGCTTCTGTGTCGAGAAATCCTCTACTACTGGAAGTGTCGTAATCGATTGTCCACCCGCGAGCTCGCAAATCTTGCGAATTGCGTCGCATGAAGGGGAGCTTAAATGTGAGATGTGAAAGGCGCCCCGTCTTGTATAGATAGAGGAGGATGAAGGCAAGACAAAGGACGAGTGCGACGAGAATGGGGGTGAGGATTTGAGCAGCTGTCCAAGTAGATGCTGTAATGATGCATCGCATCAGCAGGGTGAATTAGGTAGGAGTGTAAACTGGTAAAGAAGCGCACATTGAGCCGATGAGAGATCACCGCTGACACCCGAATCACGAAATGTCCATTTGGGGACATCCGCGGCGGCCTGCATCGCCTCTCGAAACGGTCTGACACAAGGACGACTGACGATCCACTCCTGGCCTGATGATGGACCAGCCGCGTACTTTGATCGACAACCCTGGCAGGCACTTGCCACCTCGACGAGAACACGATTACTGCAATTGAGAGTAAGTCAGCACATCAAAAACGGTCCCCTATTGTCCTCGTGAACGTCCAAAAGCAGAGGACTGAAGTGCGCAGCAAGTCCATCTCCACAGGTACCAAGACCCGTTTCAGGAATTGGGTCCCTAAAACATGCGTCTGCACATGTCGCAGCTTAGACGCTGTGTTTTAGTAATTAAAAAAACCCCGGCATCCACCTAACCCAACTTGCACAGCGAAACGCACAAGTTCCTCCGGGCAAGGTGACACCCCCACAGCCCGAGAGATGACCAGTGTACTTCTACTAGATTGCCACTTACCAAATACGATTGTTGTTCGCTTGAAATCAAAGTTCTCAGAGCATGACCGCAGACAACCAGGGCAAGAGAGAAGGCATACCTCCATGCGCCACCGAATATAAAGCCTGGCAACATCTCCTAATGACGCTAGTTACCGTGCCAGGTGATTCGCCGCGGCTATCTCCCTGCTAGAACATTTCAAGCGTCAAATAGAAAACCTAGGTCAGAAAGTAGAGCCACCGACTAGATGAAAATATTTTTGACAGTCGGACTTTGGACCATGGCACAATAAGCCAACTTCTCGGGGTGTGAAAATATCACCGAACTTACGCCCATGTTTGAAAAGATCTCCCCTGCCATCGCAAGGAGACCCGAGCTTGTGCGCATGGTATGGTAACTGAGGTGAAAGGGGGATGGATCAGAGAACAACCCAACGATTTTGTAGTCCAACAGGTAAGATGGTGACCATAATAAGCGGGCGACTCGAAGCATGGAAACCGGAGACCGGAGAACATCACTCGATACGGCATGTACCCCCCCGAGGTTTTAAGTTGAGAGGCGCATCGACACCTGGGTGGCATGTCAACCGACGACCCACACCTCGGTTTGCACTGGACATCTTTGGAGGTATCCATATGTGCTCTGTAACCTCAAGCCTCAGGATGAGCCATGTGCAACCTGCCTGCTTAGCCCAGCCATTGACAGAACCTGTCCCACGATGAACGCAGCCGACGGTCACATCTCAATTGCGATCCCCGTTTTCAGCCCAGTGAATGCAGCTGACCACGGCATACCGAGAAACGACATTATATTGTTAAGATTTAATTAATGTACAAATGTATGATTGGTTCGCACACTCACCACACGTCCCCCTTTAACCCCCTTGGTATTGGTTGGCATCCAATTAGGATCCATCTTTACTGAGACGATATGGGGAATTTTCGCCCTGACGGTGCCGCCGTAAATTTCTCGCCGCATAAGTGCACGTGCGCATAATATTGGAATAGGGGCGTCGGGTCATCTGCTGCTGTAGCGCTTGTGCTGTGCGGACATCATTCTCCGCTCTCGCTGATACCCAAGCTCCACTGGCCAACCCAGGGCGATAACACGACGATAACGCCCCCGGATAGATTACACTGCCTGATTGTTCAAAACATGTCGTATGTTTATCGATGGTCGATGGATGCGATACAGATACAGAGCAATCAGGGCCGTTGCACTCCATCAGATATTGTTCCGTTTCACAGCACAACAACTGCCGCATTACGTAAATCTATCCACCACCATCTGTCAGAATCATTTATCATGATGCATGATCCCTGGATGGATGAGTGAGCCACATCTGATCCCGTCCCTCCGACTATAGCTATTAGCACCCGCCGGCCCATCCTCCTTTCCCGTTCTGCGCCCCTCCCCGCGTTCAGGCTGTGCAAGCGACGTCCTCGCCTTTCGGGGCCATGTCCCTAAATAGAATCCTACCTAGCCTGTGAGCTGCGAGCGAAACCGCGGTCGGCTAATGACCGGCGTACTTCCATGCATTATTGCGCATCAAGACATTTTCCCCATAGAGGTGGCACCGAGGCCCGTCTGTCCGTCGCGGTACTTACTAGCCATCCTCAGAGTTGTGTCGTCATCAAACCCCCACGGTTACAGGCAACTGGTCATAGCGGAGGACGGCCATGACACGACACTAACCCAGCACAAGTCCCCTATAAAGACGTCAATGATAGAAGCATGATCGGTCTCTTGAACGAAAGCAATTTATCGGATAATATGAATGATTGGGAAGAGTTGTCCGTACGCCGTCTTGCCCGGTTCAGTATGTCTGTCAGGGAAGGGGTCCAAGTTGCCCTGCCTAGACCCAATTCAGCCCATGACAACCGAGCACCTGGAGACCAATCGAAATGATCGATGTAGCGTGACTTCGTTGCCCTTGATCGACGCATCGCGGATTTTCGGAGGCGAGGTTACCCCTGGCATCGTAAGGTCCACCACCGCGGCCACGTCGACGCACGTGCTGTGCTGTATGAGCTACGAAGAAGAACGTTTATGGCGATGAGCACACAACGCAAGAGATGGAAGTACTGTGTGGGTGGAGCCGCGGTTCAGAAATAGCGCTCGCCATCAAGTCGACTGCGGAGTCATGATGGCAACGAATCAATGACATGATCATGTGCGGTTATGGTTCTTTCAAAGGGGTTGAGCTGATGATATCCTTCTAAGGCATTGGATTGCAGGAATGGGATGGAGTCGACGTAGTTGGATAGAAGGTGCCGGGCTTTCAAACTTAGGAGAGATCCCCTGGACCCCAGTCTCCCGTTTTGACATCATCATGTCGCAAGAATCTCGGACCTGCGTATCAGCCGCAACGACGTTCCCGAGACGATACGTAGTCCAACGGCTTGTCGACAAGAGAGCCAAGTATGGTGAGTCGAGGTGTCACTCTTCGGGTATTGCGGTGATCTATGAGGCACCCAAAAAGATTACCATGACCACCAGGACACGTACGTGTGGGATTTCGGTGGCTCCAGAGAGAGAGAGCATACCTACACGACACTTTGCACTGACTAACATTCCTGGCCCTTGATCCATCGCTGCTAAACAAAATTCCTCTTTGATTTCTATTTGTTTGAACGTACATCGCGAACTATCAAGTCGTGAAACACGCCAAGAAGCCAAGATTACGAGTGAGTATTGGTTTACCCAAAAGGATGAATACGCAACTGCACACCGGCAATCGAAAGCTTTAAAGGTCCCCTACTTTCTTGATCCCTACAACAACGCGTTCATTCCTTCGCCAAAATTCTACCAAAGTCTGCGCAAGAGTCATCGGATCATCCTGCATCATATCTTAGTCTATCAGTTGAGTTGATCAGTAAAATCGAGTCTCACCTCGTGAAGCATGTGCCCTGTGTTCGGCACCACAACCATTTGGAACTTGCCTTGCATTTGCCCGATCATAAGCTCGCGGTCAAGGCGGTCAGTTCCTGCAAGCACCAAGAGACGCGCAGTACGGGCGGCAAGGAATGCTGCCGACAGTCCTTTGAACCAACCTTTACGGGCGTGTGGCCGTCAATATCATGTGGAGGACGTAGGGAGAGAAGCGCACCTTCCCAGTACGGTCCCGTAGTGAGCAATGGTGTACGCCAAGCAAACGCACGCGCCCCGCGCGCTCGGGGTTCGGGTGTGGGAACTACAAGTGAAGGTACCGACACTCGAGCTGAAGTGATGTTACGGATCTGGTGTGCAGCGATACTACGCATTATTAGAGGGGTAAAACAGTAAGGAATAGAAAACACATACTGCCATTCTACCGCATCGCTGACGCTGTCGAAACCCTCGGGCCTGGAGTTTAGAATAGCGGGCATGTGAGGGAGGGCGTCAAGCGCCGTGCCTTCTACGACGTCAAGCACAGCGACACCAGACACGCGGTATTTTGCTTCTAGAAGGCGCGGTACTGTGTATACAACGACGGCGCCGCCCATGCTGTGTCCGACAAGCTTATTAATGCATCAACGTCGCGGCTGACGAGGGTAGTTCTCGAAGGTACGCACAAGGAGCGAAGGTGCGGCTGCGGGATCGGGAAAGACAGCTCGTAAAAGGTTGTAGAGATCCTGTACGAGGATTTCGAGGGACAAATCTTCATCGGAAGACCCTTCGGTCGGCAGCGTCTTCCCTGAGCGATATCTGAGACCGCGTCGAGCGCAGACTACAAATGCGCACCATGCCTCCGCGCGTCCATGGATAAGACACCGAGCTCCCCGTTAGACAGGCCGGCCACCTCCTTGGCAAAGAGCGCGAAACTCAGACCGGCGAAGCCGGCGCCGTGATGGCAGACCATGACCGACCCAGGATCGCCATCTGCCGTCTGCGGTGGAGTGTAATACACGCGGACGTCCAGCTTTGATTCAGGCACGTTGACTTGCACTGCCTCTGAGAAGTACGACGCCCCTGATATGGGTGCGTACTCGGGGTTTGGGGTGCGTGGCAGGCGGCTGGCGCTGGCAGGAGAACCTATTGAAAGGGACGGCAGCGCTCCGATCGAATCCGCTGCCTCGGACTCTTCATCCTCGTCTTCCTCTGCGGTGAGATCTGGTGGAAGTTGCGGAAGCTTTGCGATGCGCGCATGCATCGCTGAACGGTAAAGGTCAGACATGTCCTGTGTTGAGAGGGGCCAAACCCTAACCTAATCAAAACGCGTCCAGATGAGATGGAAAACGCGTCGCTCGTTCGCGTCAACATGTTGATGACTTTGGCTGTAGCACAGTTGTAGCACTACAACATAGCACAGCGCACCCCCACCTTATGACCCGTCGCGTAAACAGATCAAAGAAGGTATTTTCTGGGTGCTCTGCTAACGTGCTCTGTCTCATTGTTTATTTGTAGGTGCCTGGTGTAAAGCTACGGCCTGCGAGACCAGAAGACACACGAACACGAACAGGAACACATGAACGACGTACGCCGCCACCCTCGTTACCGCTATCGGATACACAGGAAGATCTCGAGACCAGCTTTGTTGACACTTGTCCAAGGCCATTCCGCGGCTTCACTATCTGTACAACTGGTATCGACAGGGTGTGTGGTGAATAGTTGCCCTCCGCCTTTGCCTTAATTGAACGGGACCGTTCGCAGTCAACTATATTTCCGAAAGCTGGAGAAATGGGAGCAAGCACCTCCTCTGCCTTTACAGACTATGTCACGCATCTGATCGCAGAGGAACATGGGGGACCAAAATATTGGGTGTGTATCTTTCCCGTAGGTACTCCCCACCATTATTGAATGCAATATCAGTGCGCCGTGGAGCGAAAGATACCCATACTAAAGCCATCGTGGATTCTCGACACGTTTGAGATCTGGCAGCGGGGTGATGATTTTGACTTTGACACCGTTCGGTTCTTCCCTGCGTTTTTTTCCTGCCCTCTTCTTGACGTCTTCCCTAGAAAGTCGAGGAACACCGCCTTCCCTCCTTCTCCGGAATCACCCTGTGCGTTTCCGGGATCGAAGATCTTGACCGGCGTACTGCCATTAATCGCACCGTCACCCAATACGGCGGCAAATACGTCAAGAATATTGAGCGACCAGTCCGCGTTACCCATCTCCTTTGTTCCGGGAATGAAGAAACGGACAAGATGAATTACGCGCGCAAGTTCAACGAACGGGGCGAAGCTGATATTAAACTCGTCTGGGAGGAGTGGTTTTGGGATTCCCTCGACTTTGGTGGTGCGTGTGATTCGTTCTATAATATCGAGTTGATTGTGACATGTCGTTGGCCAGGGCGATTTGAGGAAACGCCCTACCTTGTTACACATCCACGCCCCGAACGAAGGCAATTCCCATCTTTGTCAGGCCTTCCAAGTGTTGAGGCACCTGAGCCTTCCCAAAGACATTCAGAACCAGACCCCGATGCACCCGAAGAAGAGGAGATTGCTGTAGCTCGGCGTGTACCTGCTGCGACATTGCGTGTTTGGGAGAGTCTCCTCGCGCCACGTGGATATGCTAAGGTCGGATCAGAGTTGGTCAAAACGGTCCCTGCGGAAGCCCCCAACTCCAGTCCTGATCCTCCGCTGTCCCTGCGAAAGATTGACAAGGGAAAGGGAAAGGCAAGACCCTCGGACCTTCCAGATCCACCCACATTGAGCAAGGGCCGTAGCGCGCTGGCAACATTCACGAGGTCAAAGTCATTTGCGCCCAGTACAGCACCAGCACCAGAAGATCCCTCCATATCCGCGTCGCGGCAGCCGTTTCGCAAGGTCCAGTCACTGTTCTTGCCAGGACCTAGTTCACCTGCGCAGGTGGCACCCGAGCCAGGCGGCGAGCCGCCTACGATATTTGTCGGAATACGTTTCCGCGTGCGCGGCGAGGCTCGTTCCGCGAGTGTACGCTCTGCGATCGAGGGCTGTGGTGGAACGTGGGTCGAAGACGAAGACGAAGAGGAGCGCGTGGATTTCGTGATCGTGCGGCTGGTCAGGTACGCTTCCCTTCCTCACTGTGCATTATTCCTCCTCTTACGCCCAAACATGGCGTAGTGGTAGCAAGTTATATATTGACGAGGCGGATCCCGCACTCAGACCTCGCTATCGCACTGAATGTTGGCTCGAAGCCTGCCTCTCACGCGAGCGGATATGCTCCTTGGAGGAGCACCCCACCTTCTCCCCACTGTCTCACACAATTCATCTCCCTAGCATCACCCTTAGCCCATCAGGACTCGACCTTGCCGAGGACATGTGGGTCAAACGTCTCGCTCGCGCCCTAGGTAATGACTTT
>Ga0210393_10004834_pt1 | contig 10624 bp, 9 predicted proteins | sample IncBWC27OmetaG_FD_160068 | JGI IMG/M metagenome (GOLD analysis project Ga0210393, IMG submission 160068) | Forest soil microbial communities from Barre Woods Harvard Forest LTER site, Petersham, Massachusetts, United States - Inc-BW-C-27-O ...
TGTGCATGAGGACGGCGCCGCATTTTAATTCGGCTACGGTTTTCGACATCTGGCGATCCCAGCGAAAACCGCTGACGTCGTTGACGATCTCGGCTCCGGCAGCCACCGCGGCGCGGGCGACGGTCGCCTTGTAAGTGTCGACGGAGAGTACCGCAGCGGGATGTTTCTTTTTCAGTTCGGCGAGGACCGGGAGCACGCGTTTCAATTCTTCTTCAGCGGTGACTGCGGTTTTGGGGATCGCGGGGTTAGCGGGATTCTTATTGGCATCGTGCAACGACGAAGCGGCAGACGTCTCCACTCGCGCCCCCGGACGCGTCGATTCGCCGCCGATGTCGAGGATGTCGGCGCCTTCCTCCAGCAGGCGTTGCGCGTGGGCGAGGGCCTGGTCGCGGTCGAGATACAGGCCGCCATCGGAAAAAGAATCGGGCGTCACATTGACGACACCCATGATCAGCGTGCGCTTGCCGAGTTCCAGCGAGCGCGAGCCCAGGCTCCATTGGAAGACTGCTCTCATCGCGGACGATTCTAAATGAACGGCACTGCTCGCGAGGGGAGAGCGAAGGGCGTGAGGACATTCCCGAGGGTGAGCAAATTTCGGAGTGAGGAAAGTCGCGGGTGCTCCGCCAATCGCCCGCGCCCGGTCAAACCCCGGCCGCCGGCGCAGCCGTAGCGGGCAGCAGTGCCCGCCCCACACCAGTCTTACCTGCGCCGCACGGCGGCGCTCCGCCTGCCCATGGCAACCGCGCCCGGGCCGGTGCCGGTCGGGGGTTTTCGCATGCCATCCAGCAGTTCCTTCAGGACGAATGCGTTGTTATGCTGCTCGTTCTTCGAAGCGTAGAGCAACGTGAGCTGTTTCTTTTTGTGCGCGAGAACGTAGAGCTGGCGCAATTCGCTCTCGGCTTCGGGGCGAGCGAGTTCTTTCAGGTATTTTTTGCGAAAACTTTGCCAATGATCGGGCCGGGCATGAAACCACTTGCGCAATTCATCGGACGGCGAAAGATCACGGAGCCATTCGTGGACGGCGGCTCGCTCCTTGGTCAGGCCACGGGGCCACAGACGGTCCACCAGCACGCGCACTCCGTCTCCGCGCGTTGCCGGCTCGTAGACTCGTTTGATCGCGACCGTCATTCTCTGCACTCTCGCTGGCGACTCTCTCGTGGGCTTCTTGTATATCCCCGCGGCTCGGTCGTTACTCGACCTTGGCTCTGTTATTGTAAGGGGATTGTGCCCGCTGTGTCTGCGGGCGGGGCGGCATTTCGGGCGATGGGCGGGCGTTGGCGCATGAAGAAGCATTTTCGTTCATTTCGTTCGACGGTTTTCTTGGCGGGCCTTGCTCTGTTCGTTCTGGCGGTAGGTTGTGGATGTGACGTCGAACGCCGCCGGTCCGATGCGGAACTTGGGCTCAATCTGGAACAGGCCGCAGGGCGCAAGATTTACGATTCTCATTGTGACCGCTGCCACGATCCTTACTCCACCCACGGCAGAAAAGGTCCTGGACTGAAGGGCGTTTTCAAGCAGCCGTACCTTTCGGTGAGCGGCCTTCCCGCCAACGACGAGCGGGTGATCGACATCATTCGCCTGGGCCGCAAAGAAATGCCGGGGTACAGCCAGACGCTCAGCCCGCAGGATGTTGACGAACTGCTGGCCTACTTGCACACCCTGTAGAGTCTCGCCCGGTTGTGTCAGGTGCACGGTGAAGGACCACGCCGCGGTTCTCGTGGGATAATCCTTCCGTGAAGAGCACGACCAAGTCGGAGCTTTTTCGAAAACTGCCAGCGGTGGACGAGTTGCTTCGCTCTCCGGTGGTTGCTGCGCTGGCGAGCAGTCGTGGATCTGCCGCCGTGGCGGATGCGGTGCGGGCCGTGCTCGGCCGGTTGCGGGAGGAAATTTCCTCGGGGCTGCTCGACGAGCGGGCTTTGGATTTGGCGCTGTCGGGCGCGGACGGCGCAGTGGAACAGCAACTCCGGCGGGCGCTCGGCTACTCGCTGCGCGCGGTGATCAATGCCACGGGAGTGATTCTGCACACGAATCTGGGACGCGCTCCGCTGGCGGAAGCTGCGCTTGACCACATTCGCAAAACCTCCGCGACTTATTCGAATCTGGAATTTGAGGTTGGCGCCGGCGAGCGCGGTGAGCGCGATGTGCACGTGGAGCGGTTGCTGCGCAGGCTGCTTGGCGATGGCCTGGATCCGGGAGCTTCCGCGGGGCTTCGCCCACGCCCGACAGCCGAGGCGGCTGTCGCTCCGCGAGCCGATGTTTCTACCATCGTCGTGAATAACAATGCGGCCGCGGTTTTGTTGGCGTTGAACACGCTGGCTGATGGCGGGGAAGTGATTGTCTCGCGCGGGGAGTTGGTGGAGATTGGGGGGTCGTTCCGCATCCCGGACGTGATGGCGAAATCGGGCGCGATTCTGCGCGAGGTTGGCACGACGAATCGCACGCGGGTTGCCGACTACGAGCAAGCGATCAACGAGCGCACGAAACTGCTGCTGCGGGTGCACCGGTCGAATTTTGAGATCAGCGGATTTACGGAGCAGGCTTCCACCGCGGATCTTGTGGGCTTGGCCCGCGGGCGTGGCCTGCCGCTGATGGAGGATCTCGGCAGCGGAGCGCTGGTAGAGCTGCAGGCGTTTGGGATCGGCGGCGAACCGAGCGTGATCGACAGTCTGCGCGCCGGCTTGGACGTGGTCAGCTACAGTGGCGACAAGTTGCTGGGCGGGCCCCAGGCTGGACTGCTCAGTGGCCGCCGCGAGTTGATCGCACGGATGCGTGCGAATTCGCTGTTCCGGGCGCTGCGCGTGGACAAACTCACCTACGCCGCGCTGGATGCCACTCTTCTCGCGTATGTGAAGCGTGACCACGATGCCATTCCGACGCTGCGCATGATGCGGCTCACGCAGCAGGAGATCGGCAAACGGGCGGAGGCACTGGCGGCGAAAGTGGCATCGCCGAAATTGCAAGCGGAGATCATCGACGGCGAATCCGTGATTGGCGGCGGGGCTGCGCCGTCTGCAGCTTTGCCGACGCGGCTGATTGCGCTCAGTTGCGCCGGCCTGAGCGCTGACGAGTTGTCTGCGCGACTGCGTGCGGCTGATACGCCGGTGGTGGCGCGGGTTGAGGAGGGGCGCGTGTTGCTCGATCTGCGAACCGTGTTTCCCGAGCAGGAGGAATTGGTCACGGCGGCGCTTCAGCAAATCGGGGCGTGATCCTACATCATCGAGCCGGCTTGGGATCGTCGCCGTTTACGGGGGTCTTTGATTACGATCGTCCTGTTACGATCGTCTGGTTGTGATCGTCTTCCTATGATCGTCGGTACAGGCATCGACATTGCCGAAGTTCCTCGCATTCGGCAGGCGATTGAGCGGTTCGGCGACCGCTTTCTTCACCGCATTTTCACCGCTGGCGAGACCCGCTACTGCGATTCCAAGGCGAATCGCATGGAGCGTTACGCTGCCCGCTTCGCGGCGAAGGAAGCGGCGATGAAGGCTCTGGGCACGGGGTGGAATCACGGGGTGCGCTGGCGCGATTGCGAAGTGACGCGAAGCCCGGGCGGGCGGCCGACGATTTCATTTCACGGGGTCGCGGCAGAGTTCGCCGCGCGGCTGGGAGTGAAGAACGCCGCGCTTTCTATTTCGCACACCTCCGAGCAGGCCATCGCGCAGGTGATTCTGGAGGGCTGACGCGCCCTTGCCCGGCCGCCGAGCACAGCCCGGCCGATCTCTGCGGCGGTTGGGGAGCGGTCGGCAGGAGGCCAGCTGCGCTCGCCGGACGGGCAACAGTGCCCGTCCCCACACCATCCACGCTTCCTTGGCCATCTGCTAAACTGTCGCCTTCGACAAAATTATGCCCGTCACTGCTCCGACTCCAGTTTTGTCACCGAGCAATCGCGAAATCCCTGGGAAGATTGTGCTGACTGGGCTGGCTCTTACCAGCTTTTCGGCGCTGCTTCTGGAGCTGGCGCTCACGCGCCTGTTCTCCGTGATTCTCTTTTATCATTTCGCGTTTCTGGCGATTTCGATCGCACTGCTGGGGCTCGGCGCCGGCGGAGTGTTCGCCTACCTGCTGAAGTCGCGCCTCGCAGCCGTCGACACCCGCAGGCTGGCGTCCCGGCTGTGCATGACGAATTCTTTTGTCGTGTTTGTGATGCTGGAGATTGTGCTGCACGTGCCCGTGGCGCTTGAGGTCAGCTACGGAAATTTTCTGCGCTTGACTGTGATCTACCTGACGGCGGCGGTTCCTTTTTTTCTGACCGGGCTGCTGTTTGCAGTGGTGTTTGCGCGCGAGCCTCAGCGCATCCCGCGGCTCTACGGGGCCGATCTGGGCGGAGGCGCGCTGGCCTGCCTGGCGGTGGTGCCACTGCTGAACTGGTTGGGCGGGCCGAATGCGATTCTGATTTCCGCGGCCACGCTGGGGATTGCGGCCATGGTGTGGTCAGAAATAAATTCAGAACGCCGCATCGCGGGGATTTTGGTTCTGGCGATGGTGGCGTTGATCGCGGTGAATCATTCCGGCCGTCTCATTGATGTGGTCTATGCCAAGGGAATGTATCGCAATCCGGCTTGGGTGGAGTACGCGCGCTGGAACGCGATTTCGCGAGTGGAGGTCGACCGTCAGACAGCGTATTCCAAGTCGATTGTCATCGACGCTGACGCCTCCACTTACATCATGAATGCGGATCTGTCGCACTGGGCGGGAACGCAGTGGGAAACCAACCTGATGACCGCTCCGCCCGCGCTGGTTAATGTTTTGCGGCCACACGGGGAATACGCCATCATCGGGCCGGGGGGAGGCGTGGATGTGCTGCGAGCGCTGGCGAAGGGCAGCCCGAGCGTGACCGGGATTGAGATTAATCCCATTATTGCCACCGCTATTATGCGCGGGCGCTATCTCGATTATTCGCAGCACCTTTACGAGCGCCCGGACGTGCACATTCACGTCACAGACGGACGGTCGTATCTGCGGTCGACTTCGGAGCGCTTCGACGTGGTGCAGATGACGCTGGTCGATACCTGGGCTTCGACGGCGGCCGGGGCTTTCGCGCTCAGCGAAAATAATTTGTACACCGTGCAGGCGTTCCGCGAGTATTTCGATCACTTGAAGCCCGACGGCATGATCGCCATCACGCGCTGGGAGTTTGAGAATCCTCGCGAGGCGCTGCGCGTGGTTTCGGTGGCGATGGAGACGCTGCACGGCATGGGAATTGCGAATCCGGCGCGGCATTTCATCGTGGCCTCGCTCGGTGAGCTGAATGAAGACGGCATCCCGGTGGTGGTGCTGGCCAAAAAGACTCCATTCACGTTCGAGGAAGAAATGGCGGTGCGGGCGCACTTCGCAGGTCATGCTCCGCTCACCGCGCTCTACATGCCCTCGGCGCCGCCCGATAACCCGTTCTCGCAGCTGATCGCCAGTAATGACCCTTACGGTTTTGCCCGCGCCTATGCCTACAACGTTTCGCCTGTGACCGACAATGCGCCGTTTTTTTTCTTCACGCTCAAGCCGGGGCAGATTCTTGGGGAAAAAGGTTTGCAGGAAGGTGTGGACTGGAAGGTGAATCTCGGCGTGCTTGTGCTGCTTCTGGTTTTTGGAATCTCGGTGGTGGCGGTGCTTGCGTTTCTGATTCTGCCTCTGGCCTTCAAGGGCGGAACAGCGCGACAGTCGCCGGTTCCGCTGCTGTATTTCATCGCGGTGGGGCTCGGCTATATTCTGGTGGAGATCGCCTTCATTCAGCGGTTCGTGCTTTTCCTGGGGCACCCTACGTATGCGCTCACGGTTGTGATCTTCTTGCTTATGCTCTCGAGCGGGGCGGGAAGTTTGTTCTCACGCGTCTGGCTGCCGCGAACTGAACAAGGCTGGATCCCTCTGGCGCTGGTGGTCTTCGTTCTTGTCGTGGATGTAATTTTTCTTCCCGGCCGCCTGGCAGCGCTGGTGGGCCTGGCGTTCAACTACCGGCTGGTGATCAGCGCGGTGCTGCTGGCACCGCTGGGCTTTGTGATGGGCATGCCCTTCCCGACCGGCCTGCGGGCGCTGGCCTCGTCTCCGGCGCCCGAGTTTCCTTCGGCGGAAGCGCGTCCTGAAAATGCGGTGGAGTGGGCCTGGGCCATGAACGCGGCGGCCAGCGTTTTGGGGTCGGTGCTGGCCATGCTGATTGCCATCCAGTTCGGGCTGACCGTGACTCTGGCCTGCGGAGCTGGCGCCTACCTTTTGGCGCTGTTGCTGACGCGCGCGCTGCGCTCCCAAACTGCCTGAAGAAGCACAGCCCTCGGGTTTGCTATGATGCAACGAACAGATTCCTGCTTCCGGGTCTGCGGGAATCTGAGAAAAGACACTGGGTTTGACCGCGATTGGGGTTGGCCACGATGAGGAGATCTCTTGCCTAGCCAGAAGCAGCTTAAATGGTCGGAGCTGCGCGTCGGCATTACGGTGCTGGTCTCCTGCGTGACGCTGGCCGTGCTGCTGTTTCTGATGTCGGGCACGCGCGGGTTGTTTTCGAAGCGCATCATGCTGCAATCGTATTTTGACAATGCCAGTGGTCTGCGCGAGGGCGCCCCGGTGCGGCTGAGCGGCGTGGACGTCGGCAACGTCATTCATATCCGCATCGTCCCCGACAAAGACAAGCAACAGACTCCCGTCGAAGTGATCATGAAGGTGAGCACCAAGTACGGCTTCAACCTGCGGCGCGATTCGGTTACATCGCTTGAAACCGCCGGAGTGCTGGGCGAAACCTACCTTGACATTGATAGTTCGCAGGCTGTGGGACCCACCGTGCAGGATGGAGACACGCTGGCCACGCAGGTGCACCCCGATTTCAACCAGGTGGTGCGCGCCAGTCAGAGCACGCTGGAGAACATGGACGCGCTGCTCAAGCGCGCCGACCGCATTCTGGCTTTCGCGGAGAGTGGCAAGGGATCGCTGGGCAAATTAATTTATGATCCCACTCTTTACAACCGCCTATCGACCACGGTGGCGGACCTGCAAGGGATGGTGGAAGACGTCGCCAAGGGCAAGGGCAGTCTGGGCGCGCTGATCAACCGCAACGAAGCCTATGATAAGTTTCTGGCCACGCTCGACAAAATGAACGCCGTGATCGACGACGTGCAGGCCGGTAAAGGCACGGCAGGAAAGTTGTTGAAGGATCCATCGCTCTATAACAACGCCAACGACACCATGGCGAACATCAAGAAGGTCAGCGAGACCATCAACGCGGGCAAGGGCACTGTCGGAAGGCTGATTCAGGATGATGAGCTGGCGAAAAAGCTGGACACCACGATCACCAAGCTTTCGGAATTAACCTCCGAACTGGAAGCGGGCCAGGGGACGGCCGGCAAGCTCTTCAAAGACGAAACTCTCTACAACAACGCCAACCAGATGATTACAGAAGCTTCGGCACTGGTGAAGGCGGTGAAGGAAAATCCCAAGAAATATCTCAGCATCAAGCTGCACATCTTCTGAATTCTGGTTGGGCCAGCCAGCCGAAAAAGCCTTTAATGCTCGCCGATTCCAAAGACTGCTCCGAGCATTAAGATCACCAGAACTCCCAGAGAAATCCAGCCGTACTTCATATCTTTTTCGTAGAAGAAAAGAAAACAAGCTACCAACACGCGCACCACGGGCGTGGCTAGCATCAGCAACACGCCCGCACGCTCCATGGCGAGTGGAATCGGGCCGGGCACGAAGACACCCGTGATCAGGCCGGCCAGCATGATGAAGAAGCAACTGAACGCGCCAATGCGCAGCACCGAAGCGACGACGCGATCGAAGGCGGGTTCGCGCACCTGGCTCATGCCGCGCCGCCTCCATGCAAGTGCTCGAACACGTGCACCATCAGATGGCCGGCCAGATACACCATGATGGCCACCAGCAGATAGACGACATAACGGGTGCGAATGCGCGGAGCCGTGCGCGCTCCGAGCAGCGATCCCAGAAAGACTCCGACTGCAAGCGGCGCGGCCACTTCCACCAGAATGTCGCCGCGGCGATAATAAACGATGGCGCTGGCTGCGGCGGTGACCCCGACCATAAAGTTGGAAGTGGCCGTGGCCACCATCAGCGGCACTCCCATAAAAATGTACATCACCGGAACCTTGATGGGGCCGCCGCCAATGCCCAGCAACCCGGAAAGCGCGCCGGCCACCAGCGACGCAGCCATCCCCAGGGGATAGCGCTTCGTCTCGTAGGGCGGAATCACGACGTCACCGTTGCTGAGGGCCAGTCCGGAGGAGGATGCGGAAGACGATTCGTCCCCCGTCTTCACTTTTCCGCCGCGCGACAGAATCGTGATCGAGCTGTAAAGCAGAAACGCGGCGAAGACCCCTTCGAGCAGGCTACGATTGAAATAGCCGACGAGATAGGCGGTGACCGCGGCGCCCAGCGCGGTGGCCAGTTCGAGCGTCATGCCCAGGCGAATGTCGGTGGTGTGGCGCTGCAGATGAACCGAGGAACTCGCGGCCGACGTGGTGATCACGGCCACCAGACTGGTGCCGATGGCCTCGCGAATCGGGATGCCGAAATGCAACGCGAGAACGGGAGCCAGCACTACGCCGCCGCCGATTCCGGTGATCGCGCCCAGTATCCCCGCAAAGAAACCAAGCACCACCAAAAGAACGGTTACCACGTGGCGCAAAACCTCCGGATTGCGGCATGGCGCGAACAACGAACCGCTGGATCCCGGGGGCAAGATCGAGCGCTGGTAATGTTCCGTAGGTTTGCAGCGGGGGGGAACATTGGCCGATCAGGATACCACCCACGGCGTGCGGGTCGACTCCGCCTGCTCGTGAGCGTGGTAGCTGGAGCGCACCATCGGCCCCGATTCGACGTGACGGAATCCGAAGCGCAGAGCTTGGTCTTTCAGATATTGGAATTCTTCCGGAGCGTAGAAGCGTGCGATGGGCAGATGATCCTTCGAAGGCCGCAGATACTGTCCGACGGTGAGAATATCCACACCGCGGTTGCCTAGGTCGCGGAACACTTCCACCAGCTCTTCCGACGACTCACCCAGGCCAACCATGACGCCGCTCTTGGTCACCATGCCGGGAGAAAACTTCTTGGCGTTTGCCAGCAGAGCGAGGGTGCGCTCGTAGCGTGCCCCAGAGCGCACGACACGGTACAGACGCGGCACCGTTTCCGTGTTGTGGTTGAGCACGTCGGGATTGGCGTCGAGCACGATTTTCAGCGCGTCGTCGAGCCCCTGAAAATCAGGAATCAGCACTTCGATGCGGCAATCCGGCGTGAGCTCGCGAATCTCGCGGATGGTCTCGGCGAAAACTTTAGCGCCGCCGAGGTTGTCGTCGTCGCGGTTCACGCTGGTCACGACCGCGTGTTTCAATCCCAGCGTGGCCACCGCCTCGGCGACGCGACGCGGTTCATCCCAGTCAATGGGCCCGGGCCTACCCTTGGGCACGGCGCAGAAGCCGCAACGCCGCGTGCAGATATCGCCCAGCAACATAAACGTCGCAGTCTTGTGGTTCCAGCATTCGCCAATGTTCGGGCACTGCGCCGACTCGCACACGGTGTGCAGGCCGAGTCCGCGGGCCAGCTTCTTCAGGTTATGGTAGTTGTCGCCGACCGGAGCTTTCGCGCGCAGCCAGGCGGGCTTGGGCACGCGCTGCGGCGGTGCGAGTTCGATCTGGATCAGTTGAGAAGTCCCGGCCATCGGTTTGATTTTATCAGGTGAGGCCTGGACGACGGGCGGAAGGGCCCTGGCCAGCGAGGTCACGGTCCGGATCGCCGACAAAACGAATCCAACAGAATTCATTAAACCGGCTAACCAGAGACAGCACTTGGTTTTCGTATCTCGTGGTGTGCAGAATGAAATCAGGGTGGATTGATTGACTCAAAGTGATAGTTATTTGGCCCCGTTCTTGGTTGTGGCGGCGGTCTTTCTGCTCATTGCTTTTCTGATCGTGCGTGGTGTGCTGGCAATTCTCAAGATAAGAAACACTCCTCTGACGCCGACCGATGTCCTCCGCAAATCAGAGCCCCAACCCCAACCCATGGATCCGAGGCGGCCTCGTCTGACCGGCGGCGGATACGGAGTGATGATCATTGCTGGTGTGATGGCTATTGTCGGAGCCGGAGTCACTTACGCCACTCTGCACAAATTCAAGGTGGATCAGCGTTTCGCCAAAGAAGGTCAAACCATCACCGGGACTCTCCTGAGCACTTCGGCGGCGCGCCACGGACACTCCGTCCGATACGAATTTCGAATCAACGGGCAGGCTTACCAGGGCACCGGAAACGTTTCAAAGGCACGTTCATGGACCAAGGCTCGCAAGTCCAAAGAAATCGAAATCAGCTACTTGGCTTCAGACCCGGTGATCAACAGGCCCGCTGACGAGACCAATCTTCCCCTGCTCATCGGTTTAGCGCCTCCAGCCTTTCTGGTTCTGATGGTTTTTCTGCTCCTGAGCCAACTGCGGCGCGGTTTTGTGCTCGCCACGACTGGTCGGCTCACAAACGGTATCGTGATCGGGGTCCGAGCCGGATCGAAATCTTCCACGTGGGTCTACTATGATTTTCTGAACGACCAGGGCGTCGTCACGAGGGGTAAATCGTCGATTCCTTCCTGGAAGGTTGTCTTAGGCTCCTCGCTCGAGGTTCTTTACCTGCCCGACAACCCGGAGCGAAA
>Ga0210393_10004835_pt1 | contig 10624 bp, 9 predicted proteins | sample IncBWC27OmetaG_FD_160068 | JGI IMG/M metagenome (GOLD analysis project Ga0210393, IMG submission 160068) | Forest soil microbial communities from Barre Woods Harvard Forest LTER site, Petersham, Massachusetts, United States - Inc-BW-C-27-O ...
TCGCAGTTCTAGCGCCCTTGTTGGCCGAGATCCCAACACCACTGAAGGTGCCTGTCGTCGTTCTTGAAGTTGTCCTGGGGATCGTCATCGGACCACACGTCCTTGACCTGGCGCACTTTGACGGGTTCCTGGAAGCGATGTTTGATTTCGGCATGGCTGCCACTTTATTCGTGGGAGGCATGGAGCTTGATTTCGCGGATATCAAGGGCCGCCCCTTGCTCCTCGCGGTCGGCAGCTGGACCCTGTCGGTACTGTTAAGTGTCGCGATCTTGAGCCTGCTGCGCGGCATTGCGCATGTGCACACGCCTCTCGTCGTCGCCATGGCGCTGTGCACGACGGGGCTTGGCGTTGTGGCCCCAGGATTTCGCGACAGCGGGCTTCTTGGGACCGCGTTCGGTCGATTCGTCTTGGCGGCCGGCACGCTCGGAGAGGTGGGCCCAATAATTGCGATGTCGCTGCTGCTCTCACAGCAATACAGTATCTGGCAGGAGGGCGCATTCCTGTTGATATTTCTGGCCGTCATTGTTGCCGCCCTCGCCATCGGTATCGGCGCGCGCCCACCGAAAGCACTGGAAATACTTGGTCGGCATATGAACAAGTCAACTCAGCTACCCGTGCGTATCTCGGTGCTTGTGTTGGCGGGCCTGCTGCTTCTCGCCCAGACGTTCGGATTCGAAAACTTCACGGGCGCTTTTGCGGCGGGCATGATTCTGGGCGCCGCCACTCGCAGCGAGCGCGGCAGCCCGTTGCGGGAGAAGATGGAAGCGCTTTCCTTCGGGTGGTTTTATCCGTTTTTTTTCGTCGGCGCCGGAATCCAGTTCGATCTCGGGGCGCTCAGGCATGACCTATCGACGATGCTGTTAGTGCCGGTGTTTGCCATCATGTTCCTCGTCATTCGCGGCGTGCCCATATTGCTTTATCGCGGCAGCGTGGATGCTTCGCAACTGCTGCCGATCGCACTCTCTTCGGCAGTACCATCGCTTACGATTGTCGTCGTTATTACCCAAACCGGAGCCAGAGTGGGGTCAATCACCCCTGACTTGGCGGCGGCGATGATTGGCGCTGCAATGCTCTCGATCCTGTTATTCCCGACTATGGCGAGCTCCCTTTTGTCCCGCGCCGGCCGCGCGATCGAGCAGTAATCCTAAGAAAGCGCGCGGCATCTGGCAGAGTACAATGGCGAGGCCTTCCAGACGACGCCGTAGGAGCGTGGTTCCAATGCTTCTCCTGGTTACGAGTGCATCAGGCATCAATGGGAATGGATATGGCGCGCTTCTGGCGTTCAATTGCGACGGCATGCTCATCGGTCCCTTTAGCGATGACAGCCGAATCGTTGATCCCCGCGGACTTGTCGTGGATCAAAACGAAGGGCTCCTGTTTCTCAACAGCGGTGCCGATCGGGTAGTGGCACTCGCTTCCAACGGGACTATCGTTCGCGATACAGGTCCGATCGCAGGATTGAACCCGGGTGGTGGCATTTTCGGTCCGGATGGACGCTACTACGTTGGCCTTCGAAGCGCGCGCACGATAATGGCGTTTCCAATCTTACTCGATGCGACTGGAGAGCATTTCGTCCCGCCGGGAATCGTTCCCTTTCCTCGCGGCTTTGCCTTTGGTCACGATGGAAGGCTATTTCTCGCCTCTGGTATCGGGCCGAATGGCGAGGGCGACAACGCGATTGTCGCGATCACTCCCAGCGTGCGTACGCGGCCCTTTCGCCTGGTGAGCGATCCAGACTTAAGTCCTTTGGATCTCGCGATCGCGCCTAACGGTAACCTTGTGGTGGCAAGTGAGCATCCGTTCGGTGCGGCAGATGCCGTGACGAGCGTGCGCGAATACGACCCTTCGAATGGACACCTTGTGCGGGTCTTTTCTCCCACCAAGCAGTCCGAGTTTCGGAAGCCGCGGGGTCTACGCTTCGGTCCTGACGGACATCTCTACTGCGTCGCTCAGGACGGGGTCGTCGCCTTCGATTTTACGAAGGGCGCGTGCCTGGGAAGCACCGTGCAATTCCAGCGTTTGAACGGACAAGCGCTGGCGTTCTTCCCGCTGTAGGGAGCGAAGGCCACTGATAAACCTCTGCCAGATAGGACGCCGCCGGCAGACGTCCGGCCCAAGGCGTGGCCGCGCCAGGTATTGCCGCGACCAAGTCGATCGCTGAAAAAGGCTTCATCTATGGACTGCCACTCGTGATGAATTACGGCGTCCTGCACGCGTACGCAGTTGACCGCAACTCCGGGAACTACAAGGCGCCGTTCAACCAGATCAATAACGAGGCGCGCGTGTACACCTACAAGGACACGTCCGTCCCGACGCCGAACAGTGATACGCCATATTCGATCCTCTTCATGGATTCGCGCGCGGAGCCCTTGGCTCAGCCGAGTGCCCAGGTGCGTCAGGACAATGACATGGCACCTTGTACCAATAGGCTTGCGTTCAGGGCAGAAGGAGACTGAGGACTCGAAGTCTCATATCCGTCGCATTGTCAAAGGGAGCCTGGAATATGGCAATCAGTCAGCCGAGCGTTGCGGACACCAAGGCCATTGCCGAGGAAGGCTACATCTATGGCCTGCCTATTGTGATGAACTACGCGGTAATGCACGCATATGCGGTGGATCACAGCTCCCCGGAATTCAAGGCACCGTTCAACAAGATCAAGAATGAGGCACGTGTATTCACTGATAAGGACACGGCGATCGTCACGCCCAATAGTGATACGCCTTACTCTTTTCTTTGGCTAGATTTGCGCGCGGAACCGATCGTGATCTCGGTCCCAGCGGTCGAGAAATCGCGCTACTACGCTGTGCAACTTGAAGACGGCAATACCTTCAATTACGGCTATATTGGCTCTCGCACCACCGGCACTGAGCCGGGCGATTATCTCGTTGTCGGTCCAGACTGGAAGGGCAAGACGCCACCCGGCATTAAGAAAGTTTTTCACTCCACGACGCAATTTTCGCTCGCGGGATTCCGTACGCAGCTATTCAATGCTGAGGATATGCCGAACGCTGTGAAGATTCAGGCCGGCTACAAGCCCCAGCCGCTCTCAAGCTATCTGAAGCAGCCCGCTCCGCCTGCGGCCCCAAAAATCGATTTCCCCAAGATCGACAAAGAAACGGCTAAAACGAATTTCTTCGGCTTTCTTGATTTCTTACTGCAATTCGCCCCTCCAGGACCCGAAGAGACGGAGATTCGAGCAAAGCTTGCGCGCATTGGTGTTGGGGCAGGCAAGACCTTCGACGTCAAGGATCTGTCTGCCGAGCACAAGACTGCATTGCTCCTTGGCATGAAGGCGGGGGACGCAAAGGTGGACGGGCTGGTTGCGAGCATTGGTAAACGCATCAACGGCTGGGATGTCTATTCCGCTTTTGGCGATCGCGCTTTCTTCAATGGTAACTGGCTCCTACGGTCTGCCGGCGCAAAAATAGGTATCTATGGAAACAGCGCGTCGGAAGCGTTGTATCCAAAGACGCGGTTCGCCGCTGACGGTCAACTGATCGACACCAGCAAAGGTAATTACACGCTGACCTTTGCCAAGGGCAGCTTTCCTCCGGTAAATGCGTTTTGGTCCGTGACCATGTACGACGGCACATCGCAGCTACTGATCGCGAATCCAATCAATCGCTTCCTCATCAATTCGCCGATGCTGCCAGGCATGAAGAAGAATGCCGACGACTCGCTGACGTTGTACATCCAAAAGAACTCTCCAGGTGACACCAAGGAGTCGAATTGGCTGCCCGCGCCTAACGGCCCGGCGTATTTGATCATGCGATTGTATTCGCCCAAGGACTCTCCGCCTTCGATTTTGCCGCCCGGCGAGGGAACGTGGAAGCCACCGGGTGTGATAGCAGCGAAATGACTGGGACTCAGGACGGATTCGAAATCACGTTGAGACGCCTGGAATTCATTGGGTTTTTGATCTCAGTCGGGTTCGGGCTGCGGAATCGTCGCCGCCACTGGGAGATGGAGAGCCCTTCGGCAAAGGTTGCTGAGCCGCATGAATTTCGCTGCTCTCACATCCCGTTCCGGCAAGGAATGTCGCTGTGCTTTGAGCCACACCTTGAATTCATCATTGGCACAGAGGATCGCGAGGATCTCAGGCTGCGATTGGGACATCGCGTCGGCAAGCGCCGGGGCGGTATTCATAGTCTGCGATGCGTTTAGCCACGAGGGCGCCGCTGGATCGACATATTGCGTCGTCGTATCTGCGGGACAGGGCTCGTCGGTGTAAGTGATGCCGCCATCCTGGGCGGTGCATTTATAAACGGCGGCTGAACCGAGCGAGGGGATCAGGATGAGAGATATAAACGCAATTGCACCAGTAAAGGTGCTCCGTTGCGCTCGAGCGGCAAGCCTGCCCACAGTCCAGACATCCGGCATCGATGAGACTCCGATGTCACCAACTCCTTGCTATTTTACCAGGGCGATACCGTAACGCTGGTTTGCGCATGCGCTTCGATACCCATGAATGCATCGGCATTTAAAATACACCTCAGTTCTGATCGACTGTATTCTCCCAATTCACGCTAAAACAGCCCTTGGTTTCCCCGATCACTATAGGAAACGTCCTATGCAGCGGCGGCGAATCTGTCGGTACACGTGCCGCTACGGCCGTCTGGCACTTGCCGGTCACGCGGTACTACAACCAATAGCAATGCCTGTCGGTAACCGGCCGTTCGCAGCCTCGCGATGTTTGCGCGTACCTGGCTTGGTTCTCAGGATTTCACGCTCCATGCCTTGAGTTTTTTGGCAGCGGTGCCGAAAGGTCCGAGCTGGTAAACTGCCGCGCCGGCCGGAGAGAACGTGAAGGTCGCGAAGGGTTCGGCGAGCATCTTGTTGAGGTAAGCCAGCGGGGCGACGCCGGTACTTACGTGCGGGCTGAACTTCTCACCGGTTTGCTGCGGAACGAACGTCGACACGTACTTGATCAGCATCCCATCGTTCGCCGGGTCGTCGTGCGGCGCGGTGAACGCGCCGATTGGTCCAGTTTCCACCGTTAATGGGGCGACGGCGGCAATCAATGACTGTTGCAACGTCAGCAGTGAAGGCGTCGGGCGCGCGACGATGCCTGCCACGCCAACACCGGGTCCGGGTGTGTAATAGTATTTAAAGGCTTCCAGCTGCATGCGGGGGATGTCGGCACCGGCGAGGACCTTATCGACAGCCGCGTAAACCTTGTCGAGGTCAGCCGTGCGCACGAACCGCTGAATCAGCGTGATGTGCGGACGGTGTGCCTCATCCAAAGCGAATCCTTTCGGAAAGACTTTGAGCAATCGAGCGTTGTTGGCCTGGGCGTGTTCCAGCATGGTCGCGTCAGGTTCCAGCAGAACGTCGATGGCGGTAATCGAGTTTTGGGGGTCTTGCTGAGGCATAACGAGCTCCGCTCTGGTTTTTTCAGGCCTTGGGAAAGATGACGCTCCAGTCACGCTTCATGCTCACTACGGTGATCCCATACTCGTCCGCTTTCTCCAATCCTTCGCTAAGCGGACTCAGTCGGAACTCACGGTCATAGGCGACTTCTCTCTCGGCGTCGTCATGGTGAAGGAGAAGGGCCATCCGTGGACCCTTGCCCGTCTTGGTGTACCGCAACATCGGCAGATCACCGTCCGAGTTGCCGAAAGCCAGGATCGGACGGCGCCCCACGTGCAGGGCGATGTTCTGGGGCTTAGCGTCGCGATCGTCGAAGCTGTTGAGTTCCGCGAGCTTCATGAGACCTGCCCGGTCCCCATTGATTTCGAATCGCAGCTTATTGCTGGAGCCGATCACCTGTTCAGGCGGAATGCCATAGATCTCCTCAGCGAATGCCCGCATGAAATCGATGCCACCACCTGACACGATATAGGTCTTGAAGCCGTTTTGCCGCAGGCAATTAAGCACCTCAAGCTGTGGCTGGAACGTGCACTGTTTGAACGGTCGTCCAAACTTGGGATGCTTCGACTTCGCCAACCACTCGCGTGCAATGGGATCGAACTCCTCCTCCGTGATCCCCGAATGCGTGGTGAACACGAGCTCAAGCAGCGCCTGCTTGCCAAGCCCCATCAGCGTCTTGAAGTCCAGTTCGAGCAGCGCCTTGAACGGCTGACGCTCCTTCACCGTTGCATCGCGCTCCGCGAGCTCCCTTACCCGAGCGATGAGAAAAAACACCTGGACTTGCATCGGCTGCTCGCACCAGAGTGTCCCGTCGTTGTCGAACACGGCAATGCGCTCTGCGGGCGGCACGAAATCTGGTCCGCCTTGCCGCGTCACGCGCGCGACAAAGTCGAGGATCTGAGACTTCGCCACGCCCTCGCTCCAGCTGGCGAGTGAGCTGGCATTGGCGGACGCTGCCATGACTGAACCTTCCCCAAGAGCGAACCGGGGGCGAGTGTCTCTACCAACGCCGCAGGCAACAATTGGACCTTGGGGCTACAAGGCGAGTCCAGTGGGTAGCGATGAGCATTGGCGCACGCCGCGTGCTTTCTCGCGAAACGATTTACACCTTGAAGCTTGTACGCCGCGGTCGCGCGATTCCGAAGGCGCGCCATGCAAACATGTTTCTGGTCCGCTCGGCACGCGAAGTGATGGATAGCGATATCCAAGTTCTGCCGGCAGACGCGAGTTTCGACGAGTATTTGCGACAGCCCGAGCATGCCGGCCGATTACGCTATGTCGTGGTCACCGACAATGGCCATCTATTCGGCGTGATCCGAGTAAACACAGGACTACGGCGAGGTTTGGAAGCTACCAATACCGGCGTCAAGTTAGGCGATGTTGCGAACCGAAACTTTACCGTGGTACGTGAAGATGAAACCGCTTTCGATGTGATCCGCCGAATGTGGCGACGCAAAGCGATCATGGCGGTGGTCGTGCGGGGTCGTGGAGTCCCTCGCGGCAGCGATGTCGCCGGCTTGATCACCAAGGAACACGTGGCTGACTCCGTCGCGGACAGCGTAAAGGCCTATCCGCAATAACAGTCGCGATTCCCATAGCTACTCACGGATTCAATCGTCTGCGACGGTTTGGGTAGGTTTCTTGTCACGAGCCTATTGTTGCGCCGGCTACGACAATTAATAGCGTGACGACGATCCCTGTCCTCGGGCGCCCGGCGGCGGCCCAATTCTGTTCGGGGCCTGCGATGGGATTCGGATTCGAAGCGCTGGATACGAAGTCAGTCGCATACGCGATAGTAGCGCAGTAAATCATTACGAAAGAAGTATAAGTGTTGGATTTAACAGGATCTCCGGGACGAATTACTCGGCGCTTCGCGCCTCACCCTGCGGGTCGCGTTGGCGGCGATCGCCGCCGCTGCGCGGCATCGTCGAACCGTCTTTCTGTCTGTCGGCGGTTCGAATTGGCGGCGGATTCGTGGGAACGCGCGGTCGGCGTTAATGGGTTTTTTGAAAATTGGCTCCGGGACAGAACCTAAATCACGCAGAAAACACGGAATTTATGGCGTTTTTGATTTCGATTAGATTCAGATACCCAAAAAACACCCCCTTTTAGAGGTGGTTGCTTCCGGACGCTGTCGGATCTGCGGCGGACGAAGATTCTCAAGTCCCGCTCATCATCGACCTCGCAAAGGCCTCCGATCGGCCGGCCGGCCGATGCAGCTGATTTCAATGAGTGGCCCTGACGCGAAAAGTCGGCGCTCGAAGGTCCAATATTCAGGGAACGGCAATTATTGGATAAGAAAGCCACGGCTCCTTTGACGCGTGTCTACGAAAGCGCTACGAGCGTCAGGCGCTCATCTCAGTATGCAAAGTATAAGTCGAGTGCATTTTTGCTTTTCGTCGGGGCGATGGTGGCGCTCGAGGGCGCTCCTGTTGGCTATTGCCGCCTTGTGTACATCGGTCGGTGCGATAGCTGCGGAACCGAAGCGGGTGTTGCTCTTGCATTCTTTCGGACGGGAATTCGCTCCGTACGATGCAATGGTGGCCTCATTTCGTACGGACTTGGCAAAGACTTCGAGCAAACCTCTAGCTGTCTATGATGCGTCGCTGAACGCGGAGCAACCGTCCGGATCGGATGACCAGCAACTGCTCCTGGAACTTCTGCGCCGCCGCTTCTCCGGCTCGCCGCCCGATGTGGTGGTCACGATTGGCCCCCCTGCTGCTGCCTTCTACCTGCGGAATCGGGAGGAGGCATTCCCTGGGACGCCCCTGGTCATTGCCGGGTTGGACAGGCGGTTCGTCCGAGAATCCCTATTGCGCCCGGGGGACGCCGTAGTCGTCGTTAACCAGGACCCGCCTGGATTGATTAACAACATTTTGCGGGTGCTCCCCGACACGCAAACGATTGCGATAGTTCTTGGAGACTCGCCGTTGGAACGATTTTGGCTCGGCGAGAACCGCAGGGAGCTAGCACAATTTGCAAACCGGGTAAATTTTGAGTGGCTCAACGATCTTTCCCTGGAGCAGATGCGCCAACATGTTGCTGCACTTCCACCGCATTCCGCCGTGCTTTATGCGCTGCTGGTCAAAGATGCCGCCGGCGTGCCGTACGAACGGGGGGATGCGCTCGCAAGCTTGGTTGAAGCTTCGGCGGCTCCGATCTTCGGTATCTTCGAGAGCGAATTTGGACACGGCGTCGTCGGCGGCCCATACCTTTCGCAACAACGCGCGGGTGCGCTGGCGGCAACCGCAGTGTTGCGCACCCTGAGTGGCCAAATTCTCGCAGACCCTATGATCCAGGTTGTTGACTACGAAACGCCGCTCTATGATTGGCGCGTCCTTGAGCGCTGGGGCATCGACCCCGGCCGCCTGCCCCAGGGGAGCGAAATCCGCTTTCGGCCGCCGTCACTCTGGGACGAGCACCGAACTTTAATCACTGCTTCCATTTCGATATTTTTGTTGCAGGCTACACTACTCACTGGACTCGTGTGGCAGCGCATCCGCCGCCGCCGCGCCGAAGAAGAAGCACACACTCTGAGCGGACGATTGATCACCGCGCACGAAGATGAGCGACGCTGGCTCGCGCGTGAGCTCCACGATGACATCACGCAACGACTCGTCGGAGCGGCCATCGACGCTGCCAAACTTCCCGGGGGCGAACTGTCTCCCTCAGACATTGACGGACATCGTTCGATCTCCGACACGCTGATGAAGCTGAGCCAGGACACGCACGACCTTTCGTACCAACTGCACCCGTCGGTGCTCCACGATCTGGGGCTAGTCGAGGCACTGAAAGCCGAGTGTGCGCGGGTGGCGCGGTCCGAGTCTGTACGCGTGGACGTGGAGGCGGACAAGCTCCCCTCAAGTCTGCCGCGCGAGGTGGCGCTTTGTGTCTATCGTGTCGCGCAGGAAGGATTGCGCAATATTGGTCGCCATGCCAAAGCAAGTATCGTGCACCTCTCGCTCGCGTTGCAGGATGGTGGTTTGCTGCTTGCAGTCAGCGACAACGGCAGCGGATTCGTGCCCGGCCTGGAAGCTCGTCCGAGCCTCGGGCACGCCAGCATGCGGGAGCGGATTCGATTGGTGGGCGGTAAGCTCGAAATCCGAAGCACTCTTGGCGCGGGCACGACCGTCGTTGCGTGGGTGCCAATTTCCGAGTCAGCTTCGTGAGCTGTGTGCGGGTCTTACTTGCCGATGATCACAGGATCCTCGCGGAGGGGTTGAAAAGCCTGCTCGTTCCCGAATTTGACCTCATCGGCGTGGTCGAAGACGGGCGCGCGATGGTTGAGGCTGCCAAAGCGCTCAAGCCCGACGTGATCGTCGCTGATATAACGATGCCCCAGCTCAATGGCATCGAAGCGCTCGAGGAGATAAGAAAGTTTGATCACCATGCGCGTGTCATTTTTCTCACCATGCACCGCGATGTTACCTATGCGCGGCGCGCCCTCGAGGCCGGTGCGGTCGGCTTCGTGCCCAAGCATTCGGCGCTTCGCGAATTGGTGCTCGCGGTGCGCGCCGCTGCGCAGGGCCGCATATACATTAGCCCCACTCTGGCCGGCGAAATGCAAAACCCTTCGGAGACAGCGGACCCGGTCGCAGTGTTGAGCTTACGCCAGCGAGAGATTCTCCGCTTGCTGGTCGATGGGCTCACTACAAGGGAAATCGGTTCGAAGCTTCACATTTCAGCTCGGACGGTCGAGGCCCATAAGTATCGGATGGTCGAGTCTCTCAAAGTCAAGACCAATGCCGAGCTGATTCACTTCGCGATCAAGCACGGCGTCGTCGGTCCGTGACCTAAGCGGTCGCCCCATAAACTTCAGACGCGAATACGTAAATTTACGGATTCACGGCCATTCGCAACGCGGGTACGTTGTTTCCCATGGCGTTTCGCGCCGCACCAGGGGCGAATAGGGCGTTACGGAATGGACTGTCCATGTTTGCGGTTACATCAGCCTGCGTACTCATCGCGGACCGGCAGAACGGCCTGTACGAGCGAATGCGCGGCCTGCTTGCAACAGCCTTCAACCAGGTATTTCTTGTGAGCGACAAGTCGTCGTTGATCGAAGGTGCTGGACGTCTTCAGCCTGCCGTGATCGTCATCGACCTGTCATACGCGACCGGTGACCTGTCGGGACTCATGCGCGAGATGCGTGATCTAGCGCCCGCCGCGAAGCTCTTATTGCTGAGTGCGCACGATGAACCGATAGTCGTTGCGGCGGCCATCGACGCAGGCGCGGATGGACTGGTCCTCAAGG
>Ga0210393_10004838_pt1 | contig 10622 bp, 10 predicted proteins | sample IncBWC27OmetaG_FD_160068 | JGI IMG/M metagenome (GOLD analysis project Ga0210393, IMG submission 160068) | Forest soil microbial communities from Barre Woods Harvard Forest LTER site, Petersham, Massachusetts, United States - Inc-BW-C-27-O ...
CCGTGGTCCGCCAAGTTCTGGTTCAAGCCCGCCCTCGGCACCAGTGATGTGAGCGATTCAGGCCATCAGGCCGGCGGCTCGCCATTTCGGGGCGGCTTTCTTGTCGATTATGTCGATCTGAGTCAGGAATCCGACCAACTCCGCTGACATCTCGCGCCTGATCCGAGCCCGTTGCGGGTTGTTACTCGCCATCTCCAGCGCTTCGGGAGGCAGACCAAGATTCTTGTAGATGTCCGGATGTATCAATTGCCAGATCATGATTCTGGTCGCGAGCAAACCGTAGCGCCGCGCCATAGAACGCTTGAACGTTCCGACCTGCGACCAGTTTTGCTTGAGATACTCATGCGCGTAGCCGCGATGCCGGGCTTCCTCGAAGATGTGAATCTTCGACAGTTCGCGCATCACCGGATGGCACTCAGGATCCTGCGCGGTGCGGCTGTTCAGGTAGCCGATTATATTTTCGGCGGCGAGCGTACTGAGCATGATCGCGACTCTCGAGGTTAGGTACTTGGTGACAAGAGTAAGCGCGATCGAGAACCGGGGCTTGTACCACGGCGCCTCGCATCGCTTGATCGCCTCGCCGAACATCATCGAATGGCGGCATTCATCGGCCAGCTCGATTTGCATCCAGTAGAAATGCGGGTCGAGCGGGCTGGCGCCCGCCAGATAGTCGGTGAGCTTGAGCGATAGCTGATTCTCAAACCAGATCGTGGTCGCGAGCACGCTGGATGCCTCGTGCATCGACAGCCGCACCCTCTGCTCGCGCGTCATCTCGTCCCAAATCGGCGTCCCGTACAGCGAAACCATGTCCTGTGGCATGTAGAAGTGTGAGTAGTCGAAGGGAACGCTCCAATCGATTTCCTTATAAGGGTCGAGAGATTTCCGATGCGACGCCTCGATGAGGTGCTGGAGATAGTGACCGTCGACGTTTTCGCGGACCATGGCGCTCCGCTTCTCGCAGCGCCTGCGATGCGTCGCGAGAGCTTTCTGAGGCCTTCAACGGGAATGAATAACGGTCTGGTCTAGCGAAGCCGTGGCCAAAGGCGGACAAAGGACCACGGTCGGGCCGGATCAACTTCGGACTCGACAGGGTGCCGAACCCTACACGGTCACTATAGCGACCGCGATACGAACGAAGTCAAATTAGACCCGCTAAGTCCGCTACGAGCCGCGCATTCATGCGATCTTTTACAAAAACGGACAGAGACCCTGGCACCGCAAGAAGGCTGGCAAGTCTTTCAGGTACGTTCGCATCGACGGCGATTTCAAGCACTGGGAACTCGAGGAATGCTGCAATCAATTCTGGCAAGACAAGAATCCGCCCGAACGCGACAACATTCGATTTGCGATTGGCCTCCGCAACCGGATTGAGCATCGTGATCTTCCCGCCTTGGAGCCATCCGTCTACGGTGAGTGCCAAGCTCTATTGCTGAACTTCGAGAAGCTTCTCGCCGCAGAGTTCGGCAAGAAGTATGCCCTCACTGAGACCCTAGCGCTCGCTCTTCAGTTTTCGCCGGCCAGCTCGGGTCAGAGCGCAAAAGCGATAAAAGCGCTCGCCGCAGCGGAAGCCAAATCTCTCATCCAGTACATAGAAAAGTTTAGATCGGGATTGCCGACTACCACGCTGGCTAGCACGGAGTACAGCTTTTCGGTGTTCCTGGTGCCGAAAACTGCAACCCGCGTGAGCGCAGCCGACCTTTCGGTTGAGTTCGTTCCATATGACTCGAATGATCCTAAGCAAGAAGAGAAGCTCCAGCGTGTCGCGGCCATCATCAAAGAGAAGCAGGTTTCGGTGGGCCTCAAGGGCTTCAAGAAGCCTGGCGAAGTTGTGAAGGCTTTGAAATCGCGTGTAGCTTTCAAAATCAACGCCGATACCCACACACGGGCTTGGAAGTACTATGACGTTCGCCCTCATTCCGGAAGCGGAAATCCAGAGAAGACGAAGGCCCAATACTGTGTATACGACGATCTCGGTGACATGTACGGCTATACAGATACTTGGGTTGATCTGCTTGTCGAAGCTCTGTCCAACCCTGAGAAATATAAAGAGATAACAGGAAAGGATCCTATTTCCGTTCAAACGACAACTTAGTGGCCGTAGGGCATTCGGGATTTCTGCATTTGCTCAACGCGAGACTTCCTTTCAAGAAAAGCGGATTGGCCGCATCGAGCGCTATCGAATTGGCCCTGCCGGATCTGTCGAGGGAGACGCCCCAAAGTTGGTCGCCGTATGCCGTGTTTTCTCGCGGCACCAGCGAAATTCAAAACAGAGAGAAAATGCCGAAATCCTTGCGGTGTGCCTGGAACTCGCCTGTCTCTGGTGCCGGGAGAGATGCAAATTGGGGCGATTTACACGGATTTCCATCGAACTCTGCGGAGAATCTCTGAACTCGAGGACTTGGGTGGCGGAGAGGGAAGGATTCGAACCCCCGGTACCGCGAGCACTTATCTGGGCGGAATTCAGCCCGACTTAGGCGGACTATTCAGGCCAAATAAAAGCATCATTGATGGAGAGAATATGTTCGCCTTGGATTCGGCTGTTCTTCGGAGCTCTCTGTTACCTTGGTCCGCGAGGTTGACGCGCGGAATTTGGAAGCGTCAAACATCAGACAAGGGGCTTGGAGTCCGATTCTCCACCTCCCAGGCGGGCAGTCGGCCGTCGGCCGCTCAACCCTATCTCCGGAATTGAGGTTCCCGGCGCCGCGTCGAGGTGAGGACTTTATTCCGGCGCATTTATGTTGCTTTCCCTTCGGCAACTGCAATTCCAACAGCTTTTCCCAGCCTTGAAACAACCGGGCGCGGCGATAAGCTGAGGCCAAATCTTTCGTAGCCCGCGCTCTTATCGCTTCATGTGGAATAGGTGTGCTGGCTGGTTGGGGAAGCCGGCTTGGATCAAGTTCACGAAATCAGTGGACTCGTCGGGCGCAAGTCCGAATGTGCTGAGCTGCGCAATGCGCTGGACGATGCGGCGAACGGGCGCGGTCGGCTGCTTCTCATTTCTGGAGAGCCTGGAATCGGCAAGACCCGTCTCGCCGACGAGTTCAGTTCAGTTGCGTCTGCATGTCACGCGCAGGTGTTGTGGGGTCGGTGCTGGGAAGGCGCCGGCGCGCCGGCATATTGGCCGTGGATTCAGGCAATCAAGTCGATGGAGGGCAGCCAGGATCTTGATTTAGTCCTTTCGGCGCTTGCCGGTGAAACTCACGACGTTGATCACTGGAGCGAAGACAATCGCGAAGTCGTCCGCGGCGGCGAGGTTCGACACTTGCGACCGGTGCGAACTTCCAGGGTCTCGAATTCTGAAAGAGTGGCCCATGTGACATCAAGCGGAGGTGACCTTGAGCAGGAGCGCTTTCGACTCTTCACCTTGGTAGCCGACTCCTTCAGGGAAGCGGCCCGACTAAGTCCGCTCGCGCTCGTGCTCGACGACCTTCACGATGCCGACCACTCATCACTGCTGATGCTTAAGTTCATTGCGCGAGAGTTGCGCGATGCGCGCGTCGCAATTGTCGGCACCTACCGCGAGGTCGAAGTCGAACGTTCCAAGGCGCTGAGCTCATTGATGGCCCGCATCGCTCGAGAGGGCACTCATTTGCCTTTGCGAGGCTTAGCTGAGTCCGACATCGCAGACTTCGTGGCAGTTCGTCTGGGGACGAGGCCGGCCCCGAAACTCGTGACGATGCTCCGCGACGCAACCGACGGCAACCCACTGTTCCTCGACGGAGTGGTGCGGATGCTTCTGCGCAAGGCAAGCTCGGAAATGAGAGGGAGGTTGCAGCCTCCGAGTTCACTCTTCCGGCCGGCGTACGGATCGCAATTCGAAGGCAAGTCGACTCGCTGTCAGAGCCGACGCAGGAGTTGTTGTCGATCGCGTCCGTGTTTGGCAACGAATTCGACCTTCGTCCTCTGGAGCGCGTCGCGACTCCTGGTGGAGGTGTGCTCGACCGCCTTGACGAAGCAGTCGCAGCAGGAATTCTGATTCCTGTGCAGGGCAGCCCTGAGCGCTACCGGTTCGCTCACGCGCTGATTCGATCGACGATCTACGATGCGCTTGCAGCCTCCGAGCGAGTTCGCCGTCATGGTGAAATAGCCACCGCGCTCGAGGACCTCTACGCATCCAACCTGGCTGTACACGTCGCCGAACTCGCGCATCACTATGTCGAGGCGGTTCCATGCTGTGGAGCCGACAAAGCGATTACCTATTCGATCAGAGCGGCAACACCGCGTATTTGGTGTTCAGCTATGAGGAAGCGGCCGTTCATTGGCGAGGGGCGCTGAATTTGATGGAGAACCACGGCGTCGCGCCTGAGCATCGCGCAACTCTGCTAAGCAGGCTCGGCGAGAAAATGCTCTCCAACGGAAAGGAAATCTCCGAGTATTTGGAGCAAGCGATCCAGCTCTACGAAGCCGCAGGCCAACCCGAGAAAGCCGCATTCGTACGCTCCAGACTCGCTGCCTACCTCACGGGACCGTTGTCAGAAGCCACAGATGTGGCTCGCGCGATGGTTCACCTACGCGCGGCCGAACCAGTCGTGCTCCAAAGTTCAGAACGCAGGATACGGGAGATGTTTCATATCGCTCTGGGCGCCGCATGCATGGTCGGGATGCATAACGATGAAGGGCTGTCGGCATCGGATCGACAGCTGGAAATTCTGGGTGCCAATGGAGGCACACCAAAGGGCGTGGGTTGGATACACCCACTCGAGCAACGCGGAGTTTTTCTGATCGCGATCGGACGCCTGGCGGAGGGTTTTGGCCAGATCGAACAGGCTTGGAGGATTGCAGACGAATTCACCGTGAATGAGAGTCCCTCTGAAGTCGCTTTTGTCGGGGGCGCCAATTGTCGTTTCCTGTTGGACCCTGCTGGAGCCGAACAATGGTTTGAGCGGGAGTTGAAAATGCCTCGCACATCCAGGAGCCGATCACGGAACGAAGTCCTCCGGCACGAGATGTGCCTCAGCCAGATACTGGAAGGTGATCTCGGGAAGGCGCGCGAACTCTTCTCGAGCCGCTGGTCTAGTCGATACCTCCTGACGCTCCTGGCTTTGATGGAAGGAAATTGGAAGGTAGTCGAGGAAAGTTTCCAAGATCATCTTGATTGGTCCCGTCGCACGGGACACCGCGTGGTGACTTGCGACTTCATTCCGGAAGTTGCCCGCTTTTTCAGCGCGCGGCGCGACTATGCGCGAGCCGAGGCGCTTCATCAGGAAGCCTTGGCCATCAGCGTGGATGGACATGATCTGCGTTTCGAGATGCGCTCGCGAACGGCTCTGAGTCTCCTTTATGTCGTTAAAGAACAGGCTGAGCGAGCGCGCCCGCACATCGCGCGCATTAGGGAGATCATGGCCGACGGCGAAGACTGGCGAGGACTCGCAGGTTACGCCGCCTGCGCGGAAGCTGCAGTTGCGGCAGCCGAAGGACGCTTCGATAAAGCTGAGCCGCAGTTCGCCTGCGTGATCGAGATCTTTCGACGCTACCGGATACCGTGGGAAGAAGCCGAGGCGCTCTGCTATTGGGGCCGCGCGCTGCTCGCCGGAGGTGAGAAAGACCATGCGGTCGAAAAATTCCAGAATGCGATCGATATCTATCGTAGCCACGGCGCAGGACAGCAATGGATAGATCGCGTGATAGCGGACATGCCTGTTCACGAGCCGCAAAAGCCTTCATCTCGATACAATCGGTCCAAAGAGGTTCCTTCCATCTTCCGTAGAGAGGGCGAATATTGGGCGCTTTGCTTCGGTAACGAGACCGTCCGTCTGAGAGACTCAAAAGGCCTGCATTACATCGCGCAATTACTTCGGTGCCCGGGTGAGCAAGTGTCCTCGATAGAACTTGTATCACTCACCGCTACTGGCAATTCCGAAAATGGAATTCGCGCGGGCGTGACGTCTGCATCAGACAACCTCGTATCGGATCTTGGAGATGCCGGCGAGATACTGGACCTGAAAGCCATCGCGCAATATAGACGCCGCCGCGACGAGCTGACTGAAGAGATCGATCGCGCCTCGCGCGACAACGATGTCGGCGCCGAGCGACGAGCGCGCGCTGAATCAGACGCGCTCTCCAAACAACTCAGCGCTGCTACGGGGGTCGGAAGACAACTGCGAACAGCAGCGTCGCATCGTGAACGTGCCCGCATCAGTGTTAACAAGCGCATCCAGGCTGCGCTTGAGAACATCCGGAATGCCGACCCCTCACTTGGACGCCATCTCGCTAACAGTATCCAGACCGGCCATTCCTGCTGCTACGCTCCTATCCAGCCCATCCACTGGCTGCTCTAACCGGGCTCTTCCGCAAGCTCCATTTGTGCCGCGCCACCGCACATGTGTGCGCTCGAACGTCACCAATGAGGGGTATGGGTGCGATCACGTTCGAGTACGTTCGGGCTCCCCAATTTCGGGGACGGAAAAGATTGCAGGAGGAAAATTGATGCGTTTCAAATTGATGTTCAAATTGGCTGCAGGTGTGGCCCTCGGATGGGTCCTGTGCCTTTGTGTGTGGCCGGTTGCCAACGCAAACGCCAAGACAGTGAACCTGGGGCAAGGAGCGGTGGCCTTCGAGATCGTCGGGGAAGTCTATAATTCAGCGCCAGGCGTCACTCCGGCGACATCAGAGATATTCGGCTACTTGTCCGAGGTGGATGGCATCGATCCGGCGTTTACAGATCCGACTCCGGCGAACCAGAACGAGAGCACCGCTCTATTCACCTTCGACACGCAAGCAACCACTATTCGCACGACGACCCATGGCCCTTTCAAGATCATCGACCGCGACGGCACCACCACGATGTACTTGAACAATGGGCCCTCGAGCTTCAGCGACCCGACCACCTTCGCGCAGGGAACACCCATTCAGGTTTCGTCGTTTCACCAGCAAGTAATCGTGGACACGGTCGAGAACACGTTTACGGTCGTCAACACGAACACCGTTACCTCGAACTCGCAGTTCAAAATCGAGAACAGCAAGTACCAATTCGGAAGGAATGGCGACAATTTGCGGACCACCTTCCAGGGTGTCCTCGCAGTTCGCGGCGGCGGAGTTCCTCCTCCGACCGGGTTCTTCTCCGGTTACGCAGTGGACGTGCGTAACTAACGAGCCCCGCGACGAGTCCCGTTGGAACGGGCGCAGATATTGCGCCCGCTCTACTATCTTTCGCACGCGGTCTACTCGCACACTCGATATGTTCACAGAATTTGGCGCCGCCCACGACAGACTCGCGCCCGCGAATCTGAAGTCTTGCTGGAACATCGCGAGCTTGTGCCTATTTTCTCGCGGCACCAGCGAAATTTGAGACAGAGATAAACCGCGGAAATCCTGAGAATCTGGCAGGAAGTAGCCGGTCTCTGGTGCCGTGAGAGATCAAAATTGAGTCAATATACGGGGACTTCCGACGAATTCCGTAGCAGAATCTCTGGAGACGGAGACTGGGTGGCGGAGAGGGAGGGATTCGAACCCCCGGAGCCGTTAGGCTCACCTGATTTCGAGTCAGGCCGGTTAAACCAAACTCCCGAACCTCTCCGCGACAGACGAGCATCGATGTTTGCTCCCGCGCAGTCAAGCCAACCCGCGTCGCCGCGATTTTCCGATCAGAGCGGAATTTGCTAGCGTCATTTAGATTCTCCGAGCGAGCGCAGGAGCGCGTCTATGCCGTCGAAATCGATTGCCCACGTGATCCCGACTTCCTACGACACCACTTTCCAGCGTTACTATGCCGTCGAGGCTCCCGACCTGCGCCGTCTCTACGAGAATGCAAAGCGCGACCAGTGGAACGCATCGAGCGACATCGACTGGGCGATCGAGGTTGACCCCGCGCGCGGCATCTTTGCCGACGAGTTGATCGACGGTCACGGCACACCCACGCTCGATCGCCTCGAGCCGCGCGAGTTCCAGCAGCTCAATACCGAATTTTCATGCTGGCGACTCTCGCAACTGCTCCACGGCGAGGAAGGCGCGATGCTCGCGTGCAGCCAACTGGTCGACATGGTGCCCGGCAACGACGCGAAGTTCTTCCAGGCGACGCAGGTGGTCGACGAGGCGCGCCACGCCGAGGTGCTGAGCCGCTACCTGCTCGAGAAATGCGACGGCAAGATTTATCCGATGACCGGCAACATCAAGACGCTCTTCGACTACATCCTCGGCCAGGGCAAATGGTTTATCAAAACCGTCGGCCTTCAATTGCTCGCCGAGACTTTCGCCGTGTCGCTGTTCCGCATGCTGATGGAGACGGCGAAGGATCCCTTGCTACGCAATATCTGCAAACGAATCCTGGCCGACGAATCGCGGCACATGGGATTTTCGATCCTGAGCCTGCCCGACGAGATTCGCGGACTCAACGCCGGCGACCTGCACGAGCTCGAGGACTTTACGCGCGAGGCGCTGATCCTCGTGATGACCGGGCAGTTCCCGCGCGAAGCCTACCAAACCTTCGGCATGAACGCAGCCGATATCGAAGCCGTCAGACACGCGCGCAAGGAAATCGCGCTCGGCAGCGAGTACGCGCTGTTCCGCAAACTCTTCCGCCGCGAGATGCATCAGACTGTCGTCAGCAACATGCAGAAAGTCGGCCTGCTGAACGAGCGCACCTCGGCCTTCATGCGCGAGATGGGTATCAACACCTCGCTCGCCGCGGCTGCCTGAGATGGCTACCGCGCCGAGTCAGAACCGCGGTCGCATGAACGGCCACGATTGGCGCGCGCAACTCGGCGCGAAGCTGATCGCCGCGGACGAGGCCGTCTCGCATATCAAGTCGGGCGACCGCGTCTGTCTTTCGATCGCGCAGCAGACGCCCTTCGAGCTCTGCCCCGCGCTGGCCGGCCGTCTGATGGAGATCGAAAACGTCGTCGTCAGTCATGGCGCCGCCGTGATGAACTGGGACCTGCCCGGTCTGGGCGAGCGCTTCCGGCTCGAGTCGATGTATCTGTCGCCGTACGACCGCGCGATTTACCATCGCGGCGCTGCGGAGTTCACACCGATCGTTTACTACCGCGCCGGCCATCTACCGCCGGCGCTCGACAACTTCAACGTGTATCTGATGACTGTGTCGCCCCCCGACGAGCACGGTTACTGCAACTTCGGCGAAGCGCAAATCATGTCCAAGCTGCTCGCGCGCAACGCTAACCTGGTGATCGCCGAAATCGACAAGAATTCGATTCGCGTCGGCGGTGACAACTCGATCCATATTTCGGAGATAAACTACTTCGTCGAGCGCACCATCGAGTTGCCGGTGATCAACCTGCCTGAGCCCGGCGAAGAGGAGGCGCGAAATATCGCGACCGTGTGCGGGATGGTTGCGAAGGAGCTCATCCCCGACCGCGCGACGCTGCAAATCGGCGTCGGCTCGATGTCCGGGATGCTGTGCAAGTCGCTGCACAATCATCACGAGCTCGGGATGCAAACCGAGATTGTTCCGCTGCACACCGCGCCGCTGGTCGAGGCGGGCGTGCTGACCGGCAAGCACAAAAAACTTTTTCCGGGATTGGTGGTCGGCGCCGGATTCGCGCCATTGACGCCGCGCGAAGAGCTGGATTTTATCGACGGTAATCCTGCGTTCGCGCTCTACGACTTCAACACCACCGACGACATCCGTCTGGTCGCGCAGGAAGAAGGGATCATCTCGGTCAACAACGCGATGGCGGTTGATTTGACCGGACAGACCAACGGCGAATCGATCGGGCCGCTGATGTACACCGGCACCGGCGGACAGACGGCGTTCGTCGTCGCGGCGTGCCTGGCGGGCGGCAAGACGGTGATAGTGGTACCGTCGAGCTCGATCGTGCAGGGCAAGCGCATCTCTCGCATCGTGCCGGTGCTCGACGCCGGCAGCGTCGTGACCTCGCCGCGCGGTTTCGTCCATCACGTGGTGACCGAGTACGGCATCGCGACGCTCAAGGGCAAATCGATCCGCGAGCGCATCAACGAGCTGGTCGCCATCGCCCACCCCGACTTCAGATCAGAACTTCGCGCCGAAGCCAAGCGCCTCTACAAAGTTTAGTTTTCGGGATTCGATTCCTACTCGCGGCGGAATGCGAGCATGCCGACGAAGCCCGGCGGGCGCCATCCGCCGTTCGCGCATGCGTTGCATACGACGTACTGCTTGCGATGGCCGTCCTCGGCGCCCGCCAGCGAAACTGCGCTCTCGGTTGAGACAGGCTTGTTGCACGCGACGCAGGTCGCGACCAGTGCCTTGTTTTCCTTCGCCTTGTTACTCGGCATCGCGGCCACGCCACTTTTCTGTAGATGTCATTTGCAGTCGAGCATACATGGTGCGCTAGGCCGGGAACACGACGCGCGCGTTTTCGCCGAGCAGTTTGCGCTGCCGCGCCGGACTCAGATTCGCGATTGAATTTCGAATCAGGTGTGGCGCTTCGAGGTTGGAATCAACGTGCGGAAAATCCGATCCCCATAGCACGCGATCCTCGCCCAGCAGATCCATCACCGCGCCGATGGTCCGCTCCTCCGGCTCTGCGACCACCCAGATATTTCGCCGGAAATAATCCGACGGCTTCAAGCGGGTAGGGTAGGTCCAGCCGAGCAGGCCGTACTTCTGATCCATCCTATCCATTATATAGGGCGCCCAACCGCATCCCGCCTCGACGCACAAAACCTTGAGCCGCGGAAAGCGATCG
>Ga0210393_10004839_pt1 | contig 10622 bp, 9 predicted proteins | sample IncBWC27OmetaG_FD_160068 | JGI IMG/M metagenome (GOLD analysis project Ga0210393, IMG submission 160068) | Forest soil microbial communities from Barre Woods Harvard Forest LTER site, Petersham, Massachusetts, United States - Inc-BW-C-27-O ...
GCCGCGGTGCGCAAGAAAGCCGAAGCCGCTTTGCGCGAGAGGTTCGGTTACGACGCGTGGGTGCTGGCCTACGACATCGACACGGTGCGTGCCGTCGTCGACGCCTATCCCTTCGAGCGTGAGGTCGACGGGTATCAGTCCTACGTCACGTTCGTCGCCGACACCGCAGTGTTCGACGAACTCGCCGCGCTGAGCGGCAAAGCCGGGTCAGACGAGAAGATCAGCCGCGGCAACGGCGTCGTCTATTGGCAGGTGCCCAAGGGCAGCACCCTGGACAACACGATCGGTAAGACGATGGGCAAGCCGCGCTACAAATCGTCGACCACTACTCGCAACCTGCGCACCCTGGATAAGGTGTTGCGGTGAGCGCCCGCGAACCCTCACAAAAGAGGGTCGCTTTCAGTCTCCGAGACCACCACGTCAGGACTAATCGCTTAGTGCGACAAGAGATTTCCCGGCGGCCAGATGCTCTTCAATCTGCCGCCCCGCTGCGGCCGTGCTTTACGCTGCTGGAATTCGGCTAGCGCGAGTCTTGATCGTCGGGCACGTCCTTGATGTAGCGCAACGCATCGGCCTTGTCCAGCCCCAGTCCTCGGGCCACGCGGACGTATTCCCGGGCCGCGGCCGCCATCGCCGCGTCGGTCGGGTCGTAGCGAGCGATGAAAGTGCCGAAGCGACCCCGGGTTTCGACGATGGCCGCGGTTTCCAGCTCCCGGTATGCGCGGGCAACCGTATTGACCGCTACGCCAAGTTGGCCGGCCAGCTCACGCACGGTCGGCAATCGGGTGCCGGGCGGCAACGCGCCATCGCGAACTCCATCGATGACCTGCGTCCTGAGCTGGTCGAACAACGGCTTGCCCGCCTTCAGGTCGACCTTCAACCATTCCGCCAGCTCCACGTATCCAGTATCACCCACACACCGCTATGTTGGTGGGATGCGAGTGACGGTGCTCAGCGGCGCGGGAATCTCCGCGGAGAGCGGCGTGCCGACATTTCGCGACGACAAAAACGGGCTGTGGGCCCGCTTCGATCCTTACGAGCTGTCCAGCACCCAAGGGTGGCGCAATAACCCCGAACGGGTCTGGGGTTGGTACTTGTGGCGCCACTACCTGGTGGCCAACGTCGAACCCAACGCGGGGCACCGGGCCATCGGCGACTGGCAGGACCACGTCGATGTCAGTGTCGTCACCCAGAACGTCGACGACTTGCACGAGCGCGCCGGCAGCACCGCGGTGCACCATTTGCATGGGAGCCTTTTCGAATTCCGTTGTGCGCGTTGCGATATGCCCTATACAGACGCGTTGCCGGAGATGCCGGAACCGGCGCTGGAGGTCCAGCCGCCGGTCTGCCGCCGTTGCGGCGGCCTGATTCGGCCCGACATTGTGTGGTTCGGTGAGCCGTTGCCCGAGGAGCCGTGGCAGCGCGCGGTCGAAGCGACCGAGGCCGCCGATGTGATGGTGGTGGTGGGCACCTCGGCGGTGGTTTACCCGGCGGCCGGCCTACCGGATCTGGCGCTGTCCCGCGGCACGGTCGTGATCGAAGTCAACCCCGAACCCACACCGCTCACCGGCAGCGCCACCCTCAGTCTCCGCGAGACTGCGAGCCAGGCATTGCCCGGGCTGCTGCAGCGGCTGCCCGCCCTGCTAGAACTAACCCCACGCAAACGCTAGGGCCTGCGCGCCCGGCCCAGCGCCAACTCCGACACCGGCAGCGGCGCCCAGACCGGCAGCGTCCACTCCCGCCGCGAAGTGTCCACCTCGAATCCCGCGTCGAGGACCGCGCGCTCGGTGTCGCGATGGGTATGACAGTTGCCAAACAGCCTGGGCCACAACGTCGCGTCGGCAAAACGCTGCAACCGGCCCCGCGCACCGGCGCTGGCCACATGCTCGAGATACCGCAGCTCCCCTCCCGGCCGCAGTAACGAATGCAGACGCCCCAGCACCATGGCCGGGTCCTTCACCGAACACAGCACCAGCGAGCACACGACCGCGTCAAACGGCTTCCCGCCACCGAAAGACTCCACGGTCTCGCCGGTCACGACGATCGGAACGGCCGCGGCGGCGGCTGCGGTGCGGGCCCGCGCGGCCAGCCGCGGCTCGGGCTCTAGGGCCACCACTTCCTTGACGGAATCCGGATAGAGGGCGAAGTTCGTCCCGATGCCCGCACCGACTTCCAGCACTCGGCCCGACAAGCCGGCCAGATTCTCCCGGCGGAGGGCCCGCATCGCCTCGACTTCGCGGGCGGCCACGAACGGCCACATTCGGGCGAAGAAGGGATTGTGGACGAGGGATGCCGGAGCCGCCGCAGCCGTCATGTTCGCACTCCCTCGCAGTGTCGATGTGTCGTCACCATCCCATCACCTGTTGGAGCGTGACGCGACGATGACCGCCGATCGAGACGCTAACCAACGTTGGACACCGACTCCCGGACCGCGTGCCCATTGTGCTGCACCGAGACCTCGATGGGCTCGACGAGATGGACCTCTTCCGTTGGTCCCTCGCTGATGCCGAACCGTTCGTGTAGCCGCGCCAGCGGCTTGGGCGCCCACCAATTCCACCGGCCCATCACATGCATGAACGCCGGAACCAGCACCATCCGCACCAGGGTGGCATCCACAACGACGGCGAGTGTCAGCCCGAGCCCGAACATCCGCATGAACGACACGTGAGCGACGATCAGCGCGGCGAACGACATCGACATCACCAATGCGGCCGCGGTGATCACCCGGCCGGTGCGGGAGACGCCGAGCACCACACTTTCGTCGTTGGCGGCGTGCGCCTCGGCTGGGCTCGTGTTTGGCGATCGAGCACCGGAAGCCAGCCAGTACTCGCGGATCCTGGAGACCAGGAACACCTCGTAGTCCATGGACAAGCCGAAGGCAATACAGAACAGCAGCACCGGCATGTTCGCCACCAATGTGCCGCTCGGGGTTGTTCCCAGCGCGCCGAGATGGCTGTCTTGGAAGATCCACACCAGCGCGCCGAACGCCGCGGTCAACGACAAGATGTTGCACACCAGCGCTTTCACCGGCAACACCACGCTGCCGGTGAGCAGGAACAGCAAAACGAACGTGATGGCAGCCATCAGACCAAGCACCATCGGAAGTCGATCCGTCACCGCATCGACGCTGTCGCGGTTGACCTGAGCGAGGCCGGCCATCTCAACGGATCGACCGGCCGGGCCCGGCACGGCGTGCAGACTGTTCAGCTGAGCGTCGGAAGCCTGGGAAAACAGCGGCGCCGTGCTACTCACGGTTAGGAATGCGCTGCCGTCGGCCAACCCGGTGGCCGCCGCCGGCGGTCCCACATGGTGTCCGCTGATGAACGTCCCACCCGGCGCCGATACCGCCGACACATCGCGAACCCGGGACAAGTCTGCCGCGTACCGGGCAATGTCGGCCGGGCTCACGCCGCGGGCGTTGGGGATGACCACGGGCACCGACGTCGAAGAATCGTGCGCGAAATTGGTGCGCAGTTCGTCTCCGACCTGATGCGCCGACGCCGAACGCGGCAGCACCCGGTCATCCGGGAACCCCCACTTCACCGAAATAAACGGAAGCCCGAGCAGTAGCAGCAGGGCGACGACGGCCAGACCGATCGGCAGCCAGCGGCGCATCACGAACTTGCTCGAGCGGTACCAGAACAATTGCTCGACCGGTTTGTGCACCGGATCCGGTCGGCGAAGCACCCGACGCACCAGCCGCCGCGCATCCAGCGCGTCCAGCCGGGGACCCAGCAGCACAATCGCGGCCGGGGTGATCACGAGGGACGCGGCCGCGACGAAGGCGACGGTGGCCACACCGGCGTAGGCAAATGACTTCAGGAAGTACATCGGAAACAGCGCCGTAGCCGACATCGACAGCGCCACGGTGACCGCGGAGAACAGCACCGTGCGCCCGGATGTGGCCATGGTCCGGATCAATGCCTGGTCTCGATCACTGCCCTCGGCCAACTCGTCGCGATAGCGGCTGACGATCAGCAGCGTGTAGTCGATGGCCAACGCCAGTCCCAGTGCGGTGCTCAGGTTGAGCGCGAAGATCGACACTTCGGTGGTAAACGTGACGAGCCGCAACACCGTCATGGAGCCGACCACAGCCAGTGCGCCGAGGGTCATCGGCAGCGCCGCCGCCAGCAGGCCGCCGAACACCCAGACCAGCACCAGGAAGCTCAGCGGGATCGCGATCACCTCCATAACCAATATGTCGTCCTGGTTCTGCTTGTTGATCTGGGCGTACTCCATCGCCGAGCCACCGGCGCGGACCGCGACGCCGTCGCGGTCGTGGACGAATTGGTCCGATAGGGTTTGGGCGTTTTTCTGTGCGTTGTTTTCGCCGCCCTTGAGGTTGACCACGATCAACCCCGATTTGCCATCTTTGCTAACCAGGTCGGCGGCGGCCGGCGCCGGCGCGGTCCACGCCGAGGACACGTTGTATACCAATGACGACCGTTGCAATTGGTCGACGAGGTTGGTGCCCACGTTGCGGGCCTGCTTACTGTTGGCGCCCGCGGGCGCCGTGACCAGGATCAGCAGTTGCTGACCGCTCTGCCCGAACTTGTCGGTCAACAGACCGATGGTGTGGGCGGACTCCGAGTTGGGATCCTGGAAACCGCCGGGCGCCAGGCTCTTGGCGACCGGGAGGCCGAAGATCGCGGCGGCTATGAAGACCAAGACCGCAACCGCGATGATGCGTCGCGGCGCCGCGATAGCCAGCCGAGCGGTCCCCTGCAGCATGTTCGTCCTTCCACCAGTGCCGGTTCGCGCTCGCCGCACACAGGTCCGTGGCGACGTTTCAGCGCTAGATGACAGGTGTCTAACAACACCCTTCCTGGAGTACGGTGGCGGGCACCCAGATGGTTCAACGCAGTGTTAAACCGGCGCGACATTAAGAGTCTGGGAAGAAAAGTGGGCTGCAATTAAGCCCTCACGGGCCCAATCGGTCGGCCGACGTCGGGCAAAGCTACCGGCCAGTAAATTGCCACCATTTTCCGAATCGTGGCTCAAAGATTCCTTAATGGCGGCCCATACGCTCATTCTCATGTGGATCGACGACTCGAGTGCCGACGTCATCAAGGCTGACTTCGAGGCCCTCTACCACGGCGACATGCTGGTGGAAGGTGAGACCTCGGAGCAGTTCGAAGACTCGCACCCGCTGCCTACGGCAAGCTGACCGCCATGAGCATGCTCGCGCGGCTACTTATGGCCGAACCCGCCATCGCCCGATGGTTCCGTCGATAACTTCGTTCTTGTGTCCAAGTCAGCCCTCCGCATGCGGGGGGCTTTCTTTTTGTCCGTTAACGGATCCCGCGCGCCCGTCAGCGAGGCGCCATGCGGATGGCGCCATCCAGCCGGATCACCTCGCCGTTGAGCATCGGGTTTTCGACGATGTGGACGGCCAGTGCCCCATATTCGTCGGGGTTGCCCAGCCGCGACGGGTGCGGCACCTGCTTGCCCAGCGACTCCCTGGCCGGTTCCGGCAGTCCTGCCAGCAGCGGGGTGTCGAACAGACCTGGGGCAATCGTCACGACCCGGATTGCCTTGCTGGCCAAGTCGCGGGCAATCGGCAATGTCATACCGACCACGCCGCCCTTGGACGCCGAGTAGGCAGCCTGCCCGATCTGGCCATCAAACGCCGCCACGGAGGCGGTGTTGATGATGACGCCACGTTCTTCACCGATCAGTTCGGTCTTGGCGATTCGCTCGGCCGCCAGCCGCAGCACGTTGAAGGTGCCGACCAGGTTGATGTCCACGACCTTGCGGAACGCGTCGAGCGGGAAGACGCCGTCCTTGCTGAGCACTCGGATGGCGTTGCCGGTGCCGGCGCAGTTGACCACGATACGCAGCGTGCCCATCGTCTCGGCGGTGTCCAGCGCGTTGCTGACGGCGGCCTCGTCGGTGACATCAGCCTGCGCGAAACGCGCGCGATCGCCGAGCTCGCGAACGGCGTCTTCGCCGCGCAGGTCCACCACCACCACCTGTGCGCCTGCGTCCAGCAGCCGCTTGGCGGTGGCCAGGCCCAGACCCGACGCGCCTCCGGTAACGACTGCTACGGCGCCTTTTATCTCCATCCGAGTCCTTCCCTAACGTCCAACCGATCCTGCCAACCAGTTGGTTGGGGACTATACCCAGTCCTCGAGTATGGCTTCGGCATCGGTCACCGGCGACGCGGGCCGTGGTGTATCAGGCGCCGTGCGTGAGAACCGCGGAGCGGGCAACGGCTGCAGACCGCCGTTGACTTCGTAGAAGGTGTTCCGCTCGGTGATGTGCGGCTCGGTGTGCACCTCGCCGAATGCCAGCACCGGCGTGACACAGGCGTCGGAATCGGCGAACACCTTCGTCCAGTGATCACGATCGTGGGCCGCGAACGTATCGGTCAGCACCGCCCGCAGTTCAGGCCAGCGGGTGGCGTCGTTCTGCGGCGGCAGGTTGGCGGCGTCCAGACCGAGCCCGGCCAGCATGGCCGCATAGAACTGGGGCTCGATGGCGCCGACGGCGACGTAGCGGCCGTCGGCGCACTCGTAGGTGTCGTAGTAGGGCGCACCACCGTCGAGCATGTTGGTGCCACGCTCGTCGGTCCACATGCCGGAGGCGCGCATTTGCCACATCATCTGGATCAGCACGCTCGAGCCGTCGACCATCGCGGCGTCAACGACCTGCCCCTTGCCCGAGCGTTGCCGCTCCCATAGCGCGGACAGGATGCCGACCAGTAAGAACATCGAACCCCCGCCGAAGTCACCGACCAGGTTCAGCGGCGGCACCGGCCGCTCGTTCGCCCGGCCGATGGCGTGCAGGATCCCGTTCAGCGAGATGTAGTTGATGTCGTGGCCTGCTTGCTGACTGCGCGGGCCGGTTTGACCCCAACCGGTCATCCGTGCGTAGATCAGCCGGTCGTTCACCTCGGCGCACTGCTCGGGGCCAAGGCCGAGGCGCTCGGTGACGCCGGGGCGATAGCCCTCGATCAACACGTCGGCTTTGGCGACGAGTTTGAATAGGAGTTCGCGTCCCTCGTCGGACTTGAGATCGGCGGTCACCACGCGGCGATTGCGCATCATGGCGTCCTTGGCTGTGTCACCTGAGCCGCCGGGACCCGCCGACGGACGATCGATGCGCACCACGTCGGCACCCAGATCCCCCAGGATCATCGCGGCATGCGGCCCGGGCCCGATGCCAGCCAGCTCGACAACGCGTAATCCACTCAGAGGTCCGTTCGGCGGAGCCGCCATCATCTACCGACCTTTCGTCTGCTCTGACGCCCTCGACCCGTCCGGGTCGAACAACCGGCCGTTCGCATCTTCGCAGCCGTCCTCCACGGCCGCGCAGCCCGGTCACTCCCCCGGTCATTAGGGTGGGCCCATGCCGGAATCTGGGATCGCCACACTCACCTCCGTCGCAGGTCTTGACGTCACATTGTCCGAGGGCGTGGTGTCGGTAACCATCGACCGCCCCGACAGCCTCAACTCGGTCACCACGCCGGTGCTGGCCGGTATCGCGGACGCGATGGAGCAGGCGGCCACCGCCCCGCGGGTCGAGGTGGTGCGCTTGCGCGGCGCGGGTCGCGGCTTCTGCTCCGGAGCGGGCATGAGCGCCGACGATGTGGTCGGCGGCGGCCCGGGCAGCGAGATCATCGCGGAAGCCAACCGCGCCATCCGGGCTATCACCGCGCTGCCGCGGCCCGTCGTCGCCGTCGTCCAAGGGCCGGCAGCCGGTGTCGGCGTCTCCCTGGCCTTGGCCTGCGACCTCGTATTGGCTTCTGACAAGGCGTTTTTCATGCTTGCCTTCACGCAGGTCGGGTTGATGCCCGACGGCGGTGCGTCGGCGTTGATCGCGGCAGCCATCGGCCGGATCCGTGCGATGCGGATGGCGCTGCTGGCTGAGCGGTTGCCGGCCACGGAGGCGTTGTCGGCGGGGCTGGTCACCGCGGTCTATCCCGCCGAAGATCTCGACGCCGAGGTCGACAAGGTGGTCTCGAAATTGGTGGCCGGCCCGGTCGTGGCATACGCCAAAACCAAAGACGCCATCAACGCAACCACGTTGACCGAGCTGGATAACGCGCTGGACCGTGAATTTCGCGGCCAGTCGTTGCTGCTGAGATCACACGACTTCATCGAGGGCGCAACGGCATTCCAGCAGCGCCGCACCCCCAACTTCACCGACCACTGAAACGGGTACTTTCGGTCGAGCCGGCAATCCTTCCTGGCGTCAGCTCCGAATAACCGACAAGCGAGGAACGGAGATTCGATGTCGGCTGGACAGGTCCACTGCCTGGTAACCGGGGCGACCGGCTACATCGGTACCCGGTTGGTGCCGCAGCTGCTGGACGGGGGTCACCACGTTCGCGCACTGGCCCGCAACTCGAAGAAGCTGGCGGACGTGCCGTGGCGAGAGCGGGCCGAGGTGGCGCGCGGTGACCTGCGTGATGTCGATTCGCTGATCGCGGCGTTCGACGGCATTGACGTCGTCTACTACCTGCTGCGTTCGATGGGCACCTCGAAGGATTTCGCCGCCGAGGAAGGCCGTGCCGTCGGCAACGTCGTGACCGCCGCCCGCCGAGCCGGGGTGCGGCGGGTGGTCTATCTCAGCGGGCTGCATCCGGAAAACAGCAAGCTCTCGCCGCACCTCGAATCGCGCAAAGCCGTGGGCGACGCCTTGATCGATTCGACCGCTGATCGAATCGCTGGAATGCGACGCGGTGATGCGCGACTTCGACATCGACAAGATCATCGAGCCGCCACCGGGCGACACCCAACGGGCCATCTTTGTGCCCACCGGCCTTCCGGGGCGATTATCCTGGTTTATGTTGCGGCCCTTGCAAACTGCCGCGATGCGCGCGCTGCTATGCGACGTTGTGCGACCGGTCAAACGCCGAACAGCGGGGGCAATGCGAGCACCATGATCAACCCCCACACGAAGTGGGTCAGCATCGGGGCCAGCACCCCGCCGCTGGCCCGGCGCTCCAGCGCACACACAGTGCCGAGGATGATCGCGGCGAAGCCAAGCATGGGGTTGCCACTGGCCATGGCCGCACCCGTGTACAAGATGGTCGAAATAAGGGCCGGATGGTAGCGGCCCAACGCGGTGTACAGGGCGCCACGAAAGAACACTTCCTCGGCTAAGCCGTTGATCAAGGTGATCGCCACGACCACCCAAAACGATCCTTGATGGGCGAATGCGAGCACGCGGGTGATCAACTCTGCAACGGCCGGAATCTCCCGGGCGATCAGGCCGCCCACCACGAAGACGCCGCCAAGGACGAGACCGATGGTCGTGGCGGAGATGACCGGGCGCTGGTTGCGCCCGCGCCAGGAGATGCCGCCCAGGTGCAGCGGGCCCGAAGTGAACCCTCCGACGAACCACACTGCCGCCAGCACCAGAGTCAGCCAATAAAAGCTTGATTCGCCCGGATGACGCCGCAGTGAGAACCCAAGCACGGCGGCGCCGATCACCAGCGTAACGACGACGACGATGCGCCGACGCCGCACGACCACGGGCGGTTCGTTATGTGGCACAGCGACATTGGTGATCGCGCGGCGCAGCTCGGAAAGCACACTCGTGCGGTACGGTGTGCCGGACTGGCTCATGCAGGGCGCACTTTCGGGGTGAGGGTGATCAGGATGTCGAGGCCGGTTCGAAGCGCTCCGGCGAGCGGGCCCGGAATGATGTTCAGCAGCCTGAGGGTGGGGCGCGCCACCGGCGGCGTTACCGCGCGCGCGAGCCGCCGGATGCGCAGTGCATCCCCGCCGGCCCAGGCCGGATCGGTGTCGGCGAGGTGATGGGGATCGGCCAGGGCATTGACGGGCTGCGGCCGGCGGTTCGCCTGATCAGCCGATGCCAGCGCGATGGCGTCGTCGATGGCGAGCAGGCCACCGGGCGGGTCGGGCACTCGATCGCGCAGGCCGCTGACGGAGGCCACCATCGGGTGATCGAGCGACTCGACTAGGTCTGCGGCCAATCCCGGAGGCACCGGCAGCGCGACGCCAGTGATCAGTGACGCCAGTGCGATGTCGACTACTCCGCCGACCGGCACAGCGGCATGCCACCTGCCGGAAATCCGCGCATACGTTTGCAGCAGCTCCCGATAGGACGTGGTGTCCGGGCCACAAATGTCGTAGGCGCCCGCGGGAACTTGCGCGGCGTCGGCAGCTGCAACCAGATAGTGCAGCACGTCGCGAATGGAGATCGGGTCGATCGGGTTGGCCATCCAGTCCGGTATCGGCATGAGTGGGAACCGATCTCCGACGTACCGCATCATCTCGAACGACGTCGAGCCGGCGCCGATGATCATCGCCGCTCCCAGCCAGACCAGTTCGGGGCCGTCCTCGACGGTCAGGGCGTCGGCCACTTCGGCCCTGCTGGTCAGGTGCTCCGACAGCGCTTCGTCGGCGGGCACGAAACCGCCCAGGTAAATGATGCGCCGCACGCGGGCGTCGCGGGCCGCGGCTGCCACGTTCGCCGCCGCAACCTGGTCGGCGTCTCGGAAGTCGCGTTGGCCGATGGCGTGTACCAGGTAATAAATCACGTCGACGGGGCCTGCGGCGTCCAGTGCCGCCTGCGCCGACACCGGATCGGAGGCATCAAGGGTGACGGCTGCAACATCAGCGAACCACCCGAAGCGATTGAGACGCTCC
>Ga0210393_10004840_pt1 | contig 10621 bp, 9 predicted proteins | sample IncBWC27OmetaG_FD_160068 | JGI IMG/M metagenome (GOLD analysis project Ga0210393, IMG submission 160068) | Forest soil microbial communities from Barre Woods Harvard Forest LTER site, Petersham, Massachusetts, United States - Inc-BW-C-27-O ...
AACGAAGAGAATTGAAGAGGAAGTTCTCGGTTACGTAATCACATTGATCTCTCAAATGGACTCGGCCCGGGATCTCGCCGTTTTCAAGCAAGTTCATACGGCTACGTCACCTTAAGGAGTTTAACAGTACTTATACGTCACGTCATGATTCGGTGGTGCTGTTGTCCTGGAAACTGAAGGTTGCTGCGGGTCAAAATCAGGTCGGGCAGCGCTGACAACACGAGACCTAGAAGGTCGATACACCGCGAGAAAACGCGCAAAACGAGGAACACTGCGTAAAATGGCTTACCAGTACGCTAGGAAACATCATGCCGGCGAATTGGAATGTGATGAGGTCGTTCGCCATCCTGGGACTAGAGACGGAATGCTGCAGAAGAGAAAGCCACCTACAGTAAGTAGGTCGATCCCGTTGGCGCTGTGTGGGGGGGTTGCACGCAAGCGGGGAAGTCGCAGTGGTGGGCAGGGAGATAGCGTTTTCGCACATTCGTTGAGACGGGACATCGTTAATAAGCTTCACGTTTCCCATGTCTGCCAAGTGTCAAAGGTGCCTCCAGTTCCCTGGTCGACGCGCCGGTGCCTCTGGATTCACGCTTGATATTTGCACGTGTGTACTGCTGTCGGCATCCCTGAGCGTGTGGCCCCTGCGCTTCCTCCTCTCGCTCTGCCTTCAGGAACTATTTCTTCTCTTTGCCCGCCCGTACGCTTATGCCAGCATTTCCCTTCGATGATGCTAAGCTTGCACTACTGGTCTTCCTGGTCTCGGAAACAAGGTTTTGTGTCTCAGAAAGTCAGAGCGGAAAGGTATAAAAGCATCAGGATTGTAAGGGCGCGTGGCGTGTTTCCAGGGCTATCGGAAAGGGGCGAAGGACAAAAATGATGTAGGTGGGGATCCCGGCTCAGACGGAAAACTCGTGCCTGTGCCCCTCGCCAGGTCAGGATATTTGGCATCGTAATAGCACTCACTGTGCCCTGAAGAGATGAGGAACCTTGGGCACCCCACAATGCACTAGGTTAAGGGGATATGTTCAAAAGGACACAGGTACGGAGAATGAACGGGAACCAACTGGGACCTGAAGGTGAAGCAGGGGACAGAAGAGAAGCACTGAAACGCGATGCGACGAGGGGACTCATACCCCTGGGTGAAGTGTGTAAGATGAAAGGGATGGGATGGATGAACAATTGGGGGGAGGGGGAGACTCGGATCTGAGTGTCGTCTTCATTTTTACGCGAACGCAGGGCCCAGCAGAACACGAAAGGGACTGGACATGGAACTTCGTGGCTCGCACGTGGCCTCACGACGTCTTCAAGGAGGATCAGGATCAGAGACCCGATAGGAGGAAAGGGTGACAATAACGACTTATGGGGGAAGTGGGCAGTGTCAGTCCTCTAAGACAAATACTTATACCCACCAACAAGACGCTGGGAAATGCGCAAATCAAACTTCAGCGTATAGCCAGCGGCGGGACGGGAGAATAAGAACAATAGATGGTGAAGTGTACGGATTTGTATCGATCAAATATGCCGCGCATGCGGTAAAAGGGGGAACTTGGAAAAATTTGAGGTGGATTCTGCTTGAGTGACGGACATCTCTGGGAGAGCTGCTTCTCGGATAACCCAGCTGAAGGGGAAGACTGACACCCGTTCTAGTGGGAGCAATATCTCGTGACTCCGAATTGGTATGAAAGGTGGAATTAACCTGAGCCCATGCGATGCGTACCAAGTACACCTACGGCCAAGAGAGCGTCGTGGGCGAGCAAGGCATACTTTAGGAACCAGAATTCGGCCGAGGATTCCCCTCGACTCTGATAAGTAGAGCTCGGCCACGGTCCATCGTCCTCGTGCACAAGCAGCACCGCAGACACGTACATGAAAGAAACGTCACGAACCAAAACGCGCCCTCGTGGTATAGGATGGTCGCGACGCTGATACGACCTCTCATGTGAGACGCGTGGCTTCAGGAGGCGAGGGATTCTTGTTAGAGGCCATGGGGATAGCTCTTTGCTTCGCGTTAAATTCCATGGCATCGAGCCCACAGAGAATTCATCGTCTCAATCCTGAAACGTCCGACGCAGCCTGGGAAAGCCTGATAACGAAGTTATCCCTCCCAGTATTCAGAGCCACGCGTATATCACGGAATATTGGCAGAGGGGTGAGACGACAGGGCACCGCGCCTCGTGGTGAAAATTAGGTATTGGAGGCCCTTCTAAAGGTCTGAGAATCAGGTAGTTTCTATGAACATAAAGCCTAAGCTCTCAATGAGACGCTGTGAGTTATGCACATACCAAGAGAATCAGAGACGACTTACATGTGGTTATATATCTACTATCCGCAACGTCGTCCCCGCCGCCTTCTTAATTCGGTTCATGAAAGCTAAGCCTTCCCGCTCCTCCGCGACCTCTTGCACGAATATCCGCTCTACTCCCTGCTCTTCGAGACTGAGCAAGCCCTCAAACAGTCTCTGCGCAGCGCGTGCGGGCTCCGCGCTCTCGCCAAGAGAGAACGTGAGCCACCGTGTCCCCTCCAACCGCGCACGGGCCAGCAGCGGCGAGTCGTCCTGCGCCATGAGACCAAGACGACCTGACGCTCCACCTTCGGCCTCCCGAAAAAACGCCTCCAGCACCACACGCCGCACCGCGCCCGCTCCTCCTCCATCCGAGTCGTCCGGCAGTGTCGTGGTCGTATACAGCAGCGTGACAGGCACGCCCGGCGCATAATGGCGGTACTTCATCCCCGGCGTAGTCGGCGCGTCCTCCTCATCTCTCCCCAGCACAAAATCGCGCTCATGCACGAGCACGCGTGGCCGGGCCCCACCACCGCCCGCGCCCGCGCCGCAGAGCGCCTCAATGAGCGCCTCGACCGTCGCCCCGCCCGGCCTCAACACGCGCAGCGTTCCATCCGCGCCGAGCCCATCGACGACGGTGCTCTCGAGGCCGACGGCACACGCACCGCCGTCAAGCAGGAGCGGGAGGCGGCCTGTGCTGCCGAGATCGCGTAGGACGTGCGCGGCGCGCGTCGGGCTCGGCTTGCCGGATGCGTTCGCGCTCGGCGCGGCGAGAGGCGCACCCGTGGCTGCGATGAGCGCGCGCGCGACCGGGTGCGCGGGCATGCGCACGGCGACGGTCGGATGGCCGGCCGTGATTATCGGTGGGACGATGGACGGGTCCGCGGGGAAGAGGAGGGTGAGCGGGCCGGGCCAGAATGTGCGCATGAGGGTTTTGTAGACGGGAGAAGGGACATAGGATGGAGGGAGGAGGGAAGTGAGCATCACAAAGGAGGATATGTGTACGATCAGCGGATTGTCAGATGGTCGACCCTTGGTGGAAAATATTTTGGTGGCGGCGGATGCATCGAGGGCGAGAGCACCGAGGCCATAGACAGTCTCCGTTGGAAAAGCAACGACATGACGTTCTATCAAGTGTTGAACAGCGGCTTTAATTGCGTTCTCTGTCTCTGGATCCGAGTAGGTCGGTTCGTCTTGAGAGAAAGTGATCGACTCTGGATCACATTTGAGAACTCGTGTCGGATGAGCTACCATAGCCATCGTGAATGGAGTCGTAGACCGAACATGTGGGAGCAGTCTCAGTTTTGAGCAGAGGGAACGAGTCATCATTTCCCAAAAAAAACCGTCCAAAAATCCAAACCCGTTGATAATCGATTATCGTAAATCGCATCCAAAAATTTTGTCATGGCTACGCAACTGCGTAAAGAGGCCGGAGGATATATAAAACTTGAAATACCACAATCGCTCACCAGAGCAAGAGCAATATGCTAGCAGATAAATAAAGTGAGTCTAACCGATAAATGTACCCAAGTGAGACATGTCTCGATGGCGTGAAAGGAAGGAGGTGAGGATAAATGTAGCTGTAGCAGGCGCGGTTTACAGAGACATGGAGCATGACCGCACACGGAGTGTGTATGAATAAAGAAGAGTGTTCGATGGTAAAAGAAAGGGAGTGAAAGTCATCACGAAAGAAAGCAATCCGGTTTACATTCATAGATCGATACAGTGCCGAGTCGGGGGGTATCGGCAAAGAGAAAAGGTATGTAGAGATGTGACTGCAGACAGAGTACGTCTAGCGCTTGCTTGTTATGAAAGCCGAAAAGCTCTCTTTCGATTGACGATCGAATCCCAAGGGATACGACGTCAAGTCCTTCGTAAGTGCCAATGTATCAAGACTTGCTCGTTGCTTGGCCTTGTCAACACTCCCGTTAGGAAGCATGCCAATCGGTGGCTCCTCAGGCTGATTGCCCTCATTACCATGGTCAATCTGGAATGGGAATGACCCGAGACCAGTAGACATAGATGAGAGTTGGGATCCTGTAGACATGCCAAGAACACGACGATCAGGAGGGTCAAAGTCACCATTCTGTGCGGGAGGGGGGCGATTAGGAACCTGGGGCGTCTCTTGCGCAAGTGGCGAGCGGGGCGGCGTGCGAGGCGGGCGGTTAGAAATCGGCGATGGTGGTACGAACGTGAAGCTCTCGAGTATCGAATCTGCACGACCAGATACACCCGAAGCCATCGTGCTCATAGAGATGCGCTGGGGATTTGCCTGGGCCTTCTCCGACTGTTGGCCGCGCGCCTGCGTATTCGCTATCGCTCTTTCCTGCTGACGTTCGAGAGGACCTGTAGCACCGCGAGTAAAAGGGGAAACCAGGCGGCCACTGGCCACACGAACTAATGTTTGCGAACCCGTCGCAGACGAGCTCGTCAATGGCGTCGTAGGGTGAACGGACACATTCGCAGGCTGCCCTAATCCGAGATGCACACGCGTTGCGTCCATAATATTCGCCCCCATGATGCTGGCAGCCTGAGTAATCGAGCTCAGTGGGCGATCCGAATCGTTGATGTCAGGACCCGCGTTCCATGGGTGCTGTTCAGCCGTCATGTCTACATCCTGGGGTGGTTGCGAAGAGGCTTGCGTGGCCATGGAGCTAGTGGGAGATCGTTGGTCGGCGAAGGGATTAAGAAGAACGGGTAACGGGCGGCTTTCGTCGGCCTCATGCAGTACATCTTGCGGGCCAAAGGATGAGGCGGTAAGGGGCGAGCGAATAGATGGGCGTGAAGTAGGGCTTTTTGTGGTGGACGCAGAGACAACGGCCGCCCTAGCAGCGCTGGCGACCTGTCGGCCAGTGACGATCGTGGGCACCTCTAACAGAACATCGCTGGCATAACTAGCGTTCGTGATGTAGGAGCGATCGTCATCCATGACACCAGACGGGACAGACGAATTGAGGGGTACAGAGTCAACAGAGAGGTTCATGTGATCTATATTGAGCTCGGCGCCGGGGACACGCGGAGTGCGAGTGCGTGTTAGGGATATCGAACTTGCATGGGGCGAAGGCGAAGATGCCCCTGGAAGAACGGAAGCAGGGGGTGGAACAAAGGCAATAGGGATAACATTGGTTGACTGAGAGCCGGTAGACGTCGTCTGAATGGAATGTCCATCACCGAAAGGATTTAATGGGGAAGAGTCACGACGAGCGTCCGGGGCTTGCGGGGCCGGGTCAAGATTGATGGTAGAGGTCGAGTTTCCGTACACTCTAACGATTGACTCTGCGGGAGCAGGAGAGGTAGGAGGTACAGGTGAAACGACAATCTTCTCTGTAGGATCGGGACGATTGAGGACAGTGTCGGCTGGTGCTGGGATGTCCTTGGCCTCTGCCACCGCGGGTTCGACGGTCACAGCAGTTCGGCGGCGCCACCAAAGGAGGAAACCGATGGCAAGACCTAAAAACACGACGGTGCCCACGACAGCACCTGCAACCACGCCTGCACTGACACCATGGCCAGAGCTGGATGCTGATGACTGTTCGACACATTGGAAGCTGCTACATCGTTCACAGCTCCTGGAAGAACCGGTAAAAAAACACGGACGGAATACGAAGTGACGACACGTACTGCGCAATTTGAACACAGACTTGAGAGGGTCCACAATTACAGACGGGGGGAATGCTTGGACATGGAACACAGTCGCGTTGACCTAACAAATGGCTGAGCCGCATAGTGAGAGGGCAGAAATGAGAGTATGTGGTCGGATAGTAAGAATACGGATGGACACGGGCCCTTCGTCGTCCAGCCGGGTCTAAGGAGGGGAAGAGGACGCCTCACGCAGTCGGGGGAGAGGATGGAAAGAAGAGGAAAAGAGGGGGACCTAAAACGAACGGAGGGAGGGAAAGAAAAAGGACGCCAAAGCAACGGGCGATGATCAAAGGAATTATGTAATTTATTTATATCGGCTAATTTCACGAAATCCCCTGGACTGAGCTCGCTCTACAGTACAGCTGACTCTGTCATAACCCATGGCTGTCCGTGGACACAGAATGCCATGGGTTATTGCAGAGTATGGGTTTCGAGAGAGGGTATATGCAGGTGCCTTAAAATCCGTGGATGGTTTTTGCAGAGTATGGGTTATCGGGTTATCACAGCTATGGTTGTTTGGGTTATGACAGAGTCGACTGTACAACCCATCATGCATCATTCGCTTGGGCTAATCACGATACAGCAACTGTTCCTCCCCGGCTACGAAGTCGGCTGATAGAATTAGTGACTGTAGTCGTATCTGTTCCTCCGCCGGTGAAAAACTTATTCAGGTCAGCTGTGAGAGTTTCCTCTACGTACTTTCTATAAAAAGCCTCGGAGTTTGATGTCTCAGCCTGGACCACACCATTCAGTTAGCCGCTAGCCGCACACCCCCAAATGATCATGTTCTCTGTACCTGATCCCGTCTAGCGCCCCGAGTCTTACGACCATCTTTCTCAAGCTCCCGACGATGGTCCCTGTCCCCGCGTAGCCATTGTAGAGCGGTGCGAAACAATGCCCCGTCGAGAGCTCCTACATTATCGATATGTGAGGGAGGCCACGGCATTGGATCCATTACAAAGCTTCCAAGGCGCATATGCGCTATGTGTGTAGGGAATTCATTCAATCCATCAAAAATGTGAGTGGCATCTAACGTGATTTGCGTTAGTTCGCATGATATATGAGGGACTTTGGCGGGCCCACAGAGAATGGTCGCACTGCGGCGCTTGCTGTCCTCCCTCAAGAAGGACAAAAGATCATCGCGGACTTGCACATCCAGATCGACGGTTACCTATGCCGCCGGGGTTACCGTCATTCGTTTCGTCCAGGCACGCTGTTGTGGTCCATGCGGTGACGTACCTCATCGAGCAAGAGGACATCCCAGGGTGTCATGAGGCCCATGCAAAGTTGCACGCGTCGCCTCTCGCCATCCGAGATGGCGTGCATGTGCCAGTCGAGGTCCACATCGAGAATATCGAGGAGACGATCACGGCGCTCCTTGTGGCGATATCCACCTACTGAGTTGAGAAAATGCTCAACTACAATGTCACCACGTACGACCGGGTTCATTGCCCTGTGGTGGCATTTAGGTTGAGATATGTCCGCACGCGACGGTCAATCCTCTAAGAAAACTTCCCATTCTGTGCCGAGGTACGTGACACCTGGTGGGGAATGGCGAAACACGTCGCATCCCTTCACTAGGACTTGCGCCCCTTCGGATGTTACCAGCCGCTTGCCTGCCAAAATTTGAAGCAGTGTTGATTTCCCGGCTGATGAAAATAAGCATTAATAAACGCGGCCAGCGATTGTTATGCGGAGAGTGCACACCCCCATTAGCGCCTATGAGGAGCGTACGCGAGCCCTTTGGCAGAGCGATATTGATGTTACTCAATGATGCCGGTACAGATGGACCGTGACTGTATGTCAGGTTCTGGACAGAAATTTCGGTGCTGCCAGCCATTGATCTTCGGGTAGGGTATGGGCGACTTAGTATACAGAAGTGCGATCAAAGCGACTATGTGAAAGCGCGGAAGGTAGCGTATCGTTATTTCCTTGGCACGGCGTTTGGGCGGATGATAGGCCGTTATTGACGCTAGAGTAGTGTGATGATCAGAAATCAGAAACGAGAGAAAGCATCGAAAGGGAAAGCTCACGTTGATGGCCGAAACTGAAACGGCAACGGGTAAGAGTGCGGCCGCCACTGGCGGCGCTCACTAGCGCTCACTTCTTATCAACCACGATGTCGGATTTCCCTGCGTTGCCTGGCGTGTACAAAGCATTATTCCTATATATCGAGCCGGGTATCTACTAATCAAACATCCCATACGCCCTCTGAATTGACCAGACTCAATGTTGCAGTCACCGCAATCTTACCAGCTATCCTCGTCTGGTTCACACCTGGCCCTTCTTGGTTCCATCATGAGTTGATTCCAGCACCACACGAATCAGTTGTTACTATAGATGCTCGCACTCGTATGGCCATTTGGCAGCTGGGCAACTGTGCGTCTGGTGGCCAGCGCCTTTTTCTCTCCATGCTGACCTTTGAATGCCGTAGGCTATCTGTTACTAGGGATGCTCTCGTCTCTAGTCTTCCGAGCGATAAGGGATGCGCTCCCTGGTAATCCTGCCGCACAGGAACGCATCCTGGGAGCGAGTCTTTTGGCTATGGCGATAGCAGATGCGAGTCACCCATTCGATTATCTGGCCCCACGCACTAATTCATGACGGCCTTCCATGTCTCATAGGCTACGCAGTAAGCTGCTCGCTCACGCGCATCGTATCCTACACGTTCTAACTGACGTTGTTGGCAGCATCGCTGCGACTTTTATAGGCCTTCCAGATAACCTCAAATATCACCCTGAGCTCTGGAATCCCACGACACACGGCAACATCTCGTTTGTCGTTGTTCTGCTTTTGTTCAGGTTCGCTCACCTGCGATTTGAAAATCGGCTGCGCTCGCTAATTCGAATCTCAGACTCGCGTGGTTTTGGGGTGTCGGGCGAACAAGATATTATTTCGGGCAGGGACTGAGATCATCGAGAAAGGATATGTAGAAATTTTTACTGCCAGTACCTGTGCATGTTATGCTGTTATGCTATGGATAAACCTCAGTTTACTGCCGCTTACCGTCCTGGTTGAGTTGAGGATGTGGAACGCCGGGCCGAGCAAATAGGTGTCGATTTCCGTGTTAAGCTTAGCCGCTTAGCCAGAGCCATGACCTCCACTGCTGTCGTAGAGATTATCGACCTCACCGACGGACACTCTTCTATCGATGACGATACTCAAAAGATACCAAAACCAGAAACTTACGGAACAGATGCGGCTCCAGAGAAGAGCGCAACGCAGACAGTGCCCAAGCGCAAGAATGGCGAGGTCGGCAGGGCGCGCAGCCATCCCCTGGAATCGCGCGGTGTTTCCGTCGAGCGTGATCATGTGCTGTCGAGGGAAGGCACCGAATCGCAACCGGCGGAGGGTACCCAAGGCAAGGACGGAGAGCCTACGAGGAAGAAGCGCCGCTCGAAGAAGAGCAAGGATAAGAACAAGGATTCATCCTCTTTGCGCGAAGACACCCAACACGACACACCCACCTTGGACGATGGGAAGCTTTTCTTTACCGATACTGCACCGGCGCCTGTGCCTGCGGGCATGGCGTTCGACTCGAACGACGGCGCCAAGGGCGCTCAGTCGTCTGCCCAGGCATCAGAGGTGGACGGGGTTCCGCTACTCTTGCCCGCGCACGTTTCCGTCCTTGATCCCGGAGAAGGTTTACCGGTGCAACTTGTCCAATCCGTGGATCCGGACTCTGATCCAGAGTCTTACATCGAATACCTTGACTACGATGACCGCCTGGTGCGCCGATAACATCCCTCTTGCTGTCAATCTGTCGCTCATTTCGAACAGGCACCCGACATGGTACGTTACTTTGAGGCTCCTGCGGAGGAGCAAAAGCAGTCACGCTTCGTTTGTAAACGATGCGGTGCAGAAAACGAACACAGGAGCAACGAATGTCCTGTGCTAATCGTGCGTGTAGTTCGCATCAACCGTATCTATGCCTGGATTGTATGTAGTGTTTGACCTGTGGAGCTCGCGACGAGCATTCCACACGGAGCTGCCCGATCAGCAAGACGTGCTTCACGTGTGGTATGAAGGGACACATCAACAAGGTGTGCGACTTCCATTCGAGCAGGATCAAAGCTGACTGTATGCCCAGAACTGCCCGAATCGATATTCTCGAGGCATGGTGAATAACTATGACGATTGTGATCGCTGTGGATCAGACGGACATCACACCAATGTGCGTGGTAACCGTCTTGGGGTACAAGCCAGTTATTCACTCGTGAGCTGTGGTTTAGGAATGTCCTACGATCTGGAGATTGTATGAATATGTCGCCGACCGTGAGCGCGAGGCTATCCTTCGGCATCGCGAGTCGAAACAACCACTCCCCCTCGGAGAAGGCGGGGAGGGCTACATCGCATCCGACGAGTGGTGCTACAACTGCGGAAACAGCGGGCACCTCGGCGACGTAAGCTCTGTCATAGAGGGGGATGTCCCTCCGCCACCACAGTCACTCACGAAAAATGTCACCATCTGCTTTACCACCCCACAGGATTGCAGAGAGCTCCCTCGCCCCCACGACACGCCCTCCGCGCCGTCCGCCTTCGGCTTCTACAACACGCACACCGGGCCCTTCTCAGACGCCGCCACGGCGCCGATGCGCGCCCGCGCGCCGCGCGACTGGGAAAATGGCGAGTCGTTCGGCGACGGCTGGGGTGCGATCGCCCCGCTCAACGTCGGCAAGCGCGCGCGCAACAGGGACC
>Ga0210393_10004841_pt1 | contig 10619 bp, 11 predicted proteins | sample IncBWC27OmetaG_FD_160068 | JGI IMG/M metagenome (GOLD analysis project Ga0210393, IMG submission 160068) | Forest soil microbial communities from Barre Woods Harvard Forest LTER site, Petersham, Massachusetts, United States - Inc-BW-C-27-O ...
AGGAAATTATCTGCGCGCGAATGAATTCGAGTCCAAGCGCCAGATCGCCAAGATTGGCAAGCCGCTGGACCGCAAAGAGTGGGGCATGACACCGCCCACGGTCAACGCTTACTACAGCGGCAACTACAACGAAATCGTATTTCCGGCAGGCATCCTGCAGCCGCCGTTCTTCGACAAGAACATGGACGATGCGGTGAACTTCGGCGGAATCGGACTTGTAATCGGGCATGAGTTGACCCACGGCTTCGACGATCGAGGCCGCAAGTATGATCCGCAGGGCAATCTGCGAGACTGGTGGACGGCTGAGGACGCCAAGGAATTTGAAAAGCGAGTTAGCTGCATCGCCGATGAGTACAGCAACTTCGTCGCGGTGGACGATCTCAAGCTCAATGGCCGGCTCACGCTCGGTGAAAACACCGCCGACAATGGCGGCGCACGCGTTGCTCTTATGGCTTTGGAACATATGATCGCAGAAGATAAAACTGGAAAAGCGGCTCAGAAGGTTGATGGCTATACACCCGAGCAGCGCTTTTTCCTGGGATTCGGAAGGGTATGGTGCGAGAAACGCCGTCCAGAATTGGCGCGCAGCCAGGTGCTCACCAATTCTCACTCACCCGGAAAATGGCGCGTCAATGGCGTAGTGCAGAACATGCCCGAGTTTCAGCAGGCCTGGGGCTGCAAAGCAGGACAGCCCATGGTGAGCGCGAATGCCTGCCGCGTCTGGTAATGTTTCGTTGAGTTGACGCCTACTTGATAAATCCTTTACGCCGTTGCTCGCTGTAACGGCGCAGGGCATCGTTGATGATCGGGTATGCTTCGCCGGCGGGGCGGATCTCGTCCACCTCAACTTCTTTTCCTTCGAGCTGTTTGTAATCCTGAAAGAACCTTCGCAGCATCATGAGGCGATGCCGGGGCATCTCCGAGGCCTCGCGGTAGCTGTTGAATTCAGGATCTTCGGTAGCGATCGCGATGACTTTGTGATCTTTTTTCCCTGAGTCAATCATGGTCATCAGACCGATGGCTCGCGCATGAATAATGGTCAACGGAACCACACTTTCCTGACAGAGGACCAAAACGTCGAGCGGATCGTCATCTTCCGCGAGAGTCTGCGGAATGAAGCCGTAGTTCGCCGGGTAATAAACCGCGGAGTAGAGCACACGATCAAGTTTGATGAGCCCGCTGGCTTTGTCCAATTCGTACTTCACGCTCGAGCCAAAGGGGATTTCGATCACCGTGTTGAACTCGTCCGGCAGATGCTCTCCGGGCGTCACGTCATGCCAAGCGTGGATCATAAGGGAGTCGTCTTAAACGATCTTAATTGTACTGCCTCTGAATGTCTTTTCGGTTCTTGACCCATACGGGAGGCGAGGAATAGAGTTCGTACAGACGCGGGGTGCTCCTATGTCCAGCCAAACCAGCAGATACCTTAAATTCGGTGGCGCGACGGTGGTCATCCTGTTGGCGCTTGGATATCTGGCTTACACCGGCGTCCAGGAGAGCAAGAGTTACTACGTCACGATTAAGGAACTGCGCGGTATGGGAGACTCAGCCCACACCAAGCGGCTGCGCGTTGCGGGAAATGTGCAGCCCGGTTCGATCAAGCGTAACGGCACCAAAGTTGAGTTCGTCCTGATCGAGAACGATCAGACCCTTCAGGTTTCGTATAGCGGTACCGAACCTCCGCCGGATACTTTCAAAGACAATTCGCAGGCCTTAGCCGACGGTAGTTTCGGACGCGATGGCGTTTTCCATGCTAAGCAACTGCAAGCCAAGTGCGCTTCAAAGTATGCACCGCAACAGCCAGGAGCGCCCGCCAGCGGCGGGTCAACGAATGCTCCTGCGAAGAGTATGACCCAGGTTGAAACGGGCGGGTCTGGCGCGATGGCAAACTAAAGACCTGTCGAACCAGCCACCCCAGAGATGTTTGGGATTCGATGATCTTAGTTCTATTGCTCTCAATCCTAGGCTTAATACCCGCTGCTGGCGCTGCACAGCCGATCGAGGGATCAATCCGTGGAGCGGTTCTTACCGAAGATGGAAACCCCGTTCCGGGCGCGCACGTCTACGCAGAAGTAATGCGAGGGTCGAAGATTCTGACCGTGCTGAACAGAAACACCGATGATGTTGGTATTTTCGAGTTCTCACCGCTGGCCGCGGGGAGATATCGGGTGTACGCGGACAAACGGGAGGTCGGGTACCTTTCTACCCGGCCAGATATTTTCCCCTCTAGGCCTTCTCAAACGCTCGTTATTACGCCAGACAAGCCGAGGGCAACCACGCTCATCCGCTTTGGCCCAAAGGGAAGTATGGTCACCGGATGGGTTAGAGATTCAGCTACAGGAGAGTCGCTTGCAGCTCACCTGAGTTTGGCGCCGATTTCCGGTTCCGGTTGGTCGACCACCGCAACTAGTGGCCGATACAGGTTTGAGCTGCTAATCCCCGCTAACACAGCAATTAGTTTCGGTGCATGCGCTGAAGGCTACGAGCCTTGGTTCCATGCCGGTCCACTGCGGCTAAGACCGGGAGCCAAGGTGGAGATCGACATCACGCTCCAACGCAATTTAGACAATCTGCGAACTCCCTGCCTGTCCGGCAATTACTAGCATTCGACTTGTTTCCGCTACTCGCGTATTCTTCTCCGAATTCAGGAGGATTAGATGACTTTTCTCCGTGTCACCGCTCGCCTTGTCATTTGTAGCATCGCTCTCTCTGCTGTCGCGAGATCTGGAAAGTCACAAGACTCCGCAGCCAAGCAATCCACCAGGCCTGGTGACATTCCCAAGTCCATCGCGGAGAGCGTTAGCGGAACACTTCAGTTCACAGAAGGGAACTTTCTCGCCCTGGCCGAAGCTATGCCCGAGGAGAAGTATTCTTACATCCCCACAACCGGAAAATTCGATGATGCTCGCAGCTTTGGCGAACAGGTGAAGCACGTCGCCTGCGCTCAGTTCGCCTTCTTCAACGAATTTGAGGGCAAAAAACCACCTGACGACTGCGAAAAAGGTGGTCATGATCCGGCGAAAACAAAAGCCGAGCTGATCAAGTATCTCAAGAATTCTTTCGACTACTCCAACGGTGTCCTCGCCACGCTCACGGCGACGAATGCCCTCGACCGCGTTGAAGGCCGTTACGCCGGACCGAGCACCAAACTCGGTATTTCCGTCGTTGCCGTCTGGCACATCACCGACCACTATGGACAGCTGGTCGAATATCTCCGATTGAACGGCATCGTCCCGCCGTTTACGCAGAAATACGGCATCAAGGTGCGGTGAGCTCCGCCAAATGTCGCCCGTTTCGCCCTAATTTTTATTCCAGCGGGACCGGCGAGACGCCCGGCCCTCCATTGTGAGCCGCACTCGACTTCGCAGGGCGCTTCGTCTATCTTCGGTGCGGATGCTTCCCGTTGTCGTCGTTACCGATCTCGTCAAACAATTCGGACGCTTCGCTGCTTTGCGTGGTGTGAGCGCAGAGTTTACGCCCAGCCGTCTCTACGCCATCCTCGGCGACAACGGGGCAGGGAAGACGACTCTCTTGCGCGCCCTGGCAGGACTGACGGTCGCGACGCGCGGAAGCATTTCGATGCTGGGAACGACCGATCTACATTCTGTCTGTGGACAACTCGGATACATGGCCCATCCTTCTTTGCTTTACGACGAAATGAATGGAATGGAGAACCTGCGTTACTTCGCGCGCCTGTACGCGATAAGCGATGGGGCTCAAAACAATGAAGACCGCTGTGCCGGTGTGATCCGCGCCGTAAAGCTCGATCCATCACTTACGCGGCCCGTGGGACAATATTCGCAAGGCATGCGGCAGCGAATGTCGTTGGCGCGAGCCCTGCTCAACGATCCTAAAATCTTGCTTCTCGACGAGCCATTCTCCAACGTGGACCTGCGTTCGGCGCGCGAAATGGTGAGTTTGCTCATCGGTTTGCGCGAGGCTGGCAAGACCATCTTTGTGGTAACTCATCAAGCCTCGCTCCTTGAAGGCACCGCCGACGAATTCGTGTGGATGGAGGCCGGGAAAATCGTCAGCCGCACTCGCGACCTGCAGCATCAGGAGAGCAGATGAGCGGCGTCGCCGGTCTCACCCGCGCCACTTTGGCAAAAGACCTTCGCCTGGAATGGCGGTCGAAAGACGCCATCAACTCCATGCTGTTTTTCTCTTTGCTGGTGGTCGTGATCTTCAGTTTCTCTTTTGATCCAACCGCGGAAGAATCGCGGCGCATCGCTGGCGGATTGGTTTGGGTGGCATTTCTGTTCGCCGCCGTGGTCGCGCTGAACCAAACCTGGGCACGCGAGATGCGCAATCAGGTGCTCGACGCTTACCGAGTTTCTCCCGCACCTCCGAACGCGCTGTTCCTGGCTAAGGTCATCGGAAACTTCATATTTGTGACTATTCTGCAGGCGCTGATGACGCCGCTCTTCATCGTGTTTTACAATCTGCGCGCGCTCGGACCCGCATACCAACTGCCCATCGTCGCGGCGCTAGGAACGTGGGCGCTGGTAGTGAATGGAACGTTTTTCGCGGCCATGTCTTTACGAACGCGCAGCCGCGAAATCATGCTTCCTTTACTGTTGTTTCCCATTTCCATCCCCGCGTTGCTCGCCATGGTTGAGGCTACAGGCGCGATCCTCACTGGAGAATTTTCTGCCAAGTTCTGGATCGTCTTGCTTGCCGCCTACGATGTGGTGTTTACTATCGCTAGCCTCTTTTTGTTCGGATTAGTGCTGCAGGCGGAATGAAGCGCGCTTTCCCCATTCTCGCGGTTCTAACCGGCGTTCTGCTCAGCTACGCCATGTATCAAGCGCTGGTCGTCGCTCCGACGGAGCAGACGATGGGCGATGTACAACGCATCTTCTATTACCACGTACCCTCAGCGTGGACGGCTTTCATTCTCTTCGCCATCAATTTCGTGGCCTCCATCGTGTATCTCATCCAGCGCAACGCTAAAGCGGACATGCTCGCCCTGGTGACGGCCGAAGTCGGCGTCGTATTCTGCACGGTGAACCTTGTCACTGGGCCTATCTGGGCGCGTCCGGTGTGGGGAATATGGTGGACTTGGGATTTGCGCCTGACTCTCACCCTGGTGCTGTGGCTGATTTACGTCAGCTATATCGTGCTGCGCAGATTTTCCAGCAGCGGACAGACTCCATTGCTGGCCGCGGTGCTGGCCGTTTTCGGGGCGCTTGATGTTCCGCTGGTGTATTTTTCCATCTGGTTTTTCCGCACCCAGCATCCTCAGCCGGTGATCGGCGGAGGCGGTTCGCTCGATCCCCGCATGTGGCATGCGTTGTGGATCAACTGGCTGGCCTTCTCGTGCTTCGCAGCGCTAGTCTGCTGGTCTCGCTTCCGCCTGGAAGTGCTGCGGCGGGATCTTGATGAAACGCTGGCTCTCGAGGCATTGCTTGAACCGCGAAGTTCGAAAGCCCGAAGTTCATAAATGAAAACGAACAGACCGGAGCGCCGATGAGTTATCTTTACGCAGCCTATATCGCTACCTGGACCATCCACATCGCCTATCTGGCCACGCTGCTGCGGCGCTATACACGGCTAAGGAATGAGATCGCAGAATTCAAGGGCCGCATCGACGATAAGTAGTGCGAGAATTTGATTTTGCCCGCCACGCTTCTCCATCTATCTAAATCGAAATTGTCAGCTCCCCGTGCTGGCAGAGCGGAGGAACTCGTATTCCTCAATTACAGCCGCAACGCCGATCCGGGATGCTGGCAAGGGCGCCTCACTTCGCACTACGCGGGCGGTGAAGCGGACGCGCACGGGGTCGGTCAGGGTGATGTGGGGCGGAAGAGTTAAAGTCACATGCATGCGCGAGCCTTCAGCAAGCGGCCGATCGAGGTAAAGAAAAACTCCGCGAGCGCTCACGTTCTGGGTCTCGGTCAACAGCTCGTCAACGGCAGCATCTTCCAGTTGGACGATTGCAGGTAGGCGCATATCAAATCGTCGCATGGCCCGCCGGTCCGCCGATGATCCAAGAGTCCCGCGTTCCTGGTTTTCGAGCATTCCGCTCCGTGGACACGCCTCGTTGTAGTTCACTCGAGAAGACAACCGAGACCTGCTCTAACGCCAAAGATACTTAATTGTCAGGAGTTTGCAAGACGAAAAGGCGGAAGGAACTGACTCCGTTACTGCATGTTTCGCGGCCCGGAATCACAAAATCGGGGAGGGCGGGGAGGGTTGTTCCCGGTCGGAAGAGCAATTGTGCTGCCACAGGAATGGTGCAATCCGAAGAATGCGCCGGCAAAAGAATGAACGATTTCAGGGTGTGGACGGGGTTGGCGATCGAATCCCGGCGTGAAACAATCTGCAGAATATCTGCGGATTTGCGACAACACAGGCACTGCCCCAATTTCTGGCTGCGTACTTTTCTGCCTGCCGACGGCATCTCCGGTCTGGTCGCCCCGCATCTGACGAGTCTTAAGGCGAAGAATGGGGTCGCGCATCTTGACAGTCTATCCGTCAGATGTTTAAGTAGTTACTTATCGTTTGCTCTTAATTTTTGGGGACAAGTACGCAAGCCGCTTCGCTGTTGCGACTCGGGGTGCTGTTGGTGCGCCGTTTCTTCTTCCTCTCCCTGAAATCGGGAAAAGACATCGGAGGAGTGCAGTGAGATTGAATCGCCGTCGGTCGGGAAAGACTTGTTCGCGAAGTCGCATCCTTGTGGCCATCACTTTGTTGATGCTGCTCGCAGCCGGCGCTCTGACCGTCGGCTCGCGAGCAGTCAAGCTCCGGGCTGACAACACTGCTAATCCTCACGCGTTTTCCCTCGCCCATGCGACTCTTTCCTCACGTTCCCCATCCATAAAAGGTGTGCCGCAAGTTCTGGCCAACTACGGCCGGCTGCCGCTGACATTTGAACCTAACCAGGGACAGACTGATGCTCGCGTGAAATTTCAGGCGCGAGGAAGCGGTTACGGCCTCTACCTCACCGCGCAGGAAGCAGTTCTCGCTCTGCAGCGTTCAGCAGCCGACCCTCGAGATTCGACAGCTCGCACTTCTGCAATCAGTATGAAATTGGTTGGCGCGAATTCTCCCGCCGAGCCGGCTGGCGAAATCCAACTGCCCGGGAAAAGCAATTACTTCATTGGCAACAACCCTGCCCAATGGCATCGCGATATTCCTCAGTTTGCGCGGGTGCGCTACCACGACGTTTACCCCGGCATTGACTTGGTTTATTACGGCAATCAGGGGCGGTTGGAATATGACTTCGTGGTGGCGCCTGACAGCGACCCAACGCAAGTGGCCCTCAGATTTCAGGGTATTGCGACTCCGACGATCGACCCGCAAGGGGACCTCGTTCTGCCCGCCCTTGGAAGTGCGTTGCGCTTGCAAGCTCCTCGCGTGTATCAGAAGGTCGGAACTGAGCGGCGCCCGATAGCGAGTCGCTTTGAACTGCGCGGTCCGGACAAGAACGAAGTCGGCTTCGAAATAGGTGCGTACGATCGCAGCCAGACCTTGATCATCGATCCCGTGCTGGTTTACTCGACATATCTCGGTGGCAGCGGCAATGAAGCCTGTTCCATCATCGCCCCGATCACGGTCGAAGGCATGTCAGTGCCGGTACCGCCTCCCGGCTGTCCCGCGATTACGGTAGACCCTGCCTCCAACGCCTACGTAGCCGGGTCCACCACTTCAACCAATTTTCCGGCGACCACCGGCGAATTCCAACCCGATCTGGCGCCGGGGGCGACTGCCAATGTGTTCATCGCCAAGTTCAGTCCCACCGGCTCGCTGCTGTTTGCCACTTATCTCGGCGGAAACGGAACCGACTATACCGGTGGGGTCGCGGTGGACTCGGGGTTTGACATCCTAGTGGCGGGAACAACAAGTTCCAGTAATTTTCCCACTACGAACGGAGCTACCAACACGGCATTTCAAACCACTCCGATCACCAGCGGCAAGCATGTTTTTGTGAGTAAGCTCGATCCCACGGGAAAAATCCTGTTGTACTCCACGTATCTTTCTGGAAGCGGCACCGACATCGCTACTGGCTTGGCAGTCGATCAAAGTGGCAGTAATGCATACGTAACCGGGACGACCACTTCCACCGAGGTGGGGACAGGATTTCCGTCCACTCTCGGAGCCTATCAAACCACCCCCGCGCTTTGAATCAATTCTTCTTCACCAAGGTTGATCCGAACACCAGCGGATCCGGCAGCGTCCTGTATTCGACGTACTTCGGCGGTAGCAGCCCCAGCAATGGTTCCGTCCTGGGAGGCGGCGTTGCTGTGGACAGTAACTCGAACGCTTACATTACGGGGGGCACGAATTTCACCGACATTCCCTTGCTCAACGCCTATCAAGGGCTGAACGAAGGCGGGTTTGACGCCTTCGTGGCCAAGATCAATCCGTCGGGCGTGACTGGCGGACAACTTTTGTATTCGACCTATCTTGGTGGCTCCGGTGACGACGTGGGCTTTGGTGTCGCGGTGGATTCGAGCCCTGACGCTTATGTCACCGGCTGGACCACTTCTACGGATTTCAACGCGGGCACTACTGGAACCGTAGCATTGCAGCCCTCGAACGGGGGCGGGACAGATGCGTTCCTGGCTAAGATCGGAATCGCGTGTGTCGGCACCGGCTGTGTCACATTCGATGTTCCGCTAGATTACTTCAGCTATCTTGGCGGTGCGGGAACGGACGTCGCCACGTCGGTTGCGGTCGACAATAGCGGGGGAGCCCGCGTTATTGGCTGGACAAATTCCCCGAATTTTCCCATTGTCGGGAGTCCCGTGCAGTCAACCTTCGGCGGGGGTACGAGCGATGCATTCTTTGCCACCATTGACACCGACGCAACCTGCAGTCCAATCGTAACTCCCACCTGCGCCGCGACCAGTTCCACCAGCTATTTCGGAGGGACGGGCGCCGACTTCGGGACTAGCGTTGCCCTGGATCTGCAAGGCGCCAGCTATCTGGCCGGAGAAACGGCTTCAGCCAGCGGGTTCCCGTTGAAGAATCCTGTCGAGGGCGCGCTAAGCGGGCCGAGCGACGCTTTTGTGAGCAAGTTTGCGCCTGTCCTGAACCTGACTATGCTGCCGCCTACCGCGACTCCATTGGTTGTTGGAATGGGCAGCCAGGTCAGCTTCGCCTACACCATTACCAACAACGGCGAGTTCACTAACGGAGTGACTTTCGTCGACTACTTACCCGCGGCAGGCGCCACTTTTGTGTCGGCGACCGCGAGTCCGGGCACTTGTGGTGCCCCGACGAACCAAACTGTGCTGTGCAATATCGGTACGTTGAATGCCGCTGCCACCGCGACCGTCACCGTGATTTTGACCCCGGTAGCCCCGGCTTTGGCAGGGGGCACCGTGAGTTTGGGAAACAGCGGTTCCGCGTTCGTCGGACAGTCGCTATTGGCATCGGCCAGCGCGAGCGTTACGGTAAACGATTTCAGCCTCAAAGTGGCACCGGCAACGGCTACGGTTGTCGCTGGCGTGCCTGCCATCTTCACCGCCACCATCACCCCAAGCTCGAACAGTGGATTTCCCGACAGCGTGTCGATTTCCTGCGGCAGCGGTCTGCCCACGGCTACAACTTGCGTGCCCGGAAACAACAACCCCATTCCGAACCTCGACACTGGTGCTCAGAGTTCCCAGTTGGTCATCAACACTACAACTCGCGTAAGCACTACGACCGACTTGCGTCATGGAGGCGGTCCAGGAATTCCGTTTTACGCTACCTGGTTGCCGGTTTCGGGTCTGTCCTTGCTCGGCGTAGGACTGGGTGGAAAAACCTCTCGCCGCCGGCGCGTCCTGATGAGTCTGCTTCTCTCAGGGCTCTTTGCGCTGCTCTTGTTCTTGCCAGGATGCCATTCGGCTGCGCCGGTAACGACCACGACCGGCACTCCGGCGGGAACCTATCCAGTGACCATCAACGCGGTCTCGGGCAGCGCAACGCGGACTACGGTGGTCACCCTGGTTGTTCAATAACCGGCTCCCGTCCCAGCTAACCTACGTCTAGGGTGGGCGTCTATACTTCGTCTTTCACTCCTGTCTCTGCGTTTCCGGGTGAGGTCTTATGCAGCCACATTCCAGAATTCTACGATCGTTTCTCCTAACTACTCTCCTAACTACTGCGTCTCGTTTGATAATCACTACCGCTCTCGTAGCACCGAGTGCTGCAGCTTCCGCGCCACAATCGAATTCCGACGACACCCGAGTCCGACGCGTCGAGAATGGAATCCCTCCTATTCCACTCGGCGCAAACGAGCCGCCACTGCAGCTCAATCTGCAACAACTGATGGAGTTCTACAAAGTGCCGGCCGTCAGCATCGCGGTAATCGACAATTGCAAAATCGCCTGGGCGAAAGCCTACGGAATCACCGAAGCGGGCGGCAACACGTCCGCTACGGCGCACACTTTATTTCAAGCGGGATCCATCAGCAAGACCGTCGCGGCGACCGGCGCACTTTGGTTGGTTGACCATGGCAAGCTCTCGCTCGATGAAGACGTCAACCAGAAACTCGTCGCCTGGAAAGTTCCAGAGAACGAATTCACTAAGGATCAGAAGGTCACTCTGCGCCGCCTCCAGAGCCACAGCGCGGGACTCACCGTGCACGGCTTCCCTGGCTACGCGGTTGGCGAACCCCTCCCCACGCT
>Ga0210393_10004844_pt1 | contig 10614 bp, 5 predicted proteins | sample IncBWC27OmetaG_FD_160068 | JGI IMG/M metagenome (GOLD analysis project Ga0210393, IMG submission 160068) | Forest soil microbial communities from Barre Woods Harvard Forest LTER site, Petersham, Massachusetts, United States - Inc-BW-C-27-O ...
CGTTCAGGCCGCCAATGAACACTCGATAAATCTCGCGCCCGCTGTTGCCACACTTGATGTGGCCTTCGGTGAGGTCATACGGCACGATCGGGTTGCCCCAATCGTCCGTAAGATCATCTGCCGAAGGACCATCGCCTTCCGCGCCATCACCGTGGCATTGCGCGCAGTTGAATTTTTGATATACAGCCGCACCGCGTTCCACGGATTTGGGCGTGTAGGGGGGCTCAGGTGGAATGACTATCGGCGGCTGAGGCTTTTCGGTCGCAAAGCGTGGCGAAAAGGTCTTGATGTAGGCGACCACATCGAGCCTTTGAGCGTGGCTCAACGTAGTTAGCAGGCTTGACATGGACGTGCCATACAGACCGGTGATCAAGACTCTTTCAAGGTCGGCGTCGGTCGGCAACGAGCCCGAGGGTGTACTGCGCCACTTGAATGTGCCCTGGCGGAAATCGCGCGGCACTGGGGTTGTCGCTTCGGAAAAATGACCTTTGCCGTCACCCTGTTCTCCATGGCAGAGGACGCAATACTTCTCATACACGAGTTTGCCGCGATTCGCGTCTCCCACATCCTGTGCGCAAGCATTGCCCGCCAATAGCAACAGCGTGACCAGAGCCGGGAGGATCGTCGCAGCTTCGTTCCCGATGAGCCTATAGGCTGGAAACATAATCGACTACAGCGGCGATCTCATCGTCGGTCATCTTTTCGGTGACGTGTTGCATGACCTTGTTTTCTCGAAGCCCGCTGCGGTACTGAAACATCTCTGTCCAAACATAGTCTCTATGCTGGCCTGCGAGCCGTGGCTGGGTGTTGACTCCTTCGCCGCTGTGACCGTGACAGACAGTGCACGCCTCGATGTCCCGCTCCGGCGCTCCGTTTTCGTACATCACCTTGCCCTTGTCAGCCAGCGCGGGGTTGCTCGACCCGCCGCCTTTCACCGGTGGTTGGCTGGAGAAATACTGTGCGACCCCTTTGATTTGCTCATCCGTAAGACCCCGGGCAATTCCCCACATAAAGGCTCGCCCGCGCGGATCGCTGCGCCCGCGCAGCCTGAAGAGCTTGAGCTCCGCCTCGATGTAGCCGGGCAGCTGCGCAGCCAGAATCGGGAAGAGAGGCGAGATGCTGACGCCATACTCACCGTGGCACTTGGAGCACGCGCTGTTGACGAGCGCCCGGGTGTCCAAAGTAGATGGATCCGGCGGCACGATGAGAGTCGCCGAGTGCGCATCACGAACGGCCAATGCCGCGAGCGCGATCGTCCCCAGCGCGATTGCGGCCATGCCAAGCGAGGTTACTGCCAGCTTTCTCATTAGAAGTCCATCCATAGTCCCAGCACCCAGGTGTTGTTGTCCGAGGCTTTGACATTGGGAAAGCCTGGGGAATTGGGAAAGTTGGCGTGGCTCAGATTAAAGGGGCTTTGGTTGTTGGCCACCACCTGATAGGCGTCGTACTGCAGGATGAACTTGAAGTTCAGCCAGGGGACGTAATCCAGCTCAAAGGTCTCGAATTGATTGGCCGGTGAGCCATTGCCGCCATTCGCGAGCGGATCGTACGTGCCGGTCGTCCGCGTGAAGGTCACGAGTCCGCCATAGCGACGATCACGGAAGTACTCACCCGTGACCAAGAACTGCGTCAGCGTGTCCGTTGGATTTGTGTAGATCGGTGACGACACACCGGTGAAGGTCGCCGCCACCAGTTGATTGCTGTTTTGTTCCCGCTCGTGGGTGACATGACCCAGAAAGCTATAGATGTTGCGTTGACCGTTGTACTGGTACTGCCAATCGACGCTGAGATCGGTATAGCGATTGATGGCTCCCGGGTTGAAGGTCTGCGAGGGCGTGTAGGTATTACCCGCCAAAGCGGCAGCCGCCTGTTGCTGCGCCGAGATGTAGCCGACCGATGGAATCCAGTTGACGTACAGCGCGCTGGCGCCGATCTCTGCCGAGTGGTAGCCCCAATCGCGCTCGTAGGCGATGCGCGCGTAAGGCGCGAACCGGTCCACAGCACCGCCATTGGCGGCAAGACTGACGCTGTCAACCGTGGGTGAATTGCCGCCGGCAACCGCAGAGTGATATGCCGACAATTCGAAGTACAGCGAGTCGTTAAAAAAAGCGTAGGCGCCGATACCGGCCACACTCCCAGGCCCCAAAGCATTGAGGATCGGCCCACTCGTCCCGGTGCCGCCGACGCCGCCGCTCGACAAGGTCACGGTATTGAAGTTCGGAATGGCATAGCTTCCGATTCCGTTCCAGACGTCTTGGAAGGTCAAATAGTTGTTGGCCGTGACGCCCCACACCCACTTGTTGTCGGAGGTGTGATCGCTGTAGCGGATATCGATATTGTCGACCCCGACGCTACCGGCCTGGCCGTTGTAGGTCAATTGCAGCCAAGCGCCCACCTTATCCGAGACGGCTCCGGCGTACACCAGGCTAAACTGATCTGGAAACTGAAATGTATCGCTTTGCGCGTGGGCGGGATAAGGCTGACCGGTGTCCGGCGGCGCCCGGTCATAATGATCGTAGCCAAATTGCGCGAGGACGGCGATTCCTGGCAGATCGGTGAGCCACAAGGTATTCTTCTTGTGGTCATCGATGTCATTGACCAGGGGCGGCCTCGTGGTCAGCGTGTATCCGCTGAGCTTGAACCGTCGGCCGAATGCCGTGAGCTCGGGTGGCATCGTGTGGCAGGCCTCGCAGGCCAAACCCGTCTGCCGGGCGAAAGGTGGAATGGCGCTTGCCGGCTGCGCAACAAGCATCAGCGCTGACCCGCCGAGGACAATGGTGGCCACGGCGGTGAGTCCTAATAGCCTCACTGCAGCCAACCCTGACCTGATTTCGCCTTGGTCATTTGAGTTTCCCCTTCGGCCGCAATAGCCGTCTATAAGCGCCCTTTAGCGCTCTATTTGGATTTTGCCGCGACCCTATATTTGGACTTTTCTGCCTGGCCTAGTACCCCGCTTGCATACTCACATCGCGCTTGGTGTTGTCGCAATGGGCAGTTATACCCACGCGTTTGGTGACTAAATTGTTGCTGATGCCCCTGCATAGGCGCTGATACGCGACGAGGAAATCGATCACGGCCGCTCGCGCATTGAAGTACGACGCAGACAAGTTCGTCCATTAGCCGGCAGCCTTCATCACGCTGCCAGCCCTATTCATCCCATTTTTTTTCTTATCTGTGGGCAGGCGCCTATTGTCCACCGCCTCAGAGCGGTGTTCGTTTGTATTTCATGTCGCGCCAACGCAACGGGAATCCAAGCTCACCTGGCGCGGCAGCGGCAAAGTCACGGGCGATGTCATCAATAGTCTTTAGGGAGTTAACGATGAGAATTTCACTGAGGGGAAACCCTCCTCGGACAGATCTGCTGTCGAAAAGTGTTCGCGTAGTTCGCGGCATCGTTGCAGCCGGTGCATTGTCGACCGCATTGATCGGCCTGCCCGCTGTCGCGCAGCAAGCGCCGGCGGTGGCCGCCGATACCTCAGAAACCGTGCTGCAAGAGATCGTCGTCACGGGCTCCATGATCAAGCGGCCCAATGCCGAGACCGCGGAGGCCGTCACGATCCTCAAGACGGACGACCTCAAGGCCCAGGGCATCGTGAATGTGGAGCAGGTGATAGGCACCCTTACCTCCGCCGCCCCGACGGTAAACATCGCCTCGGCCGTAGGGTCGTTTTCCGGAGGCGGTACTTACGCCAACCTGCGCCACTTGGGCAATGGCAGCACCCTGGTGCTGCTCGACGGCCAACGGCTGGCCAACAATGCTTTCAACGGCAATGCGGTCGATCTGAGCGGCATTCCGTTCTCGGCCATCGACTCGGTCGAGGTGCTTCGGGAAGGCGCCTCGGCGTTGTACGGCTCGGACGCAATCGCGGGGGTGATCAACTTCAAAACCAAGAAGAATTACCAGGGGGGCCAAATCCAGGTCAATTTCGACCGACCGCAGGAAGCCGGCGGCGGTTCGGGCGAGGCGGATTTCACCTTCGGACACGGGGATCTGGCGAGCGACGGCTATAACTTCATGATCACGGGAAGTTACAGCAAGCAACAGGAGCTCCAGGCGACGCAGAGAGGGTTTTCCGCCTACGGGTTCAATCCCGCACAGGGCATCCCCAATACGAACTTTCCGGGATCCTGGCCCGGGGTTGTACAGGATCACAACGGTAACTTTTGGCAGTCGGGCTATCCGGCCTGTACGGGCAATGTGCAACTGACCACCTATTACGGCGACTGCTCATACCGGTATTCCGCCGCGACGGATCTGCTCCCGCAGTCCCACGAGTTTTCCGGGATGGCGACCTTCACCAAGGCGCTGCCGGCCAACAACCAGGTGCAGCTGCAGTACTTCTATACCCAATCCGAATTAAACGGTTACTCCGGTCCCATGTTCTATGACTTCGCGATGAACCCGGCGAGCCCCTACTTCCCGAAGGCGTCTCAGCTGATATGCGACAGGGGCCCGGCGAATTGCGGCGGCCTGGCGCCGGATCTCACCGATCCGATCAACGCGATCTGGACCGACCCGAACAACTACCGCTACGGAGGCAACCTCAACGTCGAGCAGAGGGTGCTGTTGACGTTCTCTGGCAGCAACGCCGGTTGGGACTACTCTGCGGACCTCAATTACAGCAAGAACACCAACGACAATCGCTGGACCGGGGGCATACCCAATGAGGCCATGCTTGCGCCCGGTGGCGTCCTCAGCAATCTGATCAACCCGTTCGGTCCCCAGAGCGCGGCCGGACAGGCTCTGATCAACTCGTCGTATATAAACGGCGCATATCAGCTTGGCGAATACACACGGTGGAGCGCCGACGGCACTGCCAGCCACCCGCTGGGCGATGCTTTCAATGCGGGCACTCCGGCGACCGTGGCGCTCGGCTTCACTGTGAACGGCGAACACTACACGGCCGCGACCACCCCCTATAACACCCTCGTGATCGCCGCAACCGGGCTTTCGGACAGCAGCGTCGAAGGGAGTCGCGATTCCCAGGCGGTTTACCTCGAGCTGGACATGCCGATCACCAAGAGCCTCGATCTCGACGTGTCGGATCGCGAGGACCGATACAGCGATTTCGGCACGACCAACAACGCGAAGCTGTCAGTACGCTATCAGCCGGTCGATTTCCTGACCTTAAGGGGAGCCGCCTCCACCGGCTTCCGGGCGCCCTCGCTCTTCCAACTGTACTCGCCGCCTTTCTTGACAGCTTCGGACTCCCCCACCATGGGATCAGGGAACCCGTTCTGCTCACCCGGCAACTACACTGCGGAGTGGAATCCAACCGTTTGCAACTCGCAGGGACTGGCGTTGAACGGCGGAAACAAAAACCTGGGACCCGAAACATCGCAAAACTTCGACATCGGTGTCATCGTCTCGCCGGTCCGGGATATGGGCATTACGCTGGACTATTACCGAATCCTGCTCAAGAACGTCGTCCAAACCGTTCCGGCCTCGGCCATTTACAGTGATCCCACCGCGCTCGCCGGCTATATCACAACGAATTCAAGTGGGACACTCACTCCATCGGTCGCAGAGGCCAACGAGTGCAATCCTTACACGGCACCGACCTGTGGATACATCAACGAAAACTTTCAGAATACGGGCAAGATCGTGACCGACGGATTGGACTTGAGCATCCAATACCTGCAGCACACCGCGATTGGGACGTTCCGCGAGGATTTGGAAGGGACCTCGATCACACAGTTTCTGGAGCAGCAGTACAGCGCCGGACAGAACATCAACCTGGTGGGCAATCTAGGAATCGTTTTACAACTGCCGGCGTACCGGTGGCAGCATAACCTGCGGGTTGACTGGACGAGCCTGGGAAACATGTTCGGTGGCGGACTGAGCAACCGCTTCTACTCAAAGTACACCGACGAATTCCCCGATGCCAACGGCAATCAGCGGACGGTGGGCAGTTATTCGCTCTGGGATGCCTACGGCGTCTACAAGCCGACCTCCAAACTGTCCGTGTTGTTTGGAATCAAAAACCTGTTCAACACAAGTCCGCCGCTCACCAATGCACAGCAAAACAACTTTGCGGCCGGGTACAACGCGCTCGTTGCGGACCCCCTGTTGCGGAACTTCTATATAAATTTGAAATACACCTTCTTGTAAATTCCTCCGGGAAGTGTTCATTTAAAGCCCCGCATCGTGCGGGGCTGCCTTTACATTCTCTCGATAACCCATTGAATAGAGTGCACTAAATTCCAGCGCCAGGAGGCGATGCCCCCAACCTGGCCCCCTTTGCGCAATCGCAGGCATACCCACTTTCATGCGAATCGCGCTCTAATGCCTAAGGGGAGACTCAACCTTAAGACGTGACCGTGGGTATGACCGGCAATCGAAACTTCGTCGCAACCATTGCCGCTCGGTACGGACCGCGGCTGCGTCGGTTTTTGGCGGTGCGCCTGCGCAATGCCGATGACGTCCCGGATTTGGCCCAGGAAGTCTTCTTGCGCCTGTTGCGAGTCGAGGGCTACGAGGGCATCCGCAGCCCCGAAGCCTATCTTTTTACCATTGCCAGCCATGTGATTCATCAGCACGCGGTGCGGCGTTCGAGCGAACCGGTTTCGGTCGACATTGCGGAAGTGTTCTCGGAGCTCAGAACCTCCGCAAGCGACGACCCGCCTGATCAGGCCATTCATTCCCAGCAAATCGACGAACTCGAACGAATCCTCGCGCATCTGCCCGCGCGCATCGCGACGGCTCTGGTTCTACACCGGGTCGCGGGTTATTCGGTCCAAGAAGTCGGCGATGAACTGGGCGTATCGCGCGAGACCGCCAAGAAATATCTGGCTCGAGCGGTCCAACACTGCCGAATTCTGCGAGCGGGGGAGAGCATCAAAGGCCTATGAGAATAAAAAACTGGAACGGAAAGACTCATGCGGCGATCGTTGCCGAGGCGTCGGAGTGGTTCATCGATTTCCGCGCCGGCGATGTGGACGGTGAGGCTCGGTTGCGTTTTATCGAGTGGCTACGTCGCTCGCCGGAACACATCCAGGCGTATCTCGAGGTGTCGGGCGTTTGGTCGGAGCTGCCCAGCTCCGATCCCGAGGGCAGATTCGACATCGCGTCCCTGATCGCTCGCGCCCGGAACGAGCCCGATATCATTCCGCTATCGCAGCTTATTCCCCGGCTGCCCCCTGCCCCGCCGGCGGCGGAACCGCGTGCCTTGCGCGAGCTGTTGCGCCGCCCGGTACAGGCCGCAGCCGCCCTCGCACTGTTGGCGTCCATCACGGCTCTATTCCTGTGGATCGGCTCCGACACGGCGCGTTCCTATTCCACCGGGATCGGCGAGCAGAGAACCATTCAGCTCGCGGACGGCTCGACTGTCGAGCTCAACGCGCGATCGAGAGTCGAGGTTCGCCTCACCGAGCATCGGCGCGACGTGGCGCTGATCGAGGGCCAGGCGTTATTTCGCGTGGCGAAGGACAAGCAGCGGCCTTTCGTGGTGCGGGCGGGCGATGCGCAAGTGCGCGCAGTGGGAACCGAATTCGATGTCTACAAGAAGCAGGCCGAAACCGTCGTGACCGTCGTCGAAGGCCGCGTCGAAACCTATTCGGGAGCGGACGGCGCCGATGCCGCGGCCGTCATGCTATCCGCGGGCGAACAGCTTACCGTCCTGCCGCATACCGTCACAAAACCCACGCGCGCCGACACTGCCGCAGCTACGGCGTGGGTGCAGAAGCGTCTGATATTCGAAGAGACGCCTCTGAATGAGGTCGCCGAAGAATTCAATCGGTACAATCGCCGCCCACTGGCCATCGATGATGCTGAGCTGCGGACGCTCAAGATCAGCGGCGTTTATTCCTCGACCGATCCGGCCTCGCTCATCAGCTTTCTACGCAGCCAGAATTCCATCAACGTCATAGAGACGGAGAACCAAGTGCGCGTCGTTCGCCGCGAAGCGCATTGAGCATACCCATTTTTTTTTGACAACGCTCTACTGTCATGGGAGCCAGCCATATCGGCCGGCCGGCATAAAAAGGCTTTTAAGGGGCGTGGGAGCGTTTTTGCGTCTTACGGGTGTCGCGGCTGTTGTTTGCCATTCCATCGTCGGTGTTGCCAACGCCGACAGTGCAGGTGCCTCTGTGCGCAAACTCACCCACATCGCCGCCCAAGATCTGGGGCCCGCGCTCAAGCAACTCGCGCAAAGCCGCAGCCTGCAAGTTCTCTACCTCTCCACTACGGTTCGCGATGTGCAGACGCGCGGCGCGAACGGAGACATCACCGCCAACGAGGCCTTCGACCAGCTTCTCGACGGCACGGGTTTGACCTACCGGTATCTGGACGAGAACACGGTGACCATTGTTCCGGTGAGCGATCCCGCCCCTTCAGAGGGACCCGGGGCATCGCTACCGCCTGCGGGCGGTACAAACGCCGCGGATTCGCGCGCGCAGCAGGCCAAGACTCCGACCTCCGATAGAATCAGGCTTGCCCAAACAGTGCCGGGTTCCTCGAGCCAAACGCCCCCCGGACAGACGGATTCCCCACCGCTGCAAGAAATCATCGTCACGGGCTCGCGCATCGCCGCGCCGAATGAAGTGAGCACCAGCCCCATCCAGGTCATCTCGGCGAAGTCTATCCAGGTGTCCGGCAAAACCGACATCATCGATGTTATCAGCCAGCTGCCGCAGATATTCATCAATGATCTGGGCCAGGATCTCGGCAACGGCACATCCGGTCTGAACAGCGCAGGCGGCGTCGCCACAGCGGACCTGCGCGGACTTGGACCGGGCCGCACCCTGGTGCTCATCGACGGACGCCGGCTTGGAGTGGGTTCGCCCAATACGGCTATCACGCAGCCGGCCCCCGACCTCGATCAAATTCCGGCCGGCCTGGTGGATCATGTAGAAGTCGTCACCGGCGGGGCATCCGCGGCCTACGGTTCGGACGCCATCGCCGGTGTCGTCAATTTCATCATGAAGCGAGACTTCCAGGGCTTCCAAGTCGACGGCCAAGTCGGTGAAAACTGGCACGACAATGACGACACGTTCATGCAGGGCTTGGTGCGGCAATTCGGCTACACGCCGCCCACAGGCACGGCACGAGACGGGCGCAATCGCAACTTCGACATGCTGATGGGCGCGAACTTTGCGGACGGCGAAGGCAATGTCACGGCTTACTTGAGTTACCGACACGCCGACCCCGTCCAGAGCAGTCAACGCGATTACGGTGCCTGCCAATTGAGCCCGATACAAGACGCGCAACACAATGTCACCGGCGTTGCGTGCGGAGGCTCCACGAACTCGAATCTCTTCATGCCGGTCACCGGACCCGACGCGGGCTTGGCTTTCAGCGTGTCGGGGCACAGCTTCGTCCCGTGGGGAACGGTCGCGAGTACGCCCCCGGCCATCTACAACGATCAGCGCGACATCTCCCTGACCCGCGAAGATAGTCGTTATAACGCCGCCATCATGGCGCACGATGAGATCACCGGGTTCTTTCAACCATACGCCGAGTTCTTTTTCATGGACGACAAGACGCGCCAGCAAGCGTCGCCGGCCGCCCTGTTTCAGAACGCCAATCCGCTCGATCCCACGGGCGCTGGCGACTACTACATCAATTGCAGCAATCCGCTGTTGAGCACACAGCAGCAGGCAATTCTGTGCACGCCGGCGCAGATCGCTGCAGACAAGGCGAACCCGGGATCGGCCACCGCGCAGGTGAACATCGGCCGCCGCAACATCGAGGGCGGCGCGCGATATACCGATTTTCAGCATACCAACTATCGCGCCGTGTTCGGCACCAAGGGCGAATTCGCGGACGCGTGGAGCTATGATGCCTATGGGCAGTACTTCTACACGGCATTTTTCGATTCCAACCAAAAGTACCTGAACTTCCAGAGCATCACCAATGCTCTGTTGGTGGCGGGTACCGCCTCCCACCCTACGTGCATTAGCGCGTCTCAGGTATGCGTCCCCTACAACATCTTCTCGAACGGCGCTGTCACGCAGCAGCAGCTCGATTACCTCTACGAGTCGGGCACCGCTGAAGGAGCCTCCACCCTGCGTACTCTGCATGCCGATATCACCGGCAGGCTGGGCGAGTATGGGGTCAAATCGCCGCTCGCGACCGAGGGCGTGGGCATGAATATCGGGTTCGAGCACCGCAACGATCACGAATTATTGCAACCGGACGCCGCCGAGGAGAGCGGCTTGCTGTCCGGATTTGGCAGCGCCGTGGCGCCGATCGACAACAGTATTTCGGTGGCGGAGGAATTCGTAGAACTGCGGGCGCCGCTGGTACAGGACAAGCCGGGCGCCAAGGAGCTGCTGTTCGATGCCGGCTACCGCCGTTCGGATTATTCGACGATCGGCGTGGCCAATACCTACAAGTTCGAGGTGCAATATGCGCCCATCCCGGACTACCGGATCCGCGCCTCTTATGACCGGGCTATTCGCGCGCCGAGCGTCGCAGAGGCCTTCACTCCACCCATCGTCGGGATTACCACGGTCGTTCCCGATCCCTGCGCGCCGCCCATCACCTACACGCTCCTGCAGTGCGAGCGCACGGGAGTGACTCTCACCCAGTTCATGAAAGGCTCGATCCCCCAAGGCACGGCCGCGCAGTTGTCGGAGGAAACGAGCGGCAACCCGAACCTAAAGCCGGAACAG
>Ga0210393_10004845_pt1 | contig 10613 bp, 9 predicted proteins | sample IncBWC27OmetaG_FD_160068 | JGI IMG/M metagenome (GOLD analysis project Ga0210393, IMG submission 160068) | Forest soil microbial communities from Barre Woods Harvard Forest LTER site, Petersham, Massachusetts, United States - Inc-BW-C-27-O ...
GAAGCTTGGCGCTGCCGGTACCGTCTGAAAGTTCGATTGATTCTATCTCATTTCCATTCGGACCGAAATTCAGATTGGTTACCGTGGCCCCTGTCACGACGCATATCTTTCGCGAGCGAATTAACGTGTCGCGATGCCGTAAATACATGTCAATTTCCGGCGTCCAGCGCTCAAGCTGAGCGTCGTCGATTCCATAGCATGTAATGTCCTTCGATCGAGGTCTACGGAAGACTGCGGGACCGCAGCCTAAAACCTTTGCGGCGGCACCGTACCAAGCGCGAATCTCATTATGACCAAAAGGCCATGTTTGTTCCTCGCGTTGCGCAATAAAGTCTATATCGTCAAAAGGAACACAGCGCCCTCCCCACCAGCGCGATGTTCCACCCAGTCCTCGACGGACAGCGATGTTCATAGAAGCGTGCGTCCGAGGTGACTGGATTAATGCATCCGAAAGAGACGCTGGCTCGGTTTCGGATGGTGCTCCCCCCGACTCGAGTAGCAAGACAGAAAGTCCGCGCTCCTCGCATGATAACGCCAGCGCAATGCCGACCGGTCCTGCCCCCACAACGCAAATGTCTGCGTCGGGAAGCGGGTGACGTTCCGAGAAGCGCAAGATCGTCACGCACAGACCTCAGATCGCTGTCCGCGCGGCAATCTCGGTCTCAGCAGCTGAGCTGGATTGCCGATATAGATCGTCCAGGGATTAAGATCGTCAAAAGCACACCCGCAGGCTCCCAGAACGGCTCCTTCACCCACTCGTACGCCCGGTCCAACATAGGCGTTTGCAGCAATCCACGAATAGCGGCCAATCTCGATCGAACGGGCAGCCATCTTGCAATCGGGCGGCGCATCAAGCGATGCACAAAGCAGTGCGCCTTGAGACACCAAGGAGTAGTCGCCAAACACTATTCGAGCGGAAGATTCAATCAGAACTCGAGGACCGATATAAGCATGCTCGCCGATTTCTACGTTGGAAGGCCGAGTGATCCTCACGCTACCGTATACTCCGGCGCTGTTCGAAACCTTTGCGCCAAATGCTCGAAGCACGAAACGCCGCCAAGGACGCAGTGGCGGTGGAGTCCATGCCGCGAGCAGAAACCAGGCGGCGGGCCACAAGAAGCGCTCAAGTTTCCTGCTCATTTCAGCCTTCGTACAATTCAGCTCTGAACGGCCGCCCTTCGTTCATTTACAAGCTCATCAAAAATCGAAAGTGTTGAATCGACCACGTACGAGATCTCGAAATTCTTTAAAAAACCTTCCCGCGCTCTTTTGCCGGTTTCCGCTAAGTTAGTCGCTGACATATTGACAAAAGCCGTAAGAAGTCGGGTAACACCGGCCAAGTCATCATTTTCGACTAATCCTCCCCCGCAGGCAAGAACCTCGCGCCAAATGTTCACCTTGTTGGTAATCAATACCGGTCGTCCGCATGCCATTGCCTCTGCAACGGCGAGGCCGAAGTTCTCCTGGTGCGACGGCAACACAAATGCCTCGCAGGCCGCGAACGCGCCCCATTTCGCGTCTGCTCGGAGCATCCCCGGCCAATGGATCCGATCCTCGACTCCCAGCCTCGTCGCCAGCTCGATGAGATAAGATTGGATATGCCCATCATCGGGACCGGCGAAGACCAACTGAAGATCTGGTCGTATCTTAGCGATTTCCGCGAAACCTTGAACGAGCAAATCACATCCCTTCTTGGGGTGAATGCGGCTTAAGAACAAAAGAAACGGCTTATCGCCAATTTTAGGAAAATGTCGCCTGAACTCTTGAGCTTGTCGCCCGAGAGCGGTGACATCAATGTCGCCTGTACCGTATTTGACGACCCGTTCCCTGTACCGCACCGGCCAGAAGCTTTGGCGGGCCAGCGCCCGCTCCTCCTCCGTCGTAAACAGGACGTATCTCGCATCCGCCGTGAGCCGCCCGTCGGCCACCAGCCACGCGAGCTGCTTCATTACATGCTTCAACGGGTACGCCCTGCGAAACCAAGGGTCGAGCATTCCATGAGTGTAAACAACATAAGGGGACCGAGTTGCCCGCATTGCCCGCCACGTTGCGAATCCGGTCGGATTCCATAGTCCGTGTTGGACCACAACATCGTAATCCCGCGCATTAGCGAGAAGCCACCTTTGGAGCAACGGCGCATTTAGATACCAATCGCGGCCTGAACCAAGCGCGTGCACTTTGAAGGGTAGCTCAGCCAGCCAGGGTGCGCCCACCGGGTCAAGCGAGGCAACCTCGATCGTATGTCCTCGCGCCGTGAGAGCTTTTGTGATCTGACGGATACCCTCTATGGGTCCACCCTCGCTCGCATCGGTTCCGGCAATCACGCGAAGTATCTTCATAAGACTAGTCCGCTTTTTGCCGCTTCTACGCCTGCTCGACAAGCAACAACGAAAGACCTCTGCTCCCACGTCATTGTCGATCGATCGAATTCGTGTTGTCGAGTACGCCCATGTCGCCAATCACCGAAAGATCCTGGAAGACCCCACGACTGAGAAAGCCGACCCGGCTCTTCAGCTGCAACATTCGCTTACCGTTTCGCGAAACTTCAAGCACGGGAGTGGCTGCTCCAAAAGATTGAACACGCTTCACCCTTCGCCACGCAGAATTCTGAATGAATCCATCTGGTCGAGATTCGTATCCAAGGACTATTGATCCATCCAACTGGGACGGGGCATATGCCGTCCATTCGGACAGGCCGGCCGGCGCTTGAAATGTCCAGCTTTCTCCTCCAACCGTGACAGTGATGTTGGCCGGGCTCCTGAGGATCGAAACTACGTCGACGTAGTCCGCGAGCCCTCCTCGGTGCCTGAACCTGGGACTTCTCACATGTGCGCTGGCCTGATCGAGCTGAGCACTTACTAATTGTTTTGGATGAAACAGAAAGACCTGCTCCTCCTCGACAGCTGGAGGACGACCTAATTTGAACCAGCCAGCTAAATAACGAGTCAGCTCAAGCCAGCTGCGCCCCGCGGTATTGCTGTCGTCAATCGCAGAGTTCTCACTAAAGTCGTCCCACGTCTGAATATTCACAAAAGTGGAGCGAGAATCGAGCGCACGCATCCACCCGTCGATGTAATGGGCGGCCCCATAGTCCATGCTGTACTCCCACGGGACCTTGCCCGCGCGACGTTGATAAAACGCTGGCGACACCGGAAAAGCGTATGGCTTGTTGATCGATCGGGCATAATCTAGAGACGCACTCGCCTGCTTTCCGGCCCAGTCATCTTGAGGAGCCCACATAACAATTGCATCGCTTGCCGAAATAATCGGCGACGCCGACGATTCACGCATTGTGTCTTTTGAAAAATTTATTCCATAACCAACGACGTAGAGGTTGTCTCTACCGCCAAGCGCTTCTAGCAGGTCGCTGAGGTGACGTTTCGCTGTTTCGGTTGGCTCATGATCATCGCCATTGTCATAGCCTGTGGCAATCGTGATCATCGGCTTTCCATTCAGGCGAAGCAAGGCTCCCGGGTGCCGATCCATGAAGGCCTTAACCTGCGCGCCAAGGAGCGACATATCGTCCAAACGGGAGTCACCCCAGAGCTCAGGGATAATTTTCAGCCTGTGATGCTCTGCGACGTCCGCCATTAGGTCAGCGGCCCTTGCAAACTGGCTGTTTGGTAAATGACCTGGCCCGATCAGGAATGCAAACGCATCCAGCCCAGCTCGTTCTGCGTCGTCGAAGTCTTCCTTGAGCGCCGCAAGTCCACCTGATGCTCGTTCGCCGCGGTTGGCCGAGAACCATTGACTTTCGAGCTCGATCGGTGGCCAACTCCTCAGATCACCAACTCCCCCGGGATCGCGAACCCGCACATCGCCCGGGGGAATTGCACCAAACACATAACAGTGCATATGGTGCGCGGAGACGATCCGGCCCTCGTCTGCGTTAGCGGAAACGCGTACCGTAACAACAGACAGCGTGATGGCAAGCAAGCCGACTGCGAGCTCATATCGCATCAAAGCCTAGCTCCTAACCGCTATTTCTGCCCATTGCCTTCTGCACGCCGGAGGCAAGCTCGTTCGCATATTCGGGAGTAACTCGTATATGTGTCGGCAGCGTCAAAACCGAGCGCACGAGGGAAGACACATTCGTCGTACGACCTTCAATTGACGTGTAGCTTTCGGTCTCGTGCACATTCGGATAAAGCGACGCGCCAACGTCGAAACCGCGAGATAAAATGTCGTGATAGAGCTGATCTCGGCGCTCCGGCGGAACCACGATAGGATAATTCACGAAGCCGGATCCCTTGCGAACCTCGTCAGACGACTCGGCCGACACGGATATGGCTCGGAAATAGTTGTCGTAAATTGCCGCAATAGACCTACGATGCTGAATGATGTTCTCGATGTCGTCGAGTTTGCGGTTCCACTCCTCAAGCGCGGCCAAGGATGGGCGACTGGTGATCGTTTGATCGAGCGAAACGGTCTCTAGTCTAGATAAAGGCAGAATGTCCTCGATCTTTTGGGTCGATAGCAATGCGCGCCGTAAACCGAACACAACTGGAAACAGCAATGGGCTCGTTGCAAGCGCATATCGCCAAATCTTGAATGCTTGCTTTCTGTGCTGCGCAATTCCCAGGCGTTTCCATTGCGCGACTTCGGCGTTTATTTTGTCAAAGCTTTGCTCGTCTTGGATGGCAACGATCCCGCCCCAGAGATAATTCAGAATCTTAAATCCAGAGAAGCTGAACATGCTTCCGTCCGTAAGCGTTCCAAGGCGCGCGCCGCGAATACTGGCACCCAGACTGACGGCACAGTCGTCGAAAAGTTTTACCCCCGCGCTCCGGCAAAGCTCTATGATCTCTGACAGGTGGTTCTGCGAAACGTGATAGTGCGTAAGCATCACGCATGCCGTACGCGCGTCGATAAGCGACTCCAACTGAGATAAATCCACATTGGTCGAGTTAGGTAGGAAATCAACAAAGACCGGTTCGCCTCCGGCGAGCTTTACCATGTTTACAACATCGGGGATGGTATAGGGCGACATGATAACCCGTCGCCGATTCCCGACGATGGCAGTCTTTGCCAACAGATATAAACCTGAGCGAGCGCGCCCGAGAGGAACCACATGGGTTCCGCTCAAATATGCACTCATCGATGTACGAAACCGATCTTCTGCACCCTCCTCCGGATTAAGCCACGGACGAAAGTAGCGCATGGAATAAATTATCTGCCTCGGAAGCATCACTGATTTTTGCATTCGGTGCTGTTTCTCATAACCTGATCTGTAGGGACTTACCGAGCACCCACCCGACCTTCTGCTTTTACGTGGGTCGCAACGAACTTGCTGATACTATAGATGACGAATATCATCGCAAAATCGTAGACGATGTAGCCCTTAAAGAAATGTGCAAAATCAGACCGTGTTAACCAGAGCCCCTCATAGAGCCCGGCTAAAAGCCAAACGGAAAACGGTCCAGTAAGATTTGCATCGAGTGCTTTCAGGCGGATAAACCGGAACAATAATGCAATCACTATAGCCATCACGTAAATGCCGATGGGCCCGCCCACTCCATAGGCCTCGCCCCAGAATGCATAACCCCATCCCATGCCGTCATATACCCGGTCTCCACCATAGACCGATGCGAATTGCTCTGCCGACGTCTCGAATGGCGACCTCAAAAGCTGTGGGATCGAATACATCCACGCCAGGAGATAGTCACCGAAGTATGGACGTGGCTGGATAAAGCCGGCGTAAGCCGCCGACGCCGTTCCAAACAACGCTGCTGTCTCTCCCGGAATCTCTTCACGAAAGTCGTTAAGGAAGCCGTTGATCACGTCTTCGCGAAACATCTCGAAAACAGAATACTCATGCAGCCTCAGGTAACCAAGATAGACGAAGATGATCCAGCCCACGGCAGCAGCCAAGAACGCCATCACGATGCTGATGAAGCTTCGTGCTTTTACGAATCTCGCCACGATCAATAGCACGGGCGCGATCAGATACTTCCGTTCGCCATGGACAAAGAAAAGAAGGGCGAAGGGTGCTAGAGCGATAATGTAAGGATAGAGTTTGAAACGGTGACTGGAGGTCAACAAAAATCCAACGCCTGCCACACCAATCGGATATGAGAGGAGAAGGATGCCGGAACCAGCTGCAGTTCGTTCCCGGAAACCCTGGGCGTAATCGAAGTCTCCTCCTATCACCGTTCCATGAAGAAGCGCGTAGACTCCTTCCAGGATGAGACTCAGCGAGGCACTGAGCACCAATGCAATTCTTGCGATGCGGTCGTAGTCGACAGCCCTGCTAGCCCGCTGGCCGATTCTGGATTGGACCGCAGGCCGCTCTGGCAGAACGATCGATGTAAGAAGAAAGGCAAAGACCATTGCATGCATCGCATAAGCAAAGACTGCTTGTCCGCCTTGGAAGCCAAATGCTTCGATCAGCTCATCACCGGCTATATCCCCAATAAAAGGTACAAAGCCATAGAGGAACGTCCCCAAGCTGAAGATTACGAATGGATCCAGTAAGCCTCCTCTCAGGTGGATCAACTGAATGCAAAAGAGCAAGAACATCAGATATATTGGTAATCCTCCAGACTCCGGACCAAGGAGCGAGAGAGGAAGGGTAACGGTCAGGCAGGCGAAAGTCAGGAGTATTAGCCAAAAGTTCGGCCCACCGCTCTGTTCTCCATGTTTAAGCGCAAGCACATCCATGATCGAGCCTCAGCCTTCCTTGCGGCTCATAGCAATTGGTTCAAGCTGTGAGGACGTTCTAAGCCGGATTACAAAGGCAACGGTGATGGCCAACATGGCGAGATGCACAAAAAGGGGGCAGAGCGCTACCCCAACTACGCCGAACGAATGGACCGAAAAATACATCGCTATCCCGCCTATAACAGCCAACACAGAATAGCTGTACGAAAGACCGACATGCTTGTTAATCGCAGAAAGCGTCACAAACCCCGCATTCCAGAACATTTCAGCTGCAACAGTTACAATCAGGACAGCGAACAGCGGCTCTATGACTTTTACTTTTCCGTTCATCCACCAATCCATTACCGTGGGCCCAAATATCGTTATGAAGGCCGCGTACCCCACTACGCAGGCTACCGCGAGGAGAATGTGATATTTCAGGACCATTCGAAATTTGTCCAACCTCTGCTCGCCATACAATCGCGAGTATTCGGGTGTGATCGAAAAGTTGAAAATATTGATCCCGGAGGTGCCAAGCCTAGTTAGCGTTCTCGATATCGAATAGGTGGCAACGGCCGCCGGGCTGACAGCCGACCCAAGTATGATGATCGGTCCCTGCAGCATTAGCATGCTGGCGGCAATCCACATGGTATAGCTGAATGACGGATGGAGTAACCGTTGGACCTCCGCGAAACTGGCCTTCGCGATTCCAAAATGAAGAAAGGGCGCCGCCTTTATCAATCGGGCATACATAATTGCAACAATCGCGACATCACCTATAAAAATGAAGATCGCAGTTACCGCAATGTGAGCGCTCGTCAATGCACCAAGGACCGTCGCAATCATAGCAACGAGTCGCGCGGTCGCCGACCATCCAACCTCGCTCTGTGGACGACCGATACAGCGGTACCCCGCGCAGATCAAAAGCATAAATTGGCTAAAAAGTAGGTTACCTCCAAGGAGACAAAGGACGCTCTTGGCATCGGATTCGTCTACCGTTCCTATCTTGAAGAGAGAGCCCAAAGAGACGAACGGCAAAATCACCGCTGTGGCGACTGTGATGATCAGCGCAATGCCGGTCAACATCACAAAAACGCTCTGATAGGTCTCGATAGCGCCCTGCTGGTTCTTTCGGGCGACACGCATTGTCATTTCGTTCTTTGCGATCGTCGTCAAACCGAAATCACTGACGCTAAGCGCAATTGGAATAGCCGAAAGCAGTAGCCACACACCGTAAATTTCGATGCCCCATAGGTACAAAAGTAGTGGCGCCAGCAGAAGTTGTTGCGCGACGGTAAGAATCTGACTGTACATCTGCATGGCGAACGTCATCGATACGCGATGAGCCCTTGATCGCCTGCCCTTCATCAATGAAACAAAGTAAGCCCAGACTCCTCGTTTGCGCTGGCCCAATGCCAATGCGCCGACTATTTCCTCCGACTCAGGACCCATCTTCACCCTGTCATCGTTTCGCACTTAGGATGATTCACAGCCAGGAGCTCGCGTGAAGCCTCGGCCACCTCATGGACTGTAATTGTGGTTACGCCTTGCATCCGGTGAATTATGCGGAGCTTGCCCACGTAGGGATGCCATTTGCGCGGCAGATTGTAACTCCCGAACAAGCCCACGCACGAGGCGCCCGAAACGGCTGCTAGATGAAGCGGTCCAGAATCGTGCCCAATAAATAAGCTCGCCGCTCGCAGCACGGCCGCACACTGCCTTGGGGTTAGATTTCCAACCTCGTTCAGAATCGGCCCGCTCCACGCGGTAGTAATGGCGCCATAAAGTGGCGCGTCTTCCGCCGCCCCAAGCAACATCAGACCATGATCGCCGTGTGTTCTTGCAAGATCGGCTAGCAGGGCACGCCAATTCGATTCACCCCAGTTCTTTTCAATAACCTTCCCACCAACATGAATCGCAATGAAAGGCGTTCCCCTCAATCTTCCCGCAAGGGCCCGGCTCGCAGCGAGCTCATCGTCATCAAGTAGGAGGTCCCAAGATTCCTGATCGCGGAGATCAATCTCCATGAACCTTGTGAGGGTTCGCGCTAGACGTTCACATTCCGGTTCCACAAAACCGGTTTTTGGATCGATGCGGTTACACTGGAGATCTCGGGTCAGGGGAATACCCAAAATATGCCGTATCCCACAAAGCCGAAAAAACAGAAAGTCCCGCCAAGTTTCAAGAAGGCCTCGGCTTGCCGCCAGGTAGATTAGCGTGTCCGTCTCGAGCGCAGCGAGGGCTTTCCGGAGTTTCAGCAATTCCCGGATTGAACGAAGATTGATCGGATACGTAACATAGCGCGAGACGAGTTTTCCTTTCCCAAGCACGGCTTCGAGCGGTGCAGCAACGGCGGCAACTGGAAAATTCGTCAGGACGATGCGCTCGGCGTGCGGAAACGCCCGTGCAATGCCATGAAAGCACGGAAGCGCAACGATTGTATCGCCGATGCTTCCGAGACGATAGATAACAATTCTCTTTGGCCGCGGGACTGTGGCCACGGGGTAACTCTTTTCTAGTTGTTCCGAAATTGTTGTTTCCGGATATCTGCGGCTCATCGCGCTGCTCTGCGCGGTCTCGTAGGCTGTGCGGGATTACCAACGTAAATCATGTTGGGTTCGAGATCGCGAAACGTCACTGCGCGCGCACCCAACACAGCGCCGTCGCCGACCGTAACGCCCGGACCGACAAATGCGTCCGCCGCAATCCAGCAGTTTTCGCCAAGTATGATGGGTTTCGCCATCAGCTGCATGTTGGGATCGTCAACGTCGTGCGTCCCGGCGCATAAATAAGCACCTTGCGATACCGTTGCGCGGGGCCCGAACGTGATTTGCGCCATACAATAGCAATCGGCTCTCGGGCCAAGATTCGAGAATTCACCCATCTCCAGATTACTCGGGAGCCAAATACGCGCCGAACCATAGATATCTGCGGTCTTGGCAATACGCGCACCGAAAATTCGTAGAAGGAAGCGCCGCCAGCCTCGAAATTGTGGCGGGGTCCAGGCAGCCATTGCTAACCAAACAATTCTCCAGACCACTCGAACGACCCGGTTACCCAATGTAAAGCTTGGACCGCCTTCCATAGGTCTGGATTTATCTGCATTAAGAACGCTCATCGCGAAAAACCAGAAAGAAACATTAACAGCTTTGCCCGCAAATCCAGGACAACCTTTTTTGCGCATGCTACCGCACTTCGGGTGAAATCATCCCCAAAGGCAGAACAACCGGCTTTCACTTCCGCAACCAAACCGCCGCGATCAATGAGCGAAGCGCCGTGGCAGAACCGGTATCAAGACCCGCCGATCGATCGAAACCGGCGTGCTGCCACCTAATAGCCGCAACAAGACCTGCACCCGACCGCCCCCGTCTATGCGCACGAGCTGGCCGATCAAATCGGCGAACGGGCCTTCAATAATCTGAACACGGTCGCCCAACGCGACGGAATCGCAAAGCGACAGATTTCCATCTTGTCTCGTCGCGGCAACCAAGGCCTCAACTACGCCGGCTAGCACTGGTGTCGGACGGTCAGAGGCGGTCAATAAGTGGGCGACCCCTAGCGTCCCGTTGATGCTGCGCCATCGATCGTGACGAAGATCAAGGGCAACGAACAGATAGTTCGGAAACAACGGTGCGCTTACCGCAGTACGCCTACGCGCATGCCGAATCATCTTTATGTAACGCGGTAAGAAAGCGGTAAAGCCCTGTCGCTTGAGTTGCACCTGCGCCTTGGCCTCTCGGAATGGCAACGTCTGCGCGACGTACCACCTCCGATCGGGACCGACCTGGAGTGCAGCGACCGGCACTTGCGATCCAACGTGACTCAACACCGTCATAGTCTTTAGGAACTCCAAGTCGACGATCCTCAGTCCCATGGTCTTGAGACAATTTTTCCCGCTTCTGAAGGATCAAGCAAACCCCTGTGGGCCAACTCCTTCAAAATCCAGCCTTTTGGTATATCGGCAACACAGGCTA
>Ga0210393_10004846_pt1 | contig 10611 bp, 8 predicted proteins | sample IncBWC27OmetaG_FD_160068 | JGI IMG/M metagenome (GOLD analysis project Ga0210393, IMG submission 160068) | Forest soil microbial communities from Barre Woods Harvard Forest LTER site, Petersham, Massachusetts, United States - Inc-BW-C-27-O ...
TTTTTCGCGTCCTGAAGCTGGAAGCGCCCGAGAGCGTGGAATCGAGTTCCAGCGATCGCTACGACGAAACCTATCCGCTGGCCTCAATCGTTCGCTACAAGTTCCCGGCCCGCGGCGACATGCCGCCTGTGACCTTCAACTGGTATGACGGCGGCCTGAAGCCGCGCCGTCCGGACGAGCTTGAGGAAAACCGTCCCCTGAAAGGCGATGGCGCAGAAGAGGACGAAGGCCTGCTCTTCACCGGCGACCGCGGCAAGATTCTCTGCAGGTTCAATGGCGGCAATCCCGAAATCATACCCCAGTCGAAAATGGACGCCTATAAGCAGCCGCCAAAAACGCTGCCCCGCTCGCCCGGCAACGAACGCGAATGGCTCGACGCGTGCAAGGGCGGCAAAGTAAAGCCCGGAGGAAACTTCGAGTTCGAAGGCCTCGTTACCGAAACCTTATTGCTGGGAAATGTCGCGAGTCGCATGGGCCAAAAACTCACTTGGGATCGCTCAAATCTAAAAGTAAACTCCGACGTGGCGCAGAAATACGTGAAGCCAGACCGCCGCAGCGGCTGGGAACTGTAGCGAGGGCCAAGTCACAAATAGTCTTGGGAAGGGCACGGTTTCGGCCGTGCCGTCTAGAGCCAACAAACGCACGGGCTTTAGCCCCTAGGGGCACTGCGGAGATCAGACGAGTCTATAATGCGTTCGCCCGCTGGAATGACGATGACTCTGTTCCCTGAACACGTGAGGAGAAATCCATGTCCCCGATTTCAAGAAGAGATTTTCTAAAGAGTGCGGCAACCTGCACCGCCGCCGCCGGCTTCCTATCCGCAAGCGGATTGCAGCTTCGCGCCAACCCGCTCGGCATGCCCATTGGATGCCAGACCTGGCCGGTGCGCGAAATGATCGCCAAGGATTTTCCCGCCACGATCAAAGAGCTTGCCGCAGCCGGATTTCAAACCATCGAACTCTGCTCGCCGGTGGGCTACGCCGATTCAGGCTTCGCCGGCCTCGCCAAATATAAGGGAGCCGAGCTCCGCAAGATTCTCAGCGACGCCGGTGTCTCTTGTGTGAGTTCTCACTTCGGCATCGACGAACTCAGAGGAAATCAGCAGCGCGCCATTGACTGGGCAAAAGATGTCGGCCTCACCCAAATGCTCGTCCCCAGCCTCGACGGTCCCAAAAACCCAACCCTGGATGACGTGAGAAAAGCGGCCGACGAATACAACAAAATCGGCGAGCAGGCGGCCAAGGCCGGCATCCAGCAGGGACTTCACAATGAAAACTTCGAACTCACCTCGATTGACGGCAAGCGAACCTACGACCTGTTGTTCGACCTCCTCGATCCCAAGCTGATCAAGTTCCAGTTCCAGGTTTCCACCATCAGCCGCGGCTACGACGCCGCCGAATATTTCACAAAATATCCCGGCCGCTTCATTTCCATGCACGTGCAAGGCTGGTCCGTGGCAACCAAGAAAACGATGGCCGTGGGGCAGGACTCTCTGGATTGGAAAAGAATCTTCACCGCGGCCAAGACCGGCGGCATCAAGAATTATTTCGTAGAGATGAACCTCGACCAGATGAAAGCCAGCGTCCCCTACCTGCGTAATTTGCAGGTTTGATGACTCTGTCCTCGACGAAATATGGGTGCCCATTTCTCGCGCTTTTGCGAGAAAGCCTGCCCCGGCGAAGTCGAAGGGTGGGATTCCGTCGCCCCCGCAGTTCCGGTGGTGGCCTCAAGAGCCAGCCTTTCCATACCCAAATCATGCGATAACGAGGAGGCAATCTTGAGAAATGGCTGCCGCGTTGCAAAGCTTCGGAGAGAACTGAGATGGGAGTTATGTTCCATGGAGCGAAGGAGGAGCCCTCGGTGTGCAAGCTTTGCGGTTTTCGAAGTCAAAATGGAAATTCTGGCTCAATACCTCGCCCTGCCAATCATCATGGTTTGCGAGAACCAGTCCTGGTTTGGACGAACCAGTCCTGCCGAACCGGCGGTGATTTTCATGCGCAATTTGTAAAGGAGTGCAAATGAACGATTCTCGTCTCGCGCTGGCGGCGCTTGGTGGCACGGTGGCGTATTTTGGCTTTGGTTTCTTACTGCTTTGGCTGGTGCCAGCCCTCATCAATGAAAGCCACAAGTACCAGGCGGTATTCCGGCCTAAGGAAAAAATGATGACGGTTATGCCAATTGGATTCGTCGCAACTTTCATGGCGATCCTGGTTGCCGCCATAATTTTCGCAATGATACATCAGGGTGGATCGGGCGCTACGGAAGGTGCGCGCTTCGGCGTTCTGATCGGCATTTTCGTGGTTTGCGCATTTGTGTTGCACAACTACGTGAACCTGAACATTGGGCTGAAACTCGCTCTGATGCAGGCTGTGGCTTACTTCGTCCAGTGGACTGTCGTCGGAATAATCATCGGTCTTATTTACAAACCCCTCGCTACACCGTAATCGGGAATCTATCCGCTGTTGTTTTGTGTCTGAAGCCCTGGTTGTGGTTTTTAGCCATTAATCAAGGAGATAGGTGGTTGCTAATTCGTTCCAGTGAAGAGCCTCACCGGCTTGGTTTGCGATCTTATCTAACTGAATAGCTCTGGGGCATCCCCGGTTTCGGCGATTTTAAGAGCGCTCAATATCCAAACAATCGCGGCAGTGCCGTAGTCAACGCCGGAATATACGTAATCAGCAGAACTCCCAAGCTCAACACCATCACCACCGGCAAGACCGCGCGCAGCACTTCCGGCACCGGCTTCTTAAAGCGATACGACGACATCAGCAGGTTCAACCCGACCGGCGGAGTCAGATAACCCAGTTCCATGTTCGCCAGAAAAATAATTCCCAGCCGCACCGGATCAATCCCAAACGCCGCGCCCAGCGGCACCAGCAACGGAACCTCAATCACGATCGCGGGATAAATTTCCATCAAACATCCCACCACCAGCAGAAACACATTCAACAACAACAGAAACAGAATTGGAGAATGAATCGTCGCCGTCGTCCACGCCACCGCCTTCGCTGGAACCTCAGCGTCCACCAGATAATTCGTGAACCCGAGCGACACTCCAAGAATCAGCAGCACTCCTCCAATCAACAATCCGCACTCCGCCATCACCCGCGGCAAGTCGCGAAAAATATGCAAATCGCGATGGATCACCGCCTCAATCACAAACGCATAAAACGCCGTAACCGCCGCCGCTTCCACGGGCGTCGCCAGCGAACTGAACAGCGCCACAAACGCTACCAGCGGCATGGCCAGTTCCCACTTACCCTCCCACAACGCGACCCGCGCTTCTTTCCATTCAAATTTCCGCACCGCCGTGTTCGTCGCCGATCCCCGCCGGATGCCCCAAATCGCCGTCGCCGCCATCATCACAAACGCGGGAATAATTCCCCCCAGAAACATTTGCCCAATCGGAACTCGCGCCACAATGGCATACACAATCAGGGGCAAACAGGGCGGCAGCAACAGCCCCAGCGATCCCGATCCCGTCAGCAATCCGAGCGAATCTTTCTCCGAATATCCTGCCCCAATCAACACCGGCATCAGCAATCCGCCCAGCGCCAGAATGGTCACGCCCGAGGCTCCGGTAAAAGAAGTGAATAGCGCGCAAACCAACACCGTCACAATCGCCGGTCCACCGCGGAATTGCCCAAACAGCGCGTAGAACACCCGCACCAGCCGTTTCGGCGCGCCCCCCTCCGCCAGAAAATATCCCGCCAGGGTGAACAGCGGCAGCGTCGGAAGGATCGGATTCGTCACCAGCGCGTACTGCGCAATCGGAATCGCCGCAATCGGCTGATCCGCGCCCCAAAACAAAATCAACGCCGCTCCACCCAGCGTCGCGAATGCCGGCATGCCCAACACCGACGCGACGAACAGAATGCACATCGCAATGGGAACAAAATGATGCAAGCCTCCCGGCCACATCATCACAATTCCCACCAGCAAAACGGCGCCGACCCCAGCCACGATCCGCGCCCCCCATTTTTCCGACGCGTGGTGAAGAATTCGAATCGCGATCACCGCAAATCCCAGGGGAAGCACCCACTCCACTACCCAGATCGGAATGCCGTAACCCAGAATCGTGCCCGCCTCACGCTCGGTCGCAACAAACTGGTATGAAGCCACGCACAGAAACGCCGAGATCGCCGCCGACACCGCACCCGTGAAGATCCTCCCAAAACTCTTCCAACGCCCGCGCAGCGCCGTCTCTCCCAAGGTCGAGAGCGCCAGCAGTCTACCTTCGCGCGCCGCGATCGCGCCTCCCAGCATACCCACCACCAGCACCATGTGCTGAACAATCGTGGTCGATGCCGGAATCCCGGTATGAAACGCGCGGCGCAGAAAACTTTCCGCCAGCGGAATCAGCACCATGGCAAACAGCGCCACCGACACCACCGCGTTCTCCACCGTCTTCAGCCAGGTTTGCCGCGAAGCTGCGCCGGGGCGGGCGGGATCGAGATACTCTCCGGAAGCGGCAACTGCATTGCTCACTTCGCGGGTGCTCCTTGCGTGGCGCGATAGTCGTGCAGCAGTTGCATCACCTTGTCAAACGTGTCGGCGGGAACAATATGGCCGCGAATTTCCGGATACATGCTCTCCGAAAACTTCCGCCATTCCTCTTCTTCTTCCTTGGTGACCGGATGAACCTGCAGACCTCGCTTCTGCATCGATTCGAGCGCCTCCTGGTTTTCCTTACGGTTATTTGCCTGAAATTGCTGGCCGCATTCCGCCGCCGCCTTCCGCATCTCTTCCTGCTGCGCCGCCGGCAGCGCATCCCAGCTCCGCTTCGTGACGATCAACGCCCCCACCAGCGGAATCCAATTCACTTCCAGCATGTGATGGGTCGAGATGTAAAACTGGTTCGACAGCGCGTGCAGAGGAATTGTCGGCAGCGCGTCCACCATCCCCGTTTGCAAACTGGTCAGCACATCCGACCATTCCAGCAGCACCGGTTTGAATCCCGCGGACTTGTAAAGTTCCGACTGCGTCACGTCGCCTGCGGTTACAAAGATCTTCATCTTCTTGAAATCGTTCGGCACCATGCCCGGCTCTTTGGAGAAAAGCCTTACCCAGCCGCCATCCGTCCAGAACAGGACGACGAATCCTTTCTCCGCCAGCCGCTGGTTCAGGTCGGGCGCCATTTTGTCGCGCACATAGGCCGCTTCCTCGAGCGAGTGGTAGACCAGCGGCATTTTCTGCAGCGCGGCCACCGAAGGATCAATATCCGCGAGCCCTGACACCGTCAATACCGCGGCCTGCAACTGCCCCACGCGCATTCGCCGGACGATGTCAGCTTCGCTCCCCATCACGCCGTCCGAGTAAATCGTCAGGCTGACCGCCCCATTCGACGCCTTCTTCCACTTCTCGCCCATCTCCTGCAGACTGTGGTGATAGGACGTTCCCGACGGAACCATGGTGGCCAGCCGAATCCGCGTCTGCGCTAGTGCGTTCGAAGAAAATCCCAGCGCCAGCAACATGGCTGCGACCATTACTGTTCCGAACTTTCTGTTTCTTCCAATTGGCACGCGGCACCTCAACTTTATTTCACAAATAATTCGTCTTCGCGGGAAAGCAGCCAGCGCGCTCGCCGCTGCATCACCAGGTTCATCAGTCTCCACTCCGGCCGCGCGTCCGGATCTACCGCCAGAGCCTTCTTCAGCAATGACTCGAACTCTGCAGAATCCTGTTTGCTCACCGAAACCGTGGTAGCCAGAGCCACATAAGGTGCAGCGCTTTGCCCTGAAGTCAACTCCACGGCGCGCTCAAAATGCTTTCTCGACCTCGCAGCAAAATCTCCGCTCGCCGTTCTCCGCACCGATTCATACGTAATCAGAAAACCGTGAATGGCCCCAAAGTCATAATCAGGATTCAGCTCCAGCGCCCGGTCAATCAGCGCTTCCACGATCGGTTGATCCGCAATCATTTCCGGATTATCTTTGGAAACCGAGATCGCCGCGCCCCACGAAGCCGCCGTCCAGTAAAGCAGCGGCACGTCCTTCACGCCGGTCTTGATCACCGCTGCCTTGGCGTCCTGCCGCAGTTCATTTTCAAATCCCCGGTGATTCACTTCCAGCCCGCGCAATCCATAATTGCGCGCGCGCAGATAAAGATGCCGGGCACGCATGCGCAAAAAATCCGCCTTCGCCAGATCCTGGTCTTCGATCTCTTCGGCCGGCACCTGCACGTACACAAACGCATATTCCGTGAAGCCGCTGCAGGTGGCAAACAGAAGCCCGCGATGTTGCGGGCTTTCCGCCAGAAGGCTTTCCATCAGTTTCAAACTGAAGGGCAGCGCCTCACCCACCAGATCAGGATCATCGTCGGAAGTAAAAGTGGTTCCACCGCTGGCGAGGGAATCGCCCAGCTTGTTGACCGCAATTTTCTTGATGGAGCATCCAGTAGTCGCAGCCGCGAACGCCAGCACCAAAACGATTAGGCTAGGCCAATGCCGTTTCGAGGTTTTCGGAACTAGAGTAGTCGCGCGCGGATTCAATGCCTTGCCCCCGCATGAAACGTTATCAGATTACCTTAGCAGGCTCGCTCATAATTATTAACGCTGATGGAGGGGGGCGGAGGGGGACGGACGCCTCGTCCGTCCAGCGAGCGCAGGTTTTTGCCGAAAGCTGATCGACCCGAGCCCCGCCGCTGAACTATTGAGCCCTACGCTCCGCCGAAGCGCCCGCAGCCCTCAACCCAATCCGACTCAAAAGACTCGCGAACCGCGGATCTCCGCGTAGCGGATCCGCCAGTGGTTCACTGTTCAAATAAACCAGATATTCGCAACGCTCGTCATAAGCTTTGTCGAGCCAGCGAAACGCATCATCCTTCCGGCCAAGCCCGATATAAACCAGCGCGAAGTAAACTGCAGGCACGTATTTCTTGCTCGACAACTCCGTCAGCCTGGCAAGAATCTGGTTGGCGTGCGCCAGGTCTCCCGAGACCGCATACTCATGACCCATGAGAGCAAGAATCGCGGGACTAGCGGGAGCAAACGCGAGAATCGTCTGGAAGGCGGCGCGTGCCTCCTGGTGCATCCCCATCTGCTCGTAAGCCCGGCCGATGTTGACTAGCGCGATGGCATAGCCAGGATCCAGTTCGAGCGCTTTGTGACTCTCGTCAATGGTCACGTCAAAACGCCGCGCGTGGTAATACGCTTCCGCCAGGGCCGAATTTAGCAGAGGACTGATCGGATCCAGGTCCACCGCTTTTTTTCTCTCCACGATCGCATCGTCCAACTTGCCCATCGCAGTAAGGTAGTAACCGTAAAACTGGTGAGCCGTGGCATATCCCGGACGCAACTGCAGTGCTTTGTCAAACTCTTTTTGCGCTTCGGGCAAATTCCATTCGTACACCAGTTCCGAATAACCAAGCGGCACGTGCGCTTCGGCCAGTGTGGGGTCGAGTTCAAGGGCCTTTCGCGCCGCAGCTTCAGCTTGCGGGAACGCTTCTTTCGGCGACAGAGTGGAATAGGGCGCCGACCCCAGCAACTCGTAGCAATCGGCGAGACCCGCATACGGCGGTGCGTAGGTCGGATCAATCTCAATCGATCGCTTGAACAGAGTGATTGCTTTCGAGAAGCCTCCTTCCGTGCGCTTGTTCCAGAAGTAGCGTCCTTCCAGATAGGCGAGATAGGCCTCGCGATTCACCTGACGAACCAGCGGTTGAGCATGCGGCAACTTATTCAGCACTCCGCCAGCAATCGCGCCCGCGACCTCGGCCTGAAGGCTGAGCACATCCTGCAAGTCGCGCTCGTAACTTTCCCCCCAAACCTGCGTCTGGTCGCTCACCTGAATCAGTTGCGCGGTAATCGCCACCCGCTTTCCGGATTGCCGCACGCTGCCTTCGAGAACGTAGTTGGCGTGCACTTCCTTCGCGATGCGGTCGACTGTGCTTGCGGCATACGCCGGGCTCAACCGGATGACGCCCATTTCTTCCGGATGAAGTTGCCCGAGCCGAGTAATCATTTCCTCGGTGAGTCCGTCGGCGACAAAATCCTGCCCCGGATCCCCGCTCATGTTTCTGAACGGCTGGACCGCCAGCACCATCTTGGCCCTGGGGACGCCCCCGGGAGTCTGCAGCCAGAACCGCGCCGCCACCGACGCTACGCCCGCAGCCACAATAATGAGCAAACACAAAACCGTGAGGCGACGTATAAGGTCTGGCCGGCGATCGACATTCGCGGTTGCTAGCAGCCGTTGGTTTTCGGTTTGATCTTTTTCAGCCTGATTTTTCTTAGCCTGGTCTTTTTGTCGATCCGGACGATCTTTTTCGATACGATCCGCGGCAGAAGCCAGCACAACGACATTGGACCCGGAAACGCCCGGCCTAACCCTCGACCCAGAAATTCCCGACTCGACGCCCGTTCCCGGAACCCCCGGCCCGTCCGATTCCGCACCGGTTTGTACATCCGTCCTGTCGTCTTCGTCCTCAAGCTTGGTCTGGCTTTCCTGCCACCAGGCGTCCAGGTCCAACTTGTACGCGAAAACCGTGCCCTGCTTACCCTGGGCGATCCGCCGCACGGGCAATCCCAAATTCTTCTCCCAGCGCTGGACGGTCCGCACTTCCTTATTAAGGTAAGCCGCAATTTCCTTCCACGAATCGAGGCGGTCGCTGGCAGGTCGGTCCTGCGCCGTCATTCGAGGTTGTGTCCCGTCCCCACCCATTCGTCCTGCTCCCAAGGACCCGAGCTTGCAGAGTGGCGCAAGAATACCGCTCTTAAGCCTTCGAGTCCAATCCCGGTGCGGGAATCGAAGTAGCCGAAAAAAGATCGTGGAGGGAGGGGCGCCTCGCCCCTCCACGCAGCGAAGCGAGCGCGGTTTCGCCGGGAGCGCATCGAACGCCGAAGCTGGCGTCCTTGACGAACCGCTTTCTGTCCAATAAACGGTTAGGTGCCAGCCCCGAAACCCAACTCTAACCGCTCGCCGCCCTCTAGTCGGTCAGCCGCTTGCGCCAGCGATACAGCAGCTGCCACCCAACTTTGAAATGGTCCCGGGCTCACTCGCGAACCAAGCTAACCCCTGCTTTTTCTTCGCTTGACGCGGCATGTCGCACATTGTCGCTTGCCTCGAGTGCTCCCCTGGTTGTACTCACATGGCAGCGACATCCCTAAATGAAGCTTTCCGACTTCACCGCGAAGCAGTGGCGGGTGCTGCTGATCCTGATGCTGGTCAACTTTGTGAACTACGTTGACCGGCAGATCGTGTTCGCTCTTTTTCCCGCCATCCGGCGCGATTTCAGCCTTAGTTTTGTGCAGCTTAGCTATTTGGCGACGGCTTTCACCGTGGTCCTCTCGCTGGCCAGCTTTCCCTTAGGAATGCTCGCCGATCGCATTTCCCGTCGCGCGGTGATTAGCGCGGGTGTGCTGTTTTGGAGCGGGGCGACGTTTTTCAGCGGGCTGGCGGGGTCGTTCCGCGCGCTTTTGATTGCAAGGGGGTTAGTGGGAGTTGGGGAAGCGGCTTATACGCCGGCGGGCGCGGCCGTGATTACGGCTTCGTTCCCACGCGACGTGCGGGCGCGAGTGCAGGGAGCATTTGACATTGGCATGTTCATTGGAGGCGCCACAGGCATCGCCTTGGGTGGAATCATCACAGCGGCGCTCGGCTGGCGGTTCGCGTTCTTCATGGTCGGGATACCGGGAGTTGTGCTGGGGCTGACTGCGCTTCGGCTGCCGAAGTCGGTGGCTTATGTTGCGAAGGAATCGATGCCGCTGCCGGAACTTCTGCGGGTGCCGGCCTTCCTGGCGCTGCTGGTCAGCGGATGGTTCTGCAGCTTCGCGGGATATACCTATGTGGCGTGGGGTCCGGAGCTGGTGCAGGATTATAAAGGATTCAGCGCGGCGCAGGCGGGCATCGCCCTTGGGCTGGTGATCGTGCTGGGCGGGACGCTGGGTATCGCAACCGGCGCGTTCCTATCCGACGCACTCGCGAAATTGCGCATCTGGGGACGAGCGGTGGTGGTCCCGATTGGGTTTGTGCTGGGAGCACCGCCAATTTATTTTGCGCTGCATGCTAAGGGAAAATTGAGTTTCCTGCTGCTCTTCGGGTTGGGAGCTTTTTTCTTAAGCTGGTATCACGGGCCCCTGACCGCGACCATCCACGACCTGGTTCCGCCGCGCGGGCACGCGACGGCGTTAGGTTTTTATTATTTGTTCGTGAACCTGTTTTCCATGGCAATTGCACCGGTTGTGATCGGAAGAGTGGCGGACCGCTACAACCTGATTACGGCTTTGCACGTACCCATTGTTGCGCAACTTGCGGGCGCGGCGTTTTTTGTTTTGGTGATTCAATGCATCCGGCACGACGGGCTGCGTCATCCGATACTCGCCCGACATTGGGATGACGAACCGGGCACTTTGGTGCCGGAACGCGAATTGGCGTTTGAGGATGTCTGATGGGGGATGTACAATCCCGACAACTTCCCTGGGGAAAAAAATTAGCGAGGAGAGAATCCAATGGCACAAGTGGCACAGCTGCCGATCATCGAGCACTACAGCGCATACAAACCCCGGCCCTTCACGCGCGACCAGCGTGCCGAAACCACGATTCTCTACGGGGGCCTCACGTGGAAGCATGAGCGGATGATGCAGGGAGCGCTGCACAACCTGAAGTACAAGGC
>Ga0210393_10004847_pt1 | contig 10610 bp, 10 predicted proteins | sample IncBWC27OmetaG_FD_160068 | JGI IMG/M metagenome (GOLD analysis project Ga0210393, IMG submission 160068) | Forest soil microbial communities from Barre Woods Harvard Forest LTER site, Petersham, Massachusetts, United States - Inc-BW-C-27-O ...
CTGAAGGATATAGGATTATTGCATTTTTGTATAGTACAAATGCCCTACTCTGCTTGCCCTGCGACGATCACATCATCTATGGGAAAACACATGAGTATGGTGACGACCACTAGAAGGGGCCAAAGGACTGACCTATTTTTAAGACCGCGCGAACCAGCTACGAAACCGAAGGTAAGGTCCAGAGACCAAAGAAGAAAGATAGGAGTACACACCTGTGTCGCGAGCAGATATTGCTGTCGTTTGGAGATCAGTGGATCGTACACGAACTGCTTCTTCATGTCTTCAAAATAAATAAAGAATATTATCAGGCAATGTCTGTCCTGGCTGGGACAGACGGAGCGCACCGTTGTTTCCTCGCCCGTTACAGTCGATGCCTAGCTTCGAGTCCTTCTCCTTCACCTGACGACTCTTCACCTCCGCAAGCGTCTCGATCGGCGAAAGCCCGCTGTTTTCTGCGAGCGCCAGCGGTACGGAGTCCAACGCATTAGCAAAGGCGCGCATGGCATATTGCTCGATCGACGGGATCTCGTCCGCAGCTTTCTGTACGGCCAACGACGAGCTGATGTCTGCCGCGCCCCCGCCATATACCACGCGATTGTCCTTGATGAGGTTGCGAACGGCGCAGATGGCGTCGTGCAGCGCGCGCTTCGCTTCGTCGACGATCTGGTGCGGGACGGTTAAATCAGTTGCTGAGGGGACTCGCTTCGGGGGAAACGGTGCACCATTTTGTTACTCCCGCGTACGAAGATGGTCACGGCACGGGTGTTGGCACACTCCTCGATTACCATCATCTTATCCCGCGTGGTTCCGAAGGTGACTTCCCGGACGATTCCCGCCTTTCCTAGCTTCTCCGGTGCCAGGTCCTCGAATCGAGGAACGATGCGGCCCTCGGTGGCAATAGCAATCAACTAAGCATCGCGGTGTCAAAAACGTCAGTGCTTGTGTGGGAAGTCACCATGCTGATTTACCTCGATTTCGGGGCCACCGACCCATCGGACAGCGGGAAGGCTGTTTTGCATTAATAGATGGTTCGCTTCATCGTCAAAGCCCCACTGGCAAATGACCAGATTTGCGCCCGAGTCCTGCACACGCTTAATCATGTCCAAGAATTTCTCCTTCTCGTAATTTTGAAGCTTTTTGAACTCTTCAACGCTTGTGATATCGAGCTTGTGTTTTGTCTTGGGTCGCGGTGGCTCGAATGGACACGTGAGAATGGCGATGCGCGCATCTTCCACCTTGCTCGGCATCTGCGGATGGGACATGTTTTTGTCTACGAGGACGCCCTTGATGAGTTGTGTGTCCGCAAGAGAACCGCCGACTTTGCCATCGACTTTGATGAGGTCAAACAGGACGTCTTTGCGTTCCAAATCAGCGACTTGTAACACTGCGTCGACGGCAATTTGGGCGAACTGTTGGTGTTCTTTCGATACACTACAAGGTGGGCGTGTAGTCAGTCGACGCTGTCACAAGAACAGAGGTCGAGGGCAGAAATATACATTTTGCTACCGAGACTGGTCATGGCAGTTTTGAGTAGATTTTCTGTATGAGTCTTGCTGTACTCGATCGTGTCTGCTATGCTCTCGAGATTGCTCACCGCGATCGCGCACGCCCGGTCGAAGCCGTCTGCAATTCGGATGGGGTGAATGCCGCGATCCAGGAGGGCTTCGCTTTGTTCTAGCAGAGCCCCAGCAAGAACTGGTGTACAGAATACATTTTAGAAGCAATCCGCGAAGGCGGCGCAGGACGAGACGTACCGACGACACCTGTTGTACCATCGCCAACCTCGTCGTCCTGACTTCGCGAGAGTTGTACGAGGAGCTTCGCGATCTGATGCTCCACCTCCATCTGACCCAAAATAGTCGCACCGTCATTTGTGACGGTAATTTCTCCATCAGGTGAGATGAGGATTTTATCAAGACCTGAAGCGGATAGATGAGGTACGGTTTGCGTAGACAACGACGAGAGCAACCTCTCGGGCCAAGAGACGTGCGAATAATGTTGGCCACTGTCTTCGCGGCCAATATGTGCGACTATGGGATGTTTGTACCCGTGCGCTACGAAAAACGACGGGTGCTGACCTTGATCGCCTCGAGGCCATGTGCGCGTGTCTTTTTAGCCTGCTCCCTGAGGATGATAAATGGACGGCCGTACTTCAAAATGGAGAAAGTAAGCAAAAACAGTGGTCGGATATGAGCGGTACTACCTCGTCGGTGGCGTATACAGCTTGGTGTGCAGCCATTTGTTCTCAACCGTGAGTCGAGGGAGAGATAGATGGAGAGAGCGCGTGACGTGTGACAAGAAGCGTGACTTCGGGGACCGAGCGCAGCGGCGCTCGATCTATCGAGTTACTTGGACCTTTTGACTTAGATTCTTCAAACTGACATTTGCACGCTACCCTCATCATGGAACTTGAAGTCGACGGATGGATTCAGCAGCTCAGCCAATGCAAGCAACTTTCCGAGGCAGATGTAAAAAAGCTGTGCGACAAGGTGCGCGGGCAATTTCTGTGTCGTCGATAACGGCCCGCCTCTCATCATTCCGTTTGTTTTCATCGCGTCTTCTATTGCCCTCATGTCTTACAGACAAGAGAGATTCTGATGGAGGAATCGAATGTACAGCCCGTGAGGTGTCCTGTTACCGTTTGCGGTGACATCCATGGCCAATTCGTGAGTAATGTTTCATGCTAAACATCATCTTCCGTCCAACGGCGTTATCCTACTACCGTGGCCCGTCTATTACCGCTTCTTACGTATTTTCCTTCCCAAACCAACATATAGCACGATCTCTCAGAGCTTTTTCGTATCGGCGGAAACTCCCCTGATACCAACTATCTTTTTATGGGAGATTATGTAGACCGGGGTTATTACTCCGTAGAGACTGTCACCCTCCTGGTTGCAATGAAGCTGCGATACCGCGACCGCGTAACGATCCTTCGAGGAAATCACGAAAGCCGACAGATCACACAGGTTTACGGCTTTTACGACGAATGCCTACGCAAGTACGGAAATGCCAACGTGTGGCGGTTCTTCACCGACCTATTTGATTTTCTTCCTCTCACCGCCCTCATCGAAAACCAAGTACGTGACTCTTTTTCAAAGCTCTACAATATGCATTTCCCCCCTTCCCACCCCGATTATGTAGCCCGATTTGTGGGATCTGCCGTCTGCGCCCCGATGAGATGACCTCCTAACCCACCCGCGTGACAGATTTTCTGCCTTCACGGAGGTCTCTCGCCCTCGATCGACACCCTAGATCATGTCCGCGCCATCGACCGTGTACAAGAGGTGCCGCATGAAGGGCCAATGTGTGACCTGTTGTGGTCTGACCCCGACGATCGCTGCGGATGGGGTATCTCCCCGCGAGGAGCGGGATACACCTTTGGTCAGGACATATCGGAAGCGTTCAACCACAACAATGGCTTGACGCTCGTTGCGCGCGCGCACCAGCTTGTCATGGAGGGTGCGTCACTGTCGGATTTGTATAGATCCATAACTAACATAAGCCTGTTCCGACTCAACCCGCGCCTTTTTTTCTTTGTTGTTGGGGACAAAGGCTACAATTGGGGACAGGACCGGAATGTTGTGACGATTTTTAGCGCTCCGAACTATTGTTACCGTTGCGGGAACCAAGCCGCAATCATGGAGATCGACGAAAAATTATCATACAGTTTGTTCGTCGCTCTCTTTTTTTGGGCTCGCGTGCGTTCGTGTTGATAATTCACCGGCACCGCAGCTTACAGTTTGACCCCGCTCCGCGGGCTGGCGAGCCGCTGGTTTCACGGCGCGTCCCGGACTACTTTTTGGTGATAATTCCCTCTTTTGTATCTGCGAATTTGCAACTGATTATTATCTTTGGCAGTAAACACTTCGCACGGCGCACCTGCGTATTGTACATACAGCATGATGACACAACTACCTCCTGTAGCCTCAACCGCCCTCCCCAATATACCTTCTCCTGAAAAACGTGCTTCCCGGTCTGTTACACAGTACGCTGTGGAAGTCGTTGGGGCACAACTATATTCTCTTTCTGGCAGCCGGCTACAAGCGCAGCGTTATCCCCCTCTCCACCAACACGACGATGTCATGACTTGTCTGGGTTTCTGTTTTATTTATGGGGCATGGACCTTGTTTACAAAGAAAGGAAGAAGACTAGATACTGAAATAAAGCGGACGCAGAATGCGCCCTTTCACATTCCCAAGACGGCAACAAATGTGAAATGATGGACTCTGTATTGTGAAAAGGCTGCGGTCGGAGCGAAGGCGCTAATAAACTACGTGTACAGTTGATTCGGGGTTCACAAGAATCGATCACTAGAAGTACACTGGGAAACTGGTAGAGACCGCCATTTAGAGGTTGTTGTTTTTTATGGTTGATAGGGAACCCTCAAGAAGTTCGAGACTACGAAACCGAAGAGCAGTTTGGGACGGCACTTGAAAGCGAAATGCAAATGGTCTCACCTTCGTGTGCTGCGCATGCTCACGCTTGACCTTGTGCGTCCAGGCGCCTTCCTGCTCCTTGATCTCCTCTTCATAAGTGTCGTCAATGTCGACTACACCGTCCGTGCCAGGTGCCAATCTCAACGGGCCGGAAACCTCATCGCGGTCAAATCTAACGGTCCCTGATGCCACTCTTTCCTCCGTGGAATCTTTCGCTTTGAGGTGGGTGACTGTGCGTGAAGCGAGGTCGTGAAGGGAGCTTGTGTCCTGGTCGGCCTGTGGCACAACGACGGAACATGAGAGATAGGAGATTCTGCGTGCGGATGCGGATGGCGCCAGCATACCTTGATATTAGCCTCTGATGTAGAAGCGAGATGCTCGTTCCATCCGGGTGAGTGATCAATGGGCGACGAAGTCTGATAAGGCTGGCGGGACAAGTTCCGGCGCTTCTCGCGCTCCAAGACCTGCCGAAGCGATCACATGAGCGGCAGACTTATCAACGGAGGGCGTGGAGGAGCCACACACCTCGGGGTCGTTGTCGTGCACGGTGCTAGTGCTGGTGGGTAAGTGTCTGAGGGCTAGAAGCAGATTGGGCAGGTCGCATGACACTACGAACCTGTATGTGCGACTGAAAAAGCTGATCAGATTGTGGATCAAAGATGATACATTAGATTAGAATCACTTGGTCAGTCTAGACTGGGTGAACGTTGTGGTCACGGCGGGGCGAGCGAGAGAATGGGTGCCATTTCTAAAAATGCTGCGAACTGCGACCGTTCCCATGCTGAGGTGTTGTTGCCGGGAGAGTTGGTGTCGATATGTTGAGGATGTGGTCGGCGACAAAGAATTTAAACACCAGTCAGCACCCAACACCTGGCATCTCCCCCCACTATTGACGTCATCGGTCTCGTGACTCTGCGGGTGCATGCGGAGTAAAACTGCGTCTGTCTATTGGTTCAAATCTTCTCGTTTATCTCGGGATATGCAGCCCGATCCAGGATATGTTGTACTCGTCTGAGTCCCACCAAAGCCGTGGTACAGTCAGCCCTCATGGCGGTTATTTATATTGCCAGTGACAGTACTAGTGTGCCAATGCACTGGCCGCCGTGACCGCCGACAGACGAGAAGCCCCTAGGGATATTAAAATACCCCGAAGGCGCGTTCTAGAATGCCACATTGTACGCCACACTTCCGAGGGTCTGGCACGATCGATAGGCACGTAAGCAGAGTCCTAACGCGTTCCAAACACGGTTCGAATACATGGACAAGATACAGTATCGGTGGTGCCCTTCAAAAGTCGTGCACGTCTTTGGGATCATCGATAGGTAAAGTCGACATTGCCCCAGGGCAAAGGGCTCACCTCTCTTCGCCCTCGTTCGAGGTTCTTGAATGTCAACCCTGAGAATGCCATCTGTCTGACGCAGCGCGTGTATTATGGCTGTTGATGAATGCACCCATGTTGACTTTGGCACCGAGAACACATGAACGTCAGGCAGTGCTCCGGCCTTTCGGCATTGCGTGAGCCCTGAGTACTCAGCGGATCAAGTTAGGAAGAATGTCGTAACGCACCAGACCGAGGTGCTTCAGTTCCGGATGAACTTTGGAAGGATTCGCCAAGAGGGAGGAAGACTGAGTGAGAAGGACAGCAAGATAGGTATGTGTGTCGTAGTTCATGCTGGCGTTGGCAGGCGCCAGCAGGACACCGGATATCGTATGGTACAAAAAGAGGGAGTTGTGTCACGGACACGAGGATGCAACGAGGCCGACACGCGCCCTAAATCAACCAACGACCACCCATCGACCATCACCATCAACATCCCACAACAACAATACAATCGTCGCTCTCACTATCTCCTACGTCAGCCTCTTCCATCGCATTCACTCCCAAAAATCCTTTCAATTTTCCACTAAATTCTCTCTTCCTTCCCCGAGGCCCATTTACAAAACGTAAATGCTCTCTGAGGCTTTGGTTCACGTGTGAACCCCGCTTAGCCCGCTCCCTTAGACAATGAACGCCTTGTGGAATTTCATCGCATCGTACCTGCCTTCCATTCACATCTACAACGACCCCCAATACAATTACTTTTCCGACGACGAAGAAAGCGACGACGGATCCTACGAGCTTCCCACGACAACACGCAACTCCATGACTTTTCCTCCCACTCCTCGGCTCGGTCAACGCCACGACCGGACCATTCAGCGTCCAACAGATGCCGATCATACTCGAGTAAAACACCTCGAGACGTTCAATAACCGGCTCCAGGAGCAAGTTCTCACCCTCCAGCGCCAGCTCGAGCACATGCAGGCCGATTTTTCGAGCACAAAAATGGAGCTTGAGCACCAGCGCTCAACCAACACGCTCCTCGTATCCCAGAAAGGCCAGCTCTCTGTAGAGCTAGCACAGGCGTGCGCCGCTCGCCAAGCCCAGGCGAACGAAGTCCACAAACTCCGTACCTCCTACACCGAGCTGGCAAATTCCGTCCGAACGCTGGAATCCAACAGCGAAGAGCTTCGGTCCCTCGAATCCTTCCTGACAAAGACGGACGACTATTCGGGCCAGCAGATAATTCAAGCCGTGCACGATCTGAACACGGAGATCCTCCAACTTGCGGCAGCGGTGTCCGATGAATTCCCGCTAACTCGTCGCTCGCCTGGCTTGTGGAAGGAATCTCATTGCGAGTTTATCCGTGAAGCCATTGGCGATGGCATGCTCGCGCTGTTGCGCGATGGCGATCACGAAGACGATCCCACTGTCGTACAGCTAGCCGTTCAAGCGTGGGAAGTCTGGTGCTGCCGTCAAGTTCTCGACTCTTTTTGTGCGGGAGCTCCGCCCGAAGTCGACCGCTTCTTGAATGACGTATTCCGCGAGATGCAATCGTCTGGTAAGCCGTTTCTCAGCATCGTACTCCGTGCCGACCATGCTCATATTCGTGAATCACGCACCAGAACCACAAGCGACGACCTCTCGCTGGCGAACCCTTACGCATATGTACGCCCGGGGCGTAATATCCGCTGACAACGCACCTGCGCCAGCTTATCCCGGCTCCCTGACCTCATCCTCCCTTATCTCACCAATCTCCCTTCCCCCATATCCCACGCCTGGCTCCACGACCAACAACACCCCCGATCGACACCTTTTTGCGCTCCCGATGCCACGCTCGCGAACACCGTCAAACGCATCTGCTAGCTCTCTTGACGACCCATCCACTCGCACAGGGGGTGATATAAGCGGGATCCTCGCCATCCTTGCCCTTGCTGGGTGCACCGACGAGCGTGGAGTGCATAGTGAGCCACTGCGCGCACGCTTCGGCGAAAAGCTTTCGCACATCGCCGAGCGGGCGGAATCACTCGCTCGCATACTTCGCGAGGGCGTGAGCAGCGCGTGGTTCGAGGTCGTAGTTGAGCGGCCCTCGGTTACTCCCGTGGCTCGCAGCAAAGGTCGCGCGGAGGATACCTGGCCTGCCAGTCGGCTAAGTCAAGCGTTCGACCCGGCCACGATGGAGAACATGTACGCAGGCTATGGGAGCGAGGAGTGCGGGGTGCTCTGCACCGTTGCCTTCGGATTGTCTGTTGTTAAACGACGAAAAGAGGGGGAGGCTCGGAGGAGCCAGCAACCCTCTTACCTAGATATGAAGGGCGAAGGAGCCACGCGGAGCAAAGCTGACCTGCTGGAGGGCACGTTGCTCGTCAAGCCCAAGGTGCTATTGGAGAGCGTGAAGGACCTTTTATGAACATTTGGACACTACTCGAATCTGTTTCATTCTTGCTCTCCTAGTGTCCCGATGTGAAAGAGTAAGTTTTCCGAGGACTTGAATGTGCGGAGCTCGAGCTGACAAGGGAGGGGGAATGTTTAGGCTTGCGTGTGAACCCGCTTCTTGTTCAACTCCACACAAATACTTCCCGGACGGCACTAATGGGGTGACCCCGTCTGCGAACCTCGTGCTTAGGGTGCCGGTCATGACCGATTACATCCCTTGGCATCTCGTCACTCACTGGTCAAGTGGTTGGGAATTCCACGTTCGCTCAATGTGAAACGATCGCTCCGACCGTGCGTGTACCGGGCGTAATCCTGGAGGCAGCTTTTAGCCTCAAGACTTCGGCCTCTCGGCGTCCCGTCCACTCTCCGTCTTGTCTTGCGTCATATCTTGCTCTGACATGCTTTCTTCTTCACCACCCATATTTAATACACATCGACTCCACCGCATGTAATCTCTGAATTTCCTGAGACGTCATCCCTGTTCGCGCTCGTGTAGTTTTTTGAAGCCGTTGAAATACCGTAGTGTACTCGCTATATACTTCCCCTTCTCTCCTGGGAAATGAAACCTAGAAATACCCTTGCACGATACGACATATTGCTGTTCTTTCCGAACAAAACTCTTCGGATTTTTAGGGGTCGGGTTTTTGTGAAACGCTCACGCCTGACCTCGCTCTCGCATGATCGTACGCAGGTTTCGTTTTCGCTCCACCGACCGACCGCGCTCCGACCGACCTGACATCAGCTGATGTGCTGAAACACGTACAAACGGGCACCTGCGCAGACACCTAGCTCACTCTGTCAGCACCCGGGGCCTTCAGTTCTGAGATCCCGATACAGCGATCTCACTAGACTGCGCGCGCACATCATTGACCCGACAAACGCGTGTGTGATTCCACAGCAGAGTGGACATTGTGTCATGGAGAGGATGCCTGCCTGGCCCCGTTGGCTGACCCAGGCGCCTTAAACCTCGGCTAGGGTAGGTCAGCTGAGCCCCGAAAGGGTGGGATCATCTACTTTGATTTCGATCGTTCGCCACTCATTGGGTCGTTGACAGGAGGCGTAGAATGTTGCGCCCGTTTTTTTCTTACAGAGGCAGAGGCGGTTGGGAAGTTCACCCCCCTTATTTGTCACGGTCGGTCCGGGTCGAGATGTTTGGGAAAACTGAAAGCCTCTCCTTCCGATTCGGACGGATTAATATTGTTAAGGGGTGCGGCTCAGACGAAGAAGCCCTCTCTGCCACGCAGCGAGAACGGCCGACTAGTACTCTCTTGGGCTTGGAGGCAACAAGACGTGCCGGTGGCTCCCATTTCTGCACGATAAGAGTGCCTTCTTGGGGTTTTCGGTTCGCGTCGGACGTCCGGGAGTGGTAGATAGAAGAGCCCTACCAAAAAAAATTTTAAATAAAAATCCCACAAGTATAGTTAAACCCCCCAGAAGTGGGAGATCTGTGATGCTTCGCACGCCGCAAAGTGATGCTGTCGCCATACTTACGTGCGTGCTGAACGTTGAACTTTGAACGCTCGCGCACCGGTAACCGAACAGACGAGCAGAGCGCTTATGCCAGTGCTAGTGGTGATGTCATATCTTTGCGTTACCCGGACCTCACCCACCAAGTTCCAGGCCCTTTTTATTTTCCTTTTCGCCCCATGGGCTTACATAGTACACGTCCTGTTAAAAAAAACCGATCGGCAGGGATGATGATGGGGCGGCATTCGCGCCGAGTGCTGGGCGTCTGGAATCTTCCAAATGGAGCAGAATCGGGTTAACGCATGGACTGGGAAGGGAACCGGGACGAATAAAGGCGCACTATGGTATGGCATTTGCCAATTTCTTTCCCAAGTGTGGGGGAAGAGGTCACCACTGCGTCACTGCGCGCCCATCCTTCGTGGCATATTGATTAGAAAAAAAACCTCTTGGCAGGGGGAGAGGGTGAGAGATGGGATGTGAGGTGTGGGTTTCCGCGTTTTTGATCGTGAGTCGGAGGCGTGTGTGATGTGAAGGAGTCTGGACCAGGCGAGCGTCGGTCCGCGCGATCTTGACATGATTTTGATGGCCACGTCTCATCGGCATCGGCTACAGCAACTGTACAGCGATCTCAGGTGACGCCCACACGTCGTGTTCGAGTTGGAGGGGGTTAGCCGCGCACTCTCTTTTTTCTTATTCCCTGCCACATCACAAATCCCGTAATCTAATTTCTGAGAAATTAGATTACGGATCTATGTATAGGACCCAATAACGCACCATTTAGTAAACCCGCAGATACACCGTTGCTGCACTGCGTCAATATGGGTGCACACATAGGTTTGGGAAGCTTGCTAGGCGACTCGGACATGCTTCCTTGGTACACAAGAATTGCTTAGCGAAAGCACGCATTTGTTGGAAAGTTGTTGCGGATAAGCCTAAGGGATAGCAGCGTGGCA
>Ga0210393_10004848_pt1 | contig 10609 bp, 6 predicted proteins | sample IncBWC27OmetaG_FD_160068 | JGI IMG/M metagenome (GOLD analysis project Ga0210393, IMG submission 160068) | Forest soil microbial communities from Barre Woods Harvard Forest LTER site, Petersham, Massachusetts, United States - Inc-BW-C-27-O ...
TTGCAGCATGGTGGGCCCGCTCTGCCCGAGCCGATTGACGTCGACGGTCGCGCAGAGATTGCCGACGCGATAATACCCGGCGAGCTCCGCGGCCTCCCACACGGAGCCTTCCGCCGTCTCCCCGTCACCCATGAGCACATACACCCGCGTGTCGGGCGAACCGAGTGCGAGACCGAGACCAACCGAGAGGCCTTGCCCGAGTGATCCGGTCGCGGCGTCGACGAACGGCAATCTCGGAGTGGGATGCCCTTCGAGGTCCGAGTCGAGCTTCCTCAGTGTCAGGAGCTGCTCACGCGGAAAGAGTCCGGCCTCGGCCCACGCCGCATAGAGGATCGGCGCCGCATGACCCTTCGAGAGGACGAACCGATCGTTCGCCGGGTCCTTCGGATGACCCGGGTCGTATCGCATGACCGAGAAAAACAGGACCGACATGATCTCGGCCGCCGATGCGCAACTCGTGGGGTGTCCACTGCCGGCCGCGGTCGTCGCGCGCACGGAATCTATCCGTAATTGCGTCGCCCGGTCCGCGAGGAAATCGAGCGCGACCATGTCCTGGACCACCGATGCCATTAGACTCTTCTCCTGAATGCAAGGCTGTATAAAGTGATGCAGGATCGATTCCCAACGCTCCGAACGGACGATTCCGAGCCGCTCGTCGAGCTTCGCGACCGGGCTGAGCGGCAGCTCAACGCCGTCCGGGCGCTCATCCTGGGCCTGCTCGCGTTCTCAGCCGTGGCGTACTCGCCGACGCTGACCCCGGCGCTGCGCTTGGTCAACGTGTCAGTCCTGATTCCTACCCTGGCCTGGACCTTTTTTCAGTACTTGCGCTGGTATCACCAGCCCCGGTTGCCCGCCTGGCTCAGCATCGCGAACCCGGTCGTCGACGTCACGGCGGTCACGCTCAGCATGCTCGGCTACGGTCTCGCCCAATCCGCCGGGCTCGCCCTCAAGGCGCCGATTTTCCTGGCTTACTTCGCCATTCTCGCCGCTCGCCCCGTCACCTCATCAACTCGCATTGCCTGGATCGTCAGCGCGTTGACCGTCGTCGAGTATTCGGTCCTCGTGATCTTCTTACTTTCGACCGGTAGCGTGCCGACGACCGCGAGTCCGCTGGCCGCGGCCGCCGGCAGCGCCGTTGCTCCATTGGACGAAGGCGCCAAGGTTTTGCTGCTCGCGGTCGCCGGCGCTGCGTCGGGCTTTGCGACCACGTGGCACGAGCGCCTGGCGAAGCGCTACGACCAGGCGGCGCGTGAGCAAGAACGCCTCGCGGTCCGGCTGGGGCGGGCGCAGTTCGAGAGTCTCAAGCAGCAACTGCAACCGCATTTTCTGTTCAACGCGCTGAACGCGATCACGGCGTTGATACCCATTGATCCTCGTGCCGCCGAGCGGGCGGTGCATGGGCTGGGCGAGCTCCTGCGCCTCTCACTCGACGCCGGCGCCGAGCACGAAGTCCGCGTCGAGCGAGAGCTGGAGCTGTTGGGGCACTATGTCGACATGCAGCGGCTGCGATTCCAGGAACGGTTGACCGTGAGGATCGATGTCGACCCGAGTGTCAGGACGGCGATCGTGCCGAATCTCGTCCTGCAGCCACTGGTCGAGAATGCGATACGGCACGGCATACAACCGCGGGCGGCCGGCGGGACGGTTGATGTGAAAGCTTCGCGCGATGGCGCGATCCTGCGCCTCACGGTCGCCGATGATGGAATAGGCGCGAGCCTCGACGGATCGTATCAAGAGGGCATAGGTTTAGGAAACACTCGCGCGCGTTTGCGCCACATGTACGGAGACCGCCAGCGCTTGACGATCTCGACGGCACCCGGCGCGGGTTTCACGGTCGACATTGAGCTTCCCTACCGAACGTGACACCGCTTCGCGTGTTGATCGTCGATGACGAACCGCTGGCGCGCACGCGCCTGCGCGAGCTCCTGGACGATGATCCGGCGGTCGCCATCGTCGCCGAGTGCGGCAATGGTCGCGATGCGGTCACCGCCATCCAGCATGAGGGACCGGACGTCGTCCTGCTCGACATTCAGATGCCGGAGATGGACGGATTTGCCGTCGTGCGCGCGGTCGGCGCCGAGCACATGCCGGCGGTGGTGTTCGTCACGGCATCGGATGCCCACGCGGTGCGCGCGTTCGAAGTGCACGCGGTCGACTACGTGCTCAAGCCCGTCGACCGGGAACGGTTCGCCGAAGCGATGCGGCGGGCGAAGGAACGCGCGACATCGCCAGGCGATCTGCGTGCGCGGCTGACGGCGCTCGTGGCGGACGTCTCGTCGGCCGCGCGCACCGTGCCCGCCCAGTCGCGGTTGGCGATCCGGACGGTGCGCGGCAATGGCCGCGTGTTGTTCATTCGCACCGGCGACATCGATTGGTGCGAGGCGATGGACAATCACTTGCGGCTCCACGTTGGCAAGGAGACGTATGTGATCCGTGAAACTTTGACCAATCTAGAACAACGTCTTCCCACGGGCGCGTTTCTCCGCGTGCATCGCTCGTCGCTCGTCAACGTCGATCGCATTCGCGAAATTCAGCCATGGTTCGGTGGAGATTATGTTCTGATTTTGACAGACGGCACGAAAGTCACCACCGGCCGCCGTTATCGCACCGCCGTGCAAACTTTTTTGGACCGCTCGTCCTAGTTCGTTCACGGTTGGTCCCCAAAGAATTGTAGGGTCGTCTGCGACGGACCTCACCGCGGCGTCGCGGAGGCCCCGTACGGCTTCGTGACCGAAGACGTCTACCCGGTCGGCGGGAGCGCCCGAACCCCAACTACAAGGCCTGCGACTCGACTATACCATGACTTGACTGACTTAGAACGATTCTTTGACATCCATTGTCAGGCCCCTCCGCTCGGCGATTCACCTCACGCGCTTCGTGATTCGCCCCGTGGGAGGGGCTTTTCGTCCCATCGTCGTCCGCTCGCCACCCGACAATGCTTGACAGAATGACACCAACGACGTGACAATAGCCGCTTCGGCTTTCTGTTTCTAGACGGCTAGTAGGTCACTCACTTGGGAGGCGGAGGATGACACTATGCGTCGATTTGCGTTAGCAATCGGGTGGTTACTCGCGGTAGTGACAGCCGTAGGGCCGCGAGGGGTCATGGCCCAGACAGGAACCGTTACGGGCCGTGTCACCGACAAGGCGTCCGGGGGAGGCATCTCGAGCGTCCAGATCACCGTAGCCGGCACGGCGATCCGCACGCTCTCGAATGACAGCGGCTTTTTCCGTATACGCTCCGTACCTGTGGGACCGCAGTCGATCCGAGCCATCCGACTCGGATTTTCCGCCAATACCGGGGCCGTCACGGTCACGGATGGCGGGACAGTCAACGTGGACATCAGCCTCATCGCCGCGTCGGTGACCCTGTCGCAGGTGGTCGTGACGGGTACCGGACAGACGCAGGAATCCCGGCAGGCCGCGGTGATGACGCCGTCGATAACGCCAGACTCGATGATCCTGGCGGCGGCGCCGAACTTCGCCAGTGTGCTGGAAGGATCGGCGCCTGGTGTGCAAGTCACGCAGTCCAGCGGGACAACGGGTGCGGGCGCGAAGATCCGCATTCGCGGAGCGAGCAGCGTCTCGCTGTCGAACGAACCGCTGCTCGTGATCGACGGAGTCGAGGTCAACGAGAATCCGCTGGCGTTCGGCGCCAACCCGATCTCCTTGGCCGTCGGCGGACAGCAGCCGTCGCGCATCAACGACATCAACCCGGACGATATCGAATCGGTACAGACCCTCCAGGGTCCGGCCGCGACCGGTCTCTATGGCACAGCGGCGGCCAACGGCGTGATCGTGATCACGACCAAGCGCGGCACCGCCGGCCGGCAGCACTGGGATGGGTTCGTCGAGAACGGCGAGCTGCACGACGACAATAAATACCCGTCCGACTTTACCGGCTCCGACACCGCTGGCAATTTCTGCGCTTTGATCCTGGAGTGCACGCCGTCGAGCATCATCAGCTTCAACCCGTTGCGGCAAAGCCCGATCTCGCCCCTCCGTACGGGCCGGCGTCAGGAGTACAACCTGAGCACGAGCGGCGGCTCCGACGTCAATCAGTATTTTATTTCGGGCGACTATCAGCTGGAGAACGGCACGGACAACGTCAACCAGCTGCAGAAGACGAACGCGCGCGCCAATTTCACGACGCGTCCGCGTCAGGACCTGTCTCTCAGCTTCAGTGGCGGGTACATCGCGAGCAACACGCGCTTCCCGCAGAATGACAACAACAGCCTTGGCGTCATGGGCGAGGCGCTGCTCGGAAGCCCGCCGGGAACCGCCGCCAACAACTTCGGGTGGTTTGGTGGCACCATCAACCCGGCCGTCATCTCGAATATCAGAACGTTCGAGGACATCCAGCGCTGGACGCCCTCGCTCAATGCGAGCTACCAGCCGCTGTCATGGCTGACGGCCACCGCCACGGGCGGGTTCGACATCGTCAATCAAGACGACAACGACGGCGTAGAACCGAACCGCGTCCCGCCGGGGAACGGCAACCTCACGTCGGGGTTCCGGAACCGGAACCAGCTCGAGACCGAGACCTACACGATCAACACGAACGTCAGCGCCGTGGCGCACCTGCCGGCTGACATCACCTCGACCAGCACGGTCGGCGGGAGCTGGCGTCGCAACTTGGAAACGGGTACCTACACGATCGGATTCGGTCTGTCGGGTGGCTCGTTCTCGGACGCCGGCGTATCGAAGCTGATTCAGATCAGCGAGATCAACCAGGACAACCGCGTCCTGGGCGGCTTTCTGCAACAGCAATTCAGCTGGCGCGACAAATTGTTCCTGACGGCTGGCGCGCGCCTCGACAAAAACAGCTCGACCGGTGTGGCGGCTGGAACGACCGCGTATCCCACCGGTTCGCTCGCGTACGTGTTGAGCGACGAACCGTGGTTCCCCAAGGGCGACATCCTGACGGCGCTCAAGCTGCGCGCCGCGGTTGGCCAATCTGGCTTGCATCCCGACTTCCTGGATGCGCTCCAGTTCAGGAACCCCGTCGCCACCGCCATTGCCGGCGGAGCCACCGAGGCCGCGTTCACGGCCGGTAACCCAGGCAACCTCGACCTCAAGCCCGAGCGCACGACCGAAATCGAGACGGGCCTCGATCTGTCCTTGCTTCGCGATCGGTTGACGGTCGGCCTGACCTACTACGACAAGCACACGCAGGACGCACTCATTCAGCAGGTGCTCGTGGGATCGATTGGTGACACGGACTTCCGTTGGATCAACGTCGGCAAGGTCCGGAACCGCGGGCTGGAGCTCCAGACGACCGCAAACGTCTTGCAGATGAAGATCGTGAACTTCTCAGTGACGGGAAGCTTCTCCACATTGGAGAATCGCCTCCAAGAGCTGGGCAGCGTGAACGGGCAGCAAATTCAGCCGATCATCTTCGGCCTCGGCGGGGCATCGCAGGAACATGCGCAAGGCTTCCCGCTGGGTGGCTACTGGCAGCAACCGTACACGTTCAAAGACCTGAACCACGACGGCATCATCGAGCCGAACGAAGTCACCGTCAGCGCGAATCGCGCCTATCTCGGCTCGAGCCTTCCGACCGAGCTGGCAACGCTGTCTCCGCAGCTGACGGTCTTTAAGATCATCCGGCTGTCGTCGCTCTTCGACTTCCAGGGCGGCAATAAGCTCTACAACGCCACCAACGACTTCCGCTGCGGCAAGTTCCTGAATTGCGCGATCGACTTCGAGAAGGGGAACCTCACGCAGCAGGCGGCGGCCGTCGCGGATGCGATTTACAACACGCAAGCCGGCTACATCGAAGACGCGACGTTCTGGAAATGGCGCGAGGCCGCAATTTCCTTGCTCGTTCCACCTGAATACGCTCGCCGAATCTTCGCGCGCGGCGCCACGATCACGTTCGCAGCGCGCAACCTGCGGGTGTGGACGAAGTACACCGGCCTCGATCCAGAGCTCAGCCAGTCCGGAGCGTCGAACTTCACGGCCGCGGACTTCCTGACTCAGCCGCCGGTCCGCTACTACACGTTCCGCGTCACCCTCAATTACTGAGCGACCATGCGATCATATCTCATGAAAGTGCTCGCGGGGGCGACGACCGTAGGTCTCGCCGCTGCACTCATCGCGTGCGATAACCGCACGCTCCGTGTCACGGCGCCTGACCAGGTGCAGCCGAACGCGCTGAACAACGCGACCGCGCTGCCGACGGTTACGGCTGCTGTCTACGCCGACTTCTCGTACTCGTATGCGGGCGACGGTGGCGATGACGAGGGCATCATTCAGTTCGGCGGCCTCCTCGGCGACGAATGGCACTCGTCCGACACGTTCCCGACGCGCAACGAGGTCGATCAACGGCAGACGAACAACTCGAATGCCAACAACGATACGCAGTTCCGGCGGCTCCACCGCGCCCGCAACACGGCCGAATTCGCCGTGGGACAGTACCAGAAATTCCAACCGAACGCGGCGCTGGAAGCCGAAGCATTCATTTACGCCGGGTACGCGATTCTCGAGCTGGGGGAGAACTACTGCAGTGGGATCGAGTTCAGTCAGGAGAATGCGGACGGTACGATCAACTACGGCCTGCCGCTGACCACCGCTCAGGTCTGGGGGCTCGCGCACACGAAATTCGACTCGGCGCTCGCCGTGCTTGCGAAAGACACGATTGGGGCCGATGTGACGCAGATCCCGATCGAAAAGTCGTTCGCGGCGGTTGGCATCGGGCGCCTGCTGGTGGACTCAGGCGCGTACGCGGCAGCGGCAACGGCCGTCGCGGCGGTGCCCGATGGCTTCGTATTCCTGGAGAACTATTCCGCGGCCATCACGCGCACCAATAACGGCGTGTTCGAGTTCACGGACAACGAACGGCGGTACTCCATCCCGAACGAAGAAGGGGTCAACGGGCTGCCGTATCACAACGGCGATCCGCGCCTCCCGATCGATAGTATCGATCCCACGACGCACAAGCAGTACGTGGGCTTCGACCGTTCGACGGCGTATTTCCAGCAGGATAAGTATCCCTCGCCCGGGTCGGCGATTCCGCTCGCGACGGACATGGAGGCGAGGTTGATCGAGGCCGAGGCAGCTATCGCGGCCGGGAGCCCCGCTACAGCCCTCGTAAAAATCCAGAAGGCGCGCGAGGACGCCGCCGCAGAAATGAACATCAAGCTCGATACGGTGGTGACCGCGGTTCCCGTGGGTATGACGCTCGTTCAGTTCCTGTTCCAGGAACGGGCATACGACCTCTGGCTGACGGGTCACCGACTCGGCGACCTGCGGCGTTTGATTCGGCAGTACGGATTCGCGGCGAATTCGGTCTTCCCAACCGGCCCGTATCCGAAGGGGGGTGTCTACGGGAATGAGGTCGCGCTGCCGATTCCGATCTCGGAGCTCGGTAACCCGAACTACAAGGCCTGCGACGCAACCCAGCCGTAAGTAGCAGTTTTCAGGGATCAGAGGGGCGGCGACCATACCAGGTCGTCGCCCCTTTGCTATGCAACGTCGACGAGCTCGTACTCCTCGATCGGCCCGTGGCCGTTGCCGTTCGTCGACACGCCGAACCGCTCCACAACCTCACCGAGTGACGCTGCCGATCGCTCGAGCGCCGCCGCAGTGGTCCGGAGGTGGTCCGTCAGCTCCCGCTGCCGCGCTGTCGCCGTCGCCACCTGCGCCGTCTCGGCGGCGGTGCCCTCGGCCACCCGCACTACGAGGGTGGTCGCGGTGCCGAGGTCTCCGACCAAGGACTCGGCCTGCGCGGCTGCCGTGACGACGGACTGCGCCAGCGCGACCGTCCGCTCGACCCGGATCTCGATGTCGTGGAACACCGTCAGCGCATTGCGCATGACCTGTTCTCCACCCTCGGCGGCCTCACGGGCGTGAGCCATATGCAGGTCCAACTCGTCGGCTCGCGATCCAATCTGCCCCAGGAGGCCCTGAATGGCCGCCAGAGCGTCGGCGCTGCGCCGGGCCAATAGACGCACTTCGTCGGCCACCACCGCGAACCCCTTGCCCTGCTCGCCGGCCCGCGCGGCCTCGATCGCCGCGTTCAGCGCGAGCAGGTTCGTCTGCCGGGCGATCCCGCCGATCTCGTCGATCAACTCGTTGGCGGAAGTGGCGGCCGTCCGTAAGCCGGCCAGACGCCCCACAGCGTCCCGCGACACGGCCGCAATGTCCGCGACGCGGGTCGTCGCGCCATCCGCGCTGGCGACCCCGTCGACGGTCCGCTGGCGCACCGCGTCGGAGATCTCGAGGGTCTCTCGCGCCGCCCCACCGACGCCCGCCGCCGCCGCCGTGAGCCGCTCGGCGGCTCCCCCGATTCGACGGGCGGCCATCGTATTCTCGTTGGCGCCTGCCGTCAGGCGGGCGAGCGACGCCGTCACCTGCTCCGCGCCATCGGCGACGACACCACCAATGCGGGAGACCTCGGCCGCCGCCGCCATCACGGCCTGCGCGGTCTGCTGGGTCTGAGCGACGAGCGACGCCACGTCGTGGAGGGCCGAGCTCACGCCATCCGTACCGTTGTGCGTCAGGAGCGTCGACCACTCCCCTTTCCGGATGGACTCGGCCAAGGCCTCGAGCTGGCCCAACGGTCGCGTCATGATCTCATTCAGCCGCCACACGAACCAGCCGATGGCGGGAAGCGAGATAGCCCAGGCGACGACCAACTCCACCGGACGCAGGCCTCGGAACGCCACGGAATACACGACCGTGCCGATGATCAGCAGAAACACGCCGAGGGTTGACGCGATCTCGCCGAGCAGACGGTCGCGGAAGCGGCGCCGGACGATCAGCACTGCCGCCGCTATCACCACCGCCATCACGGCCAGCGTCAGATAGAGGCGAGAGGGATCGTACGGGACACCGGTCCACGATGGTGTCATAGTGCGAACCTATCGCGAGGGGGTTGCCCCCACCACGACCACGGGGTAATCGACCGAGCGTGCGGGGTGAATGTGCTACGCCCACAGACGATTGTGGCGGGTCTGCGTCTCAAAATGGCAGCGCGTCACGCACGGGTCTCGATCGGGCATCAACTCGCTGCGCGAGGTTGAAGACCCGACGCCGTGTTTGTATTCCATCGCAATGCGCGTCGCGCTGGTTCTATGCGCAGCCACGCTGGCCGCCGCCCCGGCGTCGCTCGGCGCCCAGGTAGTCCCCGATACCGGCTCGATGGTCTTCGAGCTCGAGCCCGAACGCTGCGATAACGTCCAAGCCGCGATCGAGCGCACGATCCGCCCCATGAGCTGGATCATCCGCCCGATCGCCAGGCACCGGCTCCTCCGCACCAACCGCCCGCCCGCACATGTGACGATTCTCATGCGGGACGACTCGCTCGTGGTCACCTTCGAGGGCCACCCGCCAATCGTGACGGCGCGCGATGGGACGAAGGCTCCTTGGAAAAGCGGCGTCTCAAAAGAGACGTATTACGTGAGCAGCGTCTTCGCCGGCGATACGCTGCACCAGGTTATCACGGCCAGCGACGGGCATCGGAACGACGACTTTGTCTTCTTCGACGGCGGCGAGCGCATGGAGCTGCACGTCGTGCTGGAGGCCGAGCACCTGCCCGGGCCACTCGACTACACCTTGGATTTCCGACGCTTGCACTAAATTAGGTTCGGTTTCACCCGGACCTCTGGCTCGTCGTCACAGAATAATGGTCGTACGCCGTACACCATGGGCGGTCGTCGCCGCCTGCTATGTCGTGGCGTATATCGTGTTGACCGCCACGCACTCGAGCCTCATCACGCATCTCGGTGCGGTGGCGTCGCCCGTGGCGTCCCTGCCGCTGAATTTCGGTTCGGCGTGGCTCTACTGGATCGCGGCGCGCCGGGGGGATTTCGACGCGCGCCTGCGCCGCGCGCTCTGGCTCGCCGGCGGCGCCATGGCGGCGGTCTTCCTCGGCCAGTGCGGCGATCTCGTCGTCCAGTTCGTCGAGCATCGCGACTTCTCGCTCGCCTGGCCGATCGGGATCTTTCTGCTCTACTACCCGCTCATGCTGGGCGCCCTGCTCAGCCTTCCGCACGCGCGGCGCGCCCGGTTGGAGTGGTGGAAATTCGCGCTCGATGCCGCGACGGTCGTCCTCGGCGGCGCCGTCGTGGTCTGGTATTTCGTGTTGCATCCCACGGCGGCGACGCCGATGGATCCACGCGCGGTGCTCGTGGCCTTCGCGTTCCCGATCGGCGACCTCGTGCTCCTGTTCGGCCTCACGACGCTCGTCCTGCGTCGCACCGCGGAGGGGCCGTCGACGGCATTCCGGTTCCTCGTACTCGCGCAGTTCTCGGGGATCTCCGCGGATCTCATCGGCAGTGTGCTGCTCCCGGCCACGGGAACGCTCAACGCGATGCTGCCGGATGCGCTCTATTTCATCACCGCCGTGCTCACGATCGCGAGCGGCGAGCTGTATGCGCGGGAGTCGCTCACCCGGCGCGACGGCGGTGAGACGGTGACGGGCCTGAGTCGCTATCAACTCGGCAGCCCGTTGCCGTACGTGGCGGCCGGCTTCGTGTACCTCCTCCTCTTGACCGCCGCCGTGCGCGCCCGCGGCTCGGCGTTGAGTGATCTCGTCGTGGCGGCCGCGCCGGTCACCGTGCTGCTCACCGCTCGCGGACTCGTCTCGGCGCGACAAAACGCACGA
>Ga0210393_10004849_pt1 | contig 10609 bp, 6 predicted proteins | sample IncBWC27OmetaG_FD_160068 | JGI IMG/M metagenome (GOLD analysis project Ga0210393, IMG submission 160068) | Forest soil microbial communities from Barre Woods Harvard Forest LTER site, Petersham, Massachusetts, United States - Inc-BW-C-27-O ...
GGAATGATGTTCCCGAGCGGGCAACACTTGTGGCAGAAGGGGATTCCGCAATCCATGCAGCGGGCGCCCTGCGCGCGCAGCTTGTCCTCGGGCATCTTGAGATCGAATTCGCGCCAATCCTTCAGGCGTTCGCCGACCGGACGCCGCGAAGGGATCTCGCGTTTGATCTCCATGAAGCCGGTAATCTTGCCCATCGAAACTAGACCGCCGCGAGACGCGCGAGATCGGAATCCATGTTGAGATGCTGCCGTTCAAGCACCATCCGATACTCAGTCGGCAACACTCTTACAAACTTCTTCGCATACTCGTCCCACTTGCCGAGGATTCGCCGCGCGACGTCGCTCTCGGTGTACTGTCCGTGTCGCACTATCAGCGCGTGCAACTGCTTGAGTTCGTCCTGGTTGCCGATAGGCCCTAGCTCGACCATTCCAGGATTACAGCGCGAGGCGAACGAGCCATCTTCATCGAGCACGTACGCGACGCCGCCGCTCATGCCGGCTGCGAAGTTGCGTCCGGTCTTGCCGAGCACCACGACCAGCCCGCGCGTCATGTATTCGCATCCATGGTCGCCGACGCCCTCGACGACCGCGTGCGCGCCGCTGTTGCGCACCGCGAATCGCTCGCCGGCTACGCCGCGGAAGAACGCTTCGCCGCCGGTCGCACCATAGAGAGCGACGTTGCCGATGATGATGTTGTCCTCGGCCTTGAAGGTCGCTTCCTTTGGCGGACGCACCGACATGAATCCGCCCGACAGTCCCTTGCCGCAGTAGTCGTTCGCGTCGCCTTCGAGATAGAGCGCGACTCCCGGCGCCAGCCACGAGCCGAAACTCTGTCCCGCCGAACCCTTGAGATGAATTTGAACCGTATACGGAGGCAGTCCTTCTGCACCGAAGCGTCGCGATACTTCCGCCGACAGCATCGTGCTGACGGTGCGGTTCACGTTGCGAATCGGCAGATGAATTTCGACCGGCTTGCGATGCTCGAGCGCGTCCTGCGCGAGTTCGATGATCTGATTGTCGAGCGCCTTGTCGAGGCCGTGATCCTGCAACTCGACGCAATGCAGCGGCTCGTCGGGACCGACGTCGGGACGGCGAAGAATGTTAGCGAGATCGACGTTGCGGGCTTTCCAGTGCGCGATCGCTTCGTTGCCATCGAGACACTCGACGTGGCCAACCATTTCGGCAAACGTGCGGAAGCCCAACTGCGCCATGTATTCGCGCAGTTCGTCCGCGATGAACATCATGAAGTTCACGACGTGCTCGGGCTTGCCTGAGAATTTTTCCCGCAGCACTGGATCCTGCGTCGCGATGCCGACCGGGCAGGTGTTGAGATGGCACACGCGCATCATGATGCATCCAGAGGCGACCAGCGCAGCGCTCGCGAAACCGAATTCCTCGGCACCAAGCAGCGCGGCGACTGCAACGTCGCGGCCGGTCTTGAGCTGGCCGTCGGTCTCGACGTGAATGCGTCCGCGCAGACCATTCATTACGAGCGTCTGTTGCGTCTCGGCGAGTCCGAGCTCCCACGGAACTCCCGCGTGCTTGATCGACTGCAGCGGAGACGCTCCCGTGCCGCCGTCGTATCCACTGATCAGCACGACGTCCGCCTTGGCCTTCGCAACTCCGGCGGCGATGGTGCCGACGCCGACCTCGGCGACCAGTTTGACGCTGATGCGCGCGCGATCGTTGGAATTTTTGAGATCGTGAATCAGCTGCGCGAGATCTTCGATCGAATAGATATCGTGATGCGGCGGTGGAGAGATCAATCCGACGCCTGGCGTCGAGTAGCGAATCTTCGCGATGAAATCATCGACCTTGTGGCCGGGAAGCTGGCCGCCCTCTCCCGGTTTCGCGCCCTGCGCCATCTTGATTTGCAGCTCGTCGGCATTGACCAGGTAATGACTGGTGACGCCGAAGCGCGCCGACGCGACCTGCTTGATCGCGCTGCGGCGGAAATCGCCGTTGGCATCGCGGACGAAGCGCGCGGGATCCTCGCCGCCCTCGCCGGTGTTGCTCTTGCCGCCGATCCGATTCATCGCGATCGCGAGATTTTCGTGCGCTTCCTTGCCGATCGATCCGAACGACATCGCGCCCGTTTTGAAGCGCTTGACGATCTCGGTGGCCGGCTCAACTTCCTCGAGCGGCACGGACGGCCGACTCGAATTGAATTTCAGCAGCGAGCGCAGCGTCGCGAGCGAGCGACTCTGCTCGTCAACCGCCTTGGTGTATTCCTTGAACAGCCGGAAATTTCCCGATCGCACCGAATGCTGCAAGCGCGCGATCGTGTTCGGATTGTACATGTGAAATTCGCCGGCGCGGCGCCACTGGTACTGGCCGCCGACGTCGAGATCGCCATCGAGATTCGCCGCTACCTTGAACGCGTAGGTGTGACGCTCTGCCGTCTCGCGCGCGATCGCGTCGAGGCCGACACCCGCCACGCGCGACGGGGTCCAGGTGAAGTACTTGTCGATCACGTCCTCGGCCAATCCGATCGCCTCGAAAATTTGCGCTCCGCGATAACTTTGCGTGGTCGAGATGCCCATCTTCGACGCGACTTTCGTGATGCTCTTGCCGACGGCCTTGACGAAGTTGTGAACCGCGGTGTCTTCGTCGATGTCGCGAAGTTGGCCGTCGCGAATCATCCCGGCCATCGTCGCGTACGCGAGATACGGATTGACCGCGCCTGCGCCGTAACCGACCAGCAAACAGAAATGCATCGCCTCGCGCGGTTCTCCCGACTCGACGACGATGCCGGCGCGCGTGCGCGTCCCTTCGCGAATCAGATGATGATGCACGGCGCCCGTCGCGAGCAGCGCGGGAATCGCGGCGTGGTCCGCATTCACCCCGCGATCCGAAAGCACGATTATCGTGTAGCCAGATTCGATCGCGTCCGATGCACCTTTGCAAAGCTTGTCGAGCGCGGCGCGAAGTCCCGCTTCACCGTCCGCGACGCGGTACAGCGTTGGCAGCGTGATCGTGCGCAGGCCCTCGACGTTCAGCCGCTTGATCCTTTCGAGTTCTTCGTTGGTGAGAATCGGCTGCTTGAGTTGAAGCTGACGGCAATGACGCGGCGACTCCTCGAACAGATTATCCTCGGCCCCAATCGTCGTCTCGGTCGAGGTCACCAACTCCTCGCGAATCGGATCGATCGGCGGATTAGTCACCTGCGCGAATAACTGCTTGAAGTAGTTGTAGAGCGGCTGAGGTTTGTTCGACAGGACCGCGAGCGGCGTGTCAGTGCCCATCGAGCCGACCGGCTCCTGCCCGTTTGTCGCCATCGGCGCGAGGATCATTTTGAGATCCTCGATCGTATAGCCGAACGACTGCTGTTGCTTGAGCAGCTCGTCGGCCTCGAAGTAGTCTACCGCCGGGGCGCCGCTCGCCTCGGGGAGCGACTCGAGTGCGACGAGGCTGCTGTCGAGCCATTCGCGATACGGCTGCCGCGCCGCTATCGACTCCTTGATCTCTTCGTCCTGCACGATTCTGCCGAGCGCGGTATCGATGAGAAACATTCTGCCGGGCTGCAAGCGCCCTTTGTGCGCGACGTTCTCCGGCGCGATCTCGAGCACGCCCGTCTCCGACGCCATCACGACCAGCCCGTCTTTAGTAACCGTGTAGCGCGACGGACGGAGGCCGTTGCGATCGAGCACCGCGCCGATTCTGATTCCGTCGGTGAAGGCGATCGACGCGGGGCCGTCCCACGGCTCCATCATGCACGAATGAAAATCGTAGAACGCGCGCTTGCTGTCGCTCATCTGCCGATCGTTCTGCCACGCTTCCGGAATCATCATCATCACGGCGTGCGGAATCGAACGGCCGGTGCGAATCAGCAGCTCGAGACAGTTGTCGAAGGTCGCGGAGTCGCTGCCATTGGGCTCGACGATCGGCAACAGCTTCTTGATGTCGTCGCCGAACAGCGGCGAAGAAAAAAGTTTCTCGCGCGCGACCATCCAGTTGATATTGCCGCGGAGCGTGTTGATCTCGCCGTTGTGCGACATGAAGCGGTACGGATGCGCGCGGTCCCAGCTCGGGAAAGTGTTGGTCGAGAAGCGCTGATGCACCATCGCGAGCGCGGTCTTGAACGCGTCGTTCAGTAGATCGGGAAAGAACTCGGGCAGTTGCGTCGAGATCAACTGACCCTTGTAAACGACGGTCAGCGCCGAAAGGCTGCAGAAATAAAATAGTTCGGGATCGAACAGGCCGAGTTTCTCCGCTTCGGTCATGGCGCGCTTGCGAATCACGTACAGCTTGCGCTCGATCGCCTCGACGCCCTTCACGTCCGGACTGAACGCGATGAAGACTTGCCGGATCGCGGGCATCCCGCGACGCGCGATATCTCCGCACGCGGATTCCACTACCGGCACGTCGCGCCATCCGATCAGCCGCTGCCCTTCCTCGTTGACGATCCTCTCGAATGCGTCCTCGCAATCCTTGCGCTTCACCGCGTCGAGCGGCAGGAAGACCTGGCCGACGCCGTATTCTCCCGCCGCGGGCAATTTGAATCCGAGCCGCGCCGCTTCGCTCGCGAAAAACTCGTGCGGAATCTGCAGCAGGATTCCGGCGCCGTCGCCCGTGCGCGGATCGCATCCGCATGCGCCGCGATGCGTCAGGTTGTCGAGCACCTGCAGCCCCTTGACCACGATGTCGTGCGAGCGCTCGCCCTTGATGTTGACGACGAAGCCGACGCCGCACGCATCGTGCTCATGAGCGGGATCGTAGAGGCCCTGCTTTTTCGGAATGCTTCGATAGTTATGCATCATGACACCCGCCTTGGATCCGGGGGCGCAGATTTCGCGGAGGCATGACGATGCCGGCGGCCGTTGGTCGGCTCGTGCGAGTCGCCGTTGGAATGCACCGAGATCAAGCCGCGCTCGGTATGCGTCGACAGCACCACCATCGTCTCCGTCCGCGCCACTCCCTCGATCGAACGGATCGCACTGATGAGCCGTTCGAGCGACGAAGTGTTTTCGGTTTTGATTTTCATCATGAGCGTGTGCTCACCGGTGACGTGATGGCATTCGAGAACATCGTCGAGCAGCGCGACCGATTCCTCGAACAGCGAAATCGTTTTCGGATGCGCGATCGACACGCCGATAAACGCAGTGACGTCCTTGCCGAGTCGCGTCGCATCGACGGTCGCGTGATAACCCGTGATGACGCCGCCGTCTTCGAGTTTTTTTACGCGCTCGTTGACCGAAGGCGCCGAGAGCCCGACCTGCTCGCCGAGCTTGACGAGCGGAATCCTGCCGTGCTCCTGCAGCAGGGCGATAATCTGCAGGTCGATAGCATCGAGTTCGGGGGAGTCACCGCCGAATTTCATAAGGTTATCCTCGTCGCGAGTCGATGAAGATAGAAGGAAAGCAAAATTGTGTCAAGCGTTTATAAGGCTATACTTAAATAAAACGATTGTTTATTAAATGCGTGGCGGCTTGGCCGATGAAACATAGGGCAACTCTGCCGAATGCCTACGCTCATGATGAGCTTTTGGGCAAGAAAGACAGCTTGCCGAGGCCGGTCGCCGTTTGCGACGAATGTACGATCCGGCCTGTTTCTATTCGCCTTTGAAGTTGGCCGCGCGCTTTTCGACGAACGATCTCGCGCCTTCAAGATGATCTTTCGACGTCAGCATCAGGTGTTGGCCGTGGCGCTGGTAGTCGAAAAAGTATGGCAGGTTGAGATTCAGACCGACGCGCAGGGCTTCCTTCGCGAGGCGCTGGGCGAGCGGGGCCTGCGCCGCGATCTTTTTTGCGAACGCGGCAGTCGCTTCGCCGAGTTGCGCGTGCGGCACGACTTTGTTCACCATACCGATTCGTTCAGCTTCGGCCGCGTCGATTATGTCGCCACTCAAGATGAGTTCGTACGCGCGTGCGAGTCCGACGAGGCGCGGCAGTATGAGCAGCCCGCCCGCTTCGGGAATCAGCCCGCGCCGAATGAAAACTTCGCCGAAGCGCGCTTGGTCGGAACAGACGCGCATGTCGCACATCAGCGCGATGTCGCATCCATAGCCGACCGCGGCACCATTGACCGACGCGATAGTCGGCTTGGGATACGTGACGAGCAAGTCGAGCGCGACGGGACGATGCTCGCGCCATTCCTCGACCAGCGTCCGCTGCGCAGGCTTGGCGTCGCGAAATTCGGGATTGAGAAAAATTTCCTTGACGTCGTCGCCCGCGCAGAACGCGCGGCCCGCGCCCGTCAGCACGACGACGCGCACGCTGTCGTCGGCCTCGGCGTCGCGCAACGCGTCGATCATCTCGTCGTAGGTTTTAATCGTCGCAGCGTTCATCGCGTGCGGCCGATTGATCGTAATCGTCGCTATGGCGTCGCGCTTGTCGTAGAGAATGTCGCTGTATGGCATGGTGATAACTCCCGCTGAAATTGTGATCCGACGAATGAGCTATCCCAAATCGACGGAACCGCGGTCAAGCATCGGCGAGCCGCCAGATTGACATCGCGCCGACGCGTTTTATACTTGGCGATACCGACCGTGTCGCGAGGGAAGTATGATCCGAAGATGCGCGCTTACGCAAAGTGGGGCATCGGCAGATACGACGAGGCGACGCGCGGATCAAGCGCCACGCCGAGTTTGATCGAGTCTGCCGGCTACGAAGCGGATAACATTTAGTGCGCAAAGGCCGAGAAAAATCCGGACCTCGTCGCGTGATTGCAAGCCGGGTGCTCAATGAAATCGGCGGCTCGCTTCGCGAGATTGCGGTGTTCTTTGAAGAGCCCCGGCAACAACCGCGCGAGAACTGGGAATGCCGCTTTTCGATCAAAGGCCTGGGCAAGCCACAAATTCATAAGGTAGGCGGCGCAGACTCGCTACAAGCGCTGCTGCTTGCTGTGGAAGGGGCAAGAGTGACTCTCGACAAAACCGGAAGCCGTTTCACGTGGCTTGAGACAGATCCGAACAAAGCCGGTACGGGAATTCCTCGGTACATTCCCACGCACCGAGGTCCGCGTTTCGAAGCGCGCGTGAACCTGGCAATCGAGCGCGAAAGCAAGCGCGATTATCAAAGGATTCTCAAAACTCGCAAGGCGAATATTGCGGCGTTCGAGGCTGAAATTAGAGAGCGCCGAGAAGTCCTCGCCATGTTGGAAGCCGCGCTGGAACGACGCAAGGCAGGAGCCGCCGCTTGGGAAGTCGACTTGAAAAAGTGGAAACCTGAAAAGACTCGCAGGATTCCGTCCTGATCCAGTGAAGCAATCTCCGAGGCTCCCGCAGGATTCGAACCGGCGACCGGCTGGCTACGAATGCGGGTAGGCGTCGCTTCCCATCTCTAGCGCATCGAGCCCCGACCATTCCACTTCCACCAGCACGCGATTTCCGATCGTGCGCTCGACGATTTTGAAGAACAGCATCGCGAGACCGAATACGACGACGATGTTCACCGTGATTCCGATCAACTGCGCGAAAAATTGGCCCACGTCGCCGTAGAGCAAGCCGGTTACCGGGCCCGCGACGCCGTTCCATCCGTCGCCGTAGGTGCCGTCGGCGAGCAGGCCCAGCGCGAGCGCTCCCCATATTCCGCACACGCCATGGACGGCGATCGCGCCGACCGGATCGTCGATTCGATAGCGGCGTTCGAGTTCGAGCACCGCCCACACGACCAGCAATCCCGCCACTGTGCCGATCAAAACCGCCGCCGCCGGCGTTACGAATGCGCACGGCGCGGTGATTGCGACGAGTCCGCCGAGCAGACCATTGCTCGCCATCGCGATGTCGGGTTTGTTGTAGCGATGCCACAGGTAGAGCAAGGACGCGAGCGCGCCGGCCGCCGAGGAGAGCATCGTGTTCACCGCGATGATTGCGATTCGCGGATCCGATGCGGCCAGCGTTGAGCCGCAGTTGAAGCCGAACCATCCAAACGCGAGAATCAGCGTTCCGCTCACGGCCATCGGCAGGTTATGTCCTGGCAACGCGCCGATTGCGCCGTCGCGCCGGAATTTTCCGATGCGCGGCCCCACCATGTATGCGCCGGCGAGCGCCGTCACTCCGCCCGTCATATGCACGACCGACGATCCCGCGAAATCGAGATGACCGTGGCCGAGGCCCAGGTTCATGCCGAGCTGCGAGAGCCATCCGCCGCCCCATACCCAGTTGCCATACAACGGGTAAAGGAACATCGACATGAAAATTCCGTAGATGAAAAACGCTTTGAACCTCCATCGCTCGGCCATCGCGCCAGTCGGAATGGTCGCGGCGGTGTCCATGAAGACCAGCGAGAACAGAAACATGCCGAGGCTGGCGGGATCGCGGCTGACGTTGAGCAGCGCGAATTTGCTGAACCCCAGGATGCCGTACGAATGCGCGCCGATCGTGATCGACAGCTCGTGATGTCCGATCGCGGCAGTCCCGAGCGACGGCCAGTGCGCGACGCCGCCCATCATGAAGCCGTAGCCGGTGAGCCAGAAACCGATGATACCGATCGGGTAGATGATCAGGTTCATCGCCATCGTATTGACCGCGTTCTTCGAGCGCGTGAAGCCCGTCTCCACCATCGCGAATCCGAGCTGCATGAACATCACGAGGAAGCCGGCAATCAGCAGCCACGCGAGGTTCAGCGAATTGTCGAGCGGCGATGACGCTGCGGTTTGCGCGCGTGCGATCATCGGAAACGAGAACAGTGCCAGCGCCGCGAAAATCGCGGCCGCCAATCCGAGTTGCGATCGTCTCGGCATCATCTCGTCTGCCCTCGATATGACCGGTGCGGAGTACCCTTCGCCGCCGGGTAACGGTTTGCGAGCCAAATCAAAAACAAAAACGCTCCGATGAGCGACGTAAAAAACAGCACGTATCCAAGTCTGCGGCGCATATTCTGCATCGCGAGGCTTCGTGGATGGAGACGCTCGGCCCGATTCTGCGGAATGACCTGAGAGGGGTCGCGCAGGTCCTCGAGGATTTGGCCTGCGCTCGCATAGCGGTCGCGCGGATTACGCTCGATCGCGTGCAGCACGATCTCTTCGAGATGCGGATCTAGATCGGGCTTGAAGGCGGTTGGCGGCTGCGGATCTTCGGCGGTCTTCGCGCGCATCACGTTGTAAACGTTGGGGCCCGAGTACGGCAGGTGACCGGTCAGCATTTCGTAGAGAATCGTGCCCAGCGAATAGATGTCGGTGCGGACATCGCCGCGGCGGCCGCTGACCTGTTCGGGCGCCATGTAGTCGGGCGTGCCGATGGTCGACGACAGCCCGGACCACGTCAATCGCCGCGCCGATTCGTCCAGCGCGATTCCGAAGTCCATGATCTTGGTCTGGCCGTCGGCCGTCACCAGGATGTTTTCCGGCTTCAAATCGCGATGCACCACGCCTTCGCTGTGCATATACACGAGTGTCTCTGCCAACTGCCGCGCGAGCGCCAGCGATTTCTCCAGCGGCAGCCCGGGTTCCCGCATCATCGCGCGCAGCGAGTCGCCCTCGATGAACTCCATCGCGATATACATGCGGCTTTTTTTCCGAGGCGTGAGGACCTTGACGATGCCGGGATGGTTGAGGCGGCGCCCGACTTCTTCTTCACGCTGGAAGCGGCCGTAGAAAACCACGTCGCTTTCGAACTGCATGTAGGGAACTTTGATCGCGACGGTCTTGCCGTCGATTTGATCGATGGCCTTGAAGATCGACGCCATCCCGCTGCGCGCGATCACCTCGATCAACTTGTACTGATCGAGGTTTTCACCGACGCTGACCTCGCGCATTGTTCAGGACCGTCTCGGGAAAAGGGTCAGCGGACGTTAACACTCCGCGCGCCGGCAATGGAAGGGCACGCCGCGCGAATGCGTCACCGGCCGAACAATCCGCGTAATCGCTCGCGCCATCCGCCGGTCGCGAGCGTGTGCCCGGTGTGCGAGGTCATTCGGAAAACGGCGCAGGTCAGGTTGTCGTGCGTGCCGCGCTTGTTGGCGGTATCGATCAGAGTGCGGCATGCGGTCTCGGCGTCAACGTCGCGCGATAGCGACTCGAGTTCCTTGTCTTCGAGGACGTTGTAGAGACCGTCGCTGCACAGGATCAGGCGGTCGCGCTCGAAAAGCGGCAGCGTGATGCGATCGATCGACGCTATCAACTCGCGTCCCAGGCTGCGCAAGAGCATTCCGCGCTCAGGATGAGTCTTCGCGCGCGCGGCGCTCATGATCCCCATCCGAACCTTGTCGGCGACCATCGTGTGATCTTTGGTGACCACTGAGATTTGACTGTGGCGAATCAAATGCAGCCGGCAATCTCCGATGTGGACCGCCGACAGTATCCCTTTCTCGACGGCGACCGCCGTCATCGTAGTCGCCATGCGCGATAGTTCCGGCACCGTCAGCGCCTTGTCGTGAATCCCGATATTGGCCCGCGTGATCGCGCGGTAGAGCCGCTTGGCTGCGCCCCAGTCCGTCGGGCTCTCGCGGTATGCTTCGAGGAGTATGTCGACCGCCATCCGGCTCGCGATCTCGCCGCCTTCGTAGCCGCCGACGCCGTCGGCAACTGCGAACACCACGCTGTCAGGACTCTCGATGAAATGCCCGCACGAGTCTTCATTGTCAGGGCGCGTCGTACCGACATCGGACAACAGCGCCAGCTCGAAAGCCTGCTCCACCGAAGGAGGCGCGGAGGGCGACGAATCCATTTCC
>Ga0210393_10004850_pt1 | contig 10608 bp, 10 predicted proteins | sample IncBWC27OmetaG_FD_160068 | JGI IMG/M metagenome (GOLD analysis project Ga0210393, IMG submission 160068) | Forest soil microbial communities from Barre Woods Harvard Forest LTER site, Petersham, Massachusetts, United States - Inc-BW-C-27-O ...
GAACCCAGCGGCCGACGTCCGGAATCAGTCCAACCTGAGGGATAGCCCCTCCGTCCAAATCATCGCTGACGTAGCTGATTACAGCTCTTGTTCAAAGCCAGCGCACGAGTCGGCCGCGGGCATTGTATCCTAACCACGCGCTGACGCCTTCAGCCAACCGACAAGTTCGCACCCAACAGCCTCGCGTCACCGACACTCGCGTTAAACGCGGACACGGACGGGTGTCGTCGGAATCGGCCCTTCCCCTTGGAGGGCGATCACCAGACTGTGCATCTTTGGGTTGGATGGTCGGCATGGACACTGGTCCGGAAACGGGCTTCAACAAGATTGAAAACTCCCCCACCAGCCTTCTGGACCAGGACCGTTGGCTTTGTTATTTCTACTAACATTGAAACAGGATAAGTAGATAGTTGCGCGGTCAAGAGAGCCCTTGCTACATCTGTTGGAGGAACTTCGGAGCGCTCGGAGGGAAAACAATCGGGTCGGTCTCGTCTGCGTGCGCGTGTCTCGTCTGCGTGCGCCTTGATCCGCATCTCACGAAGTTGTACCCTCGGGCTCACGCCGATGTCGGTGCTTGCCACGAGCGTCGCTACGCTTACTGCTGTGACCTGGTCTTACCTCGCCTTGGCCAGGGGGTCCTTCTGGCGTCTTAAGACCTTGAAGATCGATGCCAGTGGCAAGGCGGGATTTTCCGGCCGCATCGCTGCCATAGTTCCGGCTCGCAATGAGGCAGAACTGATAGGACCCGTCGTCACATCCTTATTAAACCAGCGCGTGGCTATGCCCGTCCTCCTTGTGGATGATGAGAGTACAGACGGTACAGCGGACGTGGCACGGCGCGCTGCAGAAAAAACCGGCAAGGCCGATGCGCTTATCGTGATTCAGAGCAAGCCCTTGCCGGCGGGGTGGACAGGAAAATTATGGGCGATGCACCAGGGCAGTGAGCGGGCACGCGAGTTGAATCCCGCATGGCTCATGTTCGCGGACGCCGATGTACTGCACGATGCGGACACAATAGTGAATCTGAGTTGCATTGCTTCGCGGGGTCATTACGATCTGGTCTCGTTCATGGTGAAGCTGCATTGCGAGAGCCTTCCGGAAAAACTGCTCATTCCGGCCTTTGTATATTTCTTCTTCATGCTCTACCCGCCAGCCTGGGTTCGCGATACCCGGCACTCTACCGCCGGCGCGGCCGGGGGCTGCATGCTGGTGAGATCAGAGACTCTCGAACGCGCCGGAGGACTAGAAGCCACTCGCGGCGCGCTTATCGATGATTGCTCTCTGGCGCGGCTCCTGAAGCGGCACGGCGGCCGATTGTGGATAGGAGTGACAGATCAGAGCCAAAGCTTGCGACGATACGAGACCTTCTCGGACATCGAGCGCATGGTCTCGCGCACGGCCTTTAACCAGTTGAAGCACTCTTCGCTGCTGCTACTGTGCACTATTGCGGGCATGGTGATCACCTATCTGGCGCCTCCCCTGTTGTTGCTCTCCGGTAGCAAGCTGGCGTTCTTTATAGGCGCTGTGGCCTGGGCTGCCATGACGGTGACGTACTCGACCATGGTGCGCTACTATCGACTGAACCCCGCATGGGCATTGGCCCTGCCGCTGGCGGCTCTGTTTTATCTGGGCGCGACAATGCATTCGGCGGTAAAGTATTGGAACGGCAGTGGTGGCGACTGGAAAGGGAGAGTCCAGGACGTTCAAGACCCACACATTCCCGAAACTCCCCTGTGCTAGATCAGCAGCATGCGTCGAGCAGACGCAATGAGCAGATGCCCGATTTCCTTCCAAGCCTCGCCCGAGAAGCTTAACCCGGCAAGATCTCCTTAAGGGCGCAGTCAATCCTGTCGACTTCTTCGCGGATTACTCTGATCGATTGTTGGTTTCTCGCTGGGTGAGCGAACGGAGTGATTCCTTCCAGAGCGCCTCGTATTTGATGATTCCGAGCCAAAATGAAATTGAGGCGGGCGCTCCTCTCCTTGCGATTTCTATAAACGCCTCCGACGAACTTAGTGGCGAGCCACGCCAATACCAAACCAAACAGCCCTTCAACCGGAATACGATCGGTCGCGCCGTCGAACTCGGAAAACAAGAGACGATAGACCGCTTCACCCGCCCCGAAAGATGCGAACAACACAGTGAGCCCGAACAAATACACCTTCAGGCGTTCCATGGGTTGAAAGGTTAGGGAGTCGCAGTCTCCGTCACGTGTCTGCTCAATCTTGATCGCCATACTTCCCCCACAATGATTTGCGGCTGTTCCCAAGGTCGCAAGCAGCGGTACCAGCCAGTCTTGGTGAAATAATAACTTGAAATTCCCCCAGCAGTGAGATCCTCGTAGACGACTGACACCAAACTAGCGCCCCTCCATCGCCAAGTGTGGAACTCCTCCGCATCGGGTTCCTCGGCTACGAAGAAAACGTTTGGCGGATGAAGTGGAGGCAGGTCTTGGATCGGCTGCTCCGCTAATGGGCTCCCACGCCAGCGATTTTGGGTAGGAATCATAACGCCGCTGCCCCAGCGTAACACCAATTTATCGGTTGGATCGATCACGACGCCCCTGCCGTAAGACTTTCCTTCGGGACGTCCGCAGCGGCGGAGTGTCGACACCAGCGTCGTCAAAGGACCTCTACCGTATCCAGGTAGCTTCCTCGGTCAGTGTTCTGGTCGTACAGACAAATAGAGTCACCGACCTTCTTCCTTGATTCCGCACGCAATCAGCTGCAACCTCCAAGTGAAGCTGCAAACTTCCCCCCAGGCGAAGCGGCATGAGACGTCATTGGCAGTGTTCAATTCGGCGGATGATGTGGAGGCGGTCGCCGAACAGGCGGGCGAGGCGGAGATCGTCGGACTTTCAGTTTGTTTTCAATCGCGCGCAGGAATTTCTCAGTTTGGCACACCTCATCAAACAACTTCACCCTGGAAAACTGATTGTGGCGGGCGGACATTACGCTGCGTGCGCAGCACAGCCGCTGCTGGAGCACCATTCCGAACTCGACATCATCGTGATTCACGAGGGAGAGCAAGTGCTGGGCGAGATAGTTGCGGCTGCAGCGAATCTGAACGATGACTTGCCGAAGATTACTGGAATCGCGTCCCGGGAAGATGGCCAGGTTCGATTCACACCAAAACGCCGAACGCTGGACGACCCGGATATTTTACCCTCCCCCGAGCGGTCGGGCAGATTCACACCATTGCGGGAGTGCCACCAGCTTTCTGATGGGGAGCCGCGGATGCTATGAGAACTGCGCGTACTGCTGCATCACAACACTGCACAATCTGGCACCGGGCAAGAAATTTCGCCAACGCAGTATGGATTTTATCGCCGACGAGATGGCGGAGCTTTATCGCGAGCCGGGGACACGGCAGTTCGTATTTCACAACGACAATTTCCTGGCGCCGTCGGTGGCGCACAACCAGGCGCGAATCGAGGGATTCGACAAGGCGTTCAAGAGCCGCGGCATGGAAGATATCCTCGCACCGTCTGGGGCTTTCCACCCAGATTCAGCGCCTGCGTGCTTTTTGCGAGCGGGCGGAATTTCTCGCTGGCTGGGTACCTTCAAGAGGGAGTGGCAATTCAGCTCCAGCGCGGCTGTCGAATACGATTGAAGTCTCGATCTTGACCACCACCGGTTGGCTCGTAAAGCGATCGAACGCGAGGTTCCGAAGATGTTCGATGTCCTTCACAGCTACCTGAACGATCAGATCGTAGCGCCCACTCACCAAAAATGCTCGCCGGACCTCTGGGATAGATTCCGTCTCATTGAGGAATCGATCGACTACAGTTCTCTCATGCTTGGCCAGCTCGATAAAGAAAAGGGCTTCCAAGGTCAGACCGACAGCTCGCAAATCAATATCGGCATGAGCGCCGCGGAAGACTCCCGAAGTTTGGAGATTCTTGATCCGTTCGTGACAAGTTGACGGCGCTAGCCGTACGGCCGCGGCAATCTGCTTGTTGGATAGGCGAGCATTCTTCTGAAGAAGTCGGATAATGTCGAAGTCTATTCGGTCAAGAGTGAGCTGAGCCATATCAGGTTCGAATTATATTCGATTGTAACCGGCAGCGTTCGTTGGTAGACCAAGGAGGAAACTAAAATCTGTTTAAGAAACGATTGCATCAGACTACAGAATGAGGCGGACTCATGAACCCGGGAGAATTTCGCGAAGTTGGTCACCGCGTGGTGGACATGTTGTCCGAGTACTTGGAACACATCGAAGAGAAGCCGGTGTTTCCGAACGTGGAGCCAAGCACGCTGACACAACTCTTTGCAGAGCCACTGCCCAGGGATTCCAACTCCCCGGAGAAAGTGCTGCAAGAACTGGAAGAAAAGCTTCTTCCGAATTGCACGAATGTCGGGCACCCGGGTTACATGGGGTTAATCACTCCATCGCCCAACCCCGTCGGCATCATTGCGGATTTTATCTGCTCCGCGCTCAACCAAAATATCGGGGTGTATACGATTGGCCCTGCTGCCGTGGCCATGGAGCGCCGCACCGTGCGATGGCTGACCGACTTGGCTGGCTATGACGAGAACGCCGGCGGGAACCTAACCAGCGGCGGCATGATGGCAAACTTCATCGGTATCAAGCTGGCACGGGACCAGGTTTCTAACGACCGGATACAGCATGATGGAGTTCAGGAACGCTGGGCAGTGTACGCGTCGGAAGAACGGCATGTTTCGGTAGACAAAGCTGTCGATGCCGTAGGGCTGGGCCGAAGCGCGCTGCGTGCACTACCCACCGATGCTGAATTTCGTGTGAGACTGGATGCGCTCGAGGCGGCAATTGCGGAGGATAAGAAGCATGGCATACGCCCGCTGTGCCTCGTAGGCATCTTTGGCACGACGAACACCGGAGCGGTCGATTCAATACGCGCGCTTCGGCCGATTGCTGATCGGGAGGGAATGTGGCTGCATGCCGATGCCGCTTATGGCGGTGGCATGTTGCTCTCCCATACTTGGCCCATGCGCAATCAAGGTTTGGAACTTGCCGACTCGATCACGATTGATCCGCACAAGTGGTTCTATGCGCCGTTGGATGCGGGCGCGATCCTGGTTAAGGATCACCGTCGACTAACGGCGTCCTTTGGAATGAAACCGTCGTACCTTACCGACGAACTTGATCGTGCCAATGAACGATACCAGTATTACGTTCACAGCTTCGAGCAGTCGCGACGTTTTCGTGGACTGAAGGTATGGATGAGCTTCAAGCGTTACGGAGCAAGTCAGATCGGGGAGTGGATCGACAACAACGTGCGCCAGGCAAAACACCTTTATTCCGCGGTCGCAAAGCATCCTGAGTTCGAAGCGGCAAGTGAGCCGGCGATGTCGGCAATCTGCGTTCGATATCGGAGCGCCGACCCGGAAGAAGTGCAATCCAAGGAGTTGCACGCCGAGGTAGCTAGGCGAGTCGAACAGAGTGGGAAATTCTGGATTTCGACCACGGAACTAAAGGGGAAGGCATGGTTCCGGATTAATCCAGTAAACTTTCGCACGCGTACGGAGCACATGGACCAACTGTTAGCCCTGCTCGAGCAGGAATGCCATTCTGTGGTTCAAAGAAGAGGGTTAACAAGCAACCAGGGCTAGAACTCTCGAGCTGTTCTCCAGGAGAACCATAGGAACGGCAATACCGAATCGATTCGCCAAAGCTACGATCAAGAAGGCAACGAATACGCAAGCCGAATCTCCGGCGAACTTCAGCACAGGCCATTCGACCGGGAACTGCTCAATCGCTTCGCTGCTGTTAGGTGGAACTCTTTTGTGAGCCGGGGGACTGGGGCGGGATGGGACTAACTCAGGGGACAAGGCCCGCAGATGCTCGGGGAGAGGTCTATCTCTCGTGACTCCTCGCGGCTTGGAGTCTTCCCTCAGTCAACCGCGCCTGCGAAACCCTCCGAATAGCGTGGAAGCAAGAGGTTGGTTGCGGCCGCCAACCCGAGCGCTGCCGCGAGGAATACCAGCAAAGAGGCATAGGAGCCAGTCGCATCAAATGCACGCCCCAGTAGCACCGGCCCGATGGCTCCAGCGGCGGCGTAGAACGTCCAGGTGAGACCGTAAAGCGTAGAAAAGGCGCGCAGCCCAAAATAACGAGTCAACAGGTAGGGCGTAATGGCGGCTTCGCCTCCGGCGCCGATGCCAATGAGCGCCGCAGCAAGGCAGCCCGCAGGAAAACTACTCGCCCGAGCGAGGAGAAAAATGCCCAGCGCGGTAGTGAGGTTGATTACAAGCGCAACACGTGGTCCGAAAAATCGGTCTAACAACCATCCCACCACGATCCTGCCAAGTAGGCTCGATCCCCCGAGTATGGACGCGCATAGCGCCGCACTTCCGGCTGTGAGGCCTCGATCCGTCAGCAACGCGGACAGGTGAGTGATCGCTCCGTTCATACTTATCGAACTCACGAAAAGGATAGCCGTGATAATCCAGAAGGCAAAGGAGCTCAGGCCTTGCTGCCAGGTCATTCCAGAATGAGCAACGACCGACTCACGCCCGAACACCCGACGTTCGCGGATGTAGCGCCAGCTGAGGGGCAAGCCGAGTAACAATGCAAGACCGCCGAGTGACGCGTACGCTGCGCGCCAGCCAGATCGGCTGATGATGGATTGGGCGAGGACGGGCAAAATCATGGCGCCCAAGCCCGCTCCAACCATGACAAAGGCCAACGCCGTCCCCAGACGCCGCTGAAACCAGGTGGAAATCGATCGCGAATAGGCCAGATGAGCTGCACCGTTTCCAACTACACCCAGCACGAAGCAAGTCACGTAAAGCTGCCACAATCCGGAGCGCAACAGCGACAGCGAGGCGATGGCGCACCCGTATATCGTCATGCAGATAAGAATGATGCGGCGAGGGCCAAAGCGATCGATCCACCGCCCCAGCAATGGGGAGCACAGCCCCAACGTGACGGCGGCGATTGCGAAGCCACTAGAGATGGCTTCGCGGCTCCAGCCGAATTCCGCAGCCAGCGGCTTCACAAAAACGGAGAAGGTATAGACGAATAGCGAGCCGAATCCAGCCATCACGCCGAGACACGCTGCTAACGCTACGCGCCAGCCGTAATAACCAAGATCGAATTCACTGAGGTCGGACGTCATTTCGGCGGATCGCACTGTATTTGTACTTTGAGGACGAGGAGCCAAGGTCAAGCTTTCCTTCTAGCGCCCACACATCGGCGACGGTTTTGACAGGAGTCGAATGGTACACGGACTGCCCACGACCATCTGTAGTCTTTTTCTAGTATTGCCGCGACACTTGGGCGGAGGTTACGACTTGATCGATCGCGTCAAGCAGAACTGCGCCGCGGCGGAAATCTCCCACGAATTTCAGTTCCACTAAAACCGAATAACCACGCCTGTTCCTGGACATTCAGCCGTCCCCATCGCCGCTTACCTGAGAACGCTTGAGGTGGCTGTCCGAAGACGACGATGGAGGCGTGTCCATGGCGCTTTCAACAAGCCAATTATGAGCGGACCCTGGAGGCTGAGCTGGCAGCTTCGGCCAACTTGATACCGGTAGTCGTCACCATCTCGGCCACGACAACTCGGCCGCGCCCGTCCCTGTTTGCTCTATATAGAGCAGCATCGATGCTTGTCATTACTTCTTTGACCGACAAATCATGAATCGGGAATGCGCCGAAGCCGGCCGAAATATCGCGCCCGAGCTCAGGTCGAAAGCCGATGACGAAATTCGCTCCTCCCGTAGTGTTCGTGGTTCACGGAGAGCGGAGATTGTAGAGGCGAACTCCTTGCATCTCTTCGCGTCCAGAATGTCAAACTCCAGGTGCGTGGGAGGACGTTCCAAGAAGGTACGAATTTGGACATTAACGGCAACGATCAGGCAAGAAAGGCAGACGCCAGAAATCCGATTTTCCCTCCTGCCCGTATTTCACTTGTAGACCTAAAGCCTTGGGAATACGCCGGGCGCTAGCGGCAATTTCGCGACGCGCGTGTTTAGCCAGGATCAAATCGTCTATTTGCAACCGAGTGAGGTTGGAATGGCCAAGTGGCTACGAGTTCTTCTGATCCTTTGTGCTGCATCCGTATGGTCTCAGACTGCGCCTCTTGAATCCGTCGAGCAGAACCGCCTCGGCCATACATCGGAGACCGACACGCAGATTCAGGCCTTGCAGAAGCACGTAAAGGAGGCGCCGGGCGATTACGCAGGATATGACGGCTTAGGATCCGCCTTCTTTCAGAAGGCCAGAGAGACCGGCGACATTGCCTATTACGACCTGGCCGAGCAAACGCTCACGAAGGCGCTCGCGCTGGCACCGCAAGATTTCCGAGCCTCCGATCCTCTGGTTCACATGGCATCGGTCTACATGGGCGAACATCGCTTCTCGGACGCCCTGGCCTTTGCGCAAAAGGCGATCGGCACAGGCTCCGGAAGTCTGGCGGCATTCGCCATCGAAGGCGACGCTTATACCGATATGGGCGATTACGAGGAGTCGGCAAGGGCCTATCACACCGTGCAGGCCCTTGGTCGGAGGATCGCATCCCCGTTGGCCCTCGCCTACATGAGCGACAGTCGCATGGCGTATCTGTGCTATTTGCGGGGAGACTCCGCGGAAGCCATCCGGCTGATGAACAGTGCCATCGCGGCCGGGCTTCAAACCAATGTTCCTCGGGAAAATCTCGCATGGCTCTATTTCGAAATAGGCGAGCGCTACTTTCAAACCGGGGATCTGGAGAACGCTGGTTTGTCCTATCAATCGGGCATAACCGCCGATCCCAATCACTATCGCTCCCTGGCCGGTCTGGCGAAGGTTCGGGCCGCCCAAGGAAAACTGGAAGAATCCATAAAGCTCTATCAGCGCTCGATTGCCATCATTCCATTTCCGGTGTACGTGGCCGAGTTAGGCGACGTTTACAAGAAAGTGGGACGCGTGAACGAAGCTCAGCGGCAGTATGACCTAGTCGAGTACATCGGACACCTCAGCAAGCTAGATCAAGTGCTGGCCAATCGGGAACTGGCCATGTTCTACGCAGAGCAAGGGATCAAGCTTCCGGAGGCCCTGGAGCTTGCCCGAAAGGAACTCGAAATCCGGCGCGACATTTACACATGGGACACCCTGGCGTGGGTTCTCTACAAGAACGGCCGAATTCAGGAAGCAGCCGAGGCGATGAACAAAGCCCTTGCTTTGCACACCAACGATTCTCTGCTGCTGTTTCATGCCGGCATGATCTATCACAGCCTGGCCAAGGATTCGACTGCGGAAGACTTTCTCAGTCGTGCGTTAAAAACAAACCCGCATTTCCACATTTTTCACGCTGAAGTGGCGAGCCGAACTTTAGAAGATATCGCCCAATCGCATAACCGGGATTTGAGGTCAAACAATGCGCAATGATAACGCCAGGAGCAGTCGTCGGTGGTCGGGAATCATTTTCTTGCTGTTTGGGCTGATTTTGAGCTCCGCGACCTCCTTGGCCCATCCCATGGGAAATTTCAGCGTCAATCACTATTCGAAGGTCACAATCAAGCGAGGGCAAGTTGAGGTTCGGTATCTGATCGATATGGCTGAAATTCCTACTTTTCAGGAGATTCGGCAGTTCGACATTACTCCCAAGGCTGATGACCCTAGCACCTCCCGCTATCTCAACGGGCAGGAGCAACTCTTGAAGGAAGGACTCTGCCTGGAGAGCGATGGCCAGGCGGTCAGGCTAGATACGATATCTCACCAGGTGGCATTTGCCGACGGCGCCGGCGGTCTGCGTACCATGAAAATCGAGTTTGTATTCCGAGGAAAACTTGATGTCACCGCCGGCGCTCACAAACTTTCCTACTTCGATAACAACTTTCCGGGGCGGACAGGTTGGAAGGAAATCGTGGTTCTCGGCGACGGAGTTGCGATTCTGAACAGTTCTGCTCCTGCCACCGATCGCAGTCAAGAACTGACCAACTACTCTAGCGATGCGTTGAACAGTCCCCCTCAGCAACTATCTGCTCTTGTCGGCTTCAGGACTTCACTCTCTGGAACGGAGAAGAGCACCTCAGCCGCAGTAATTGGGAGTTCTTCCAGGCGGACGATGTCTCAGGGAACAAACGCGGCACACCAGACACCCGCAGCCGCACATCCGCGAGCGCATCAAGGACAGGGCCGATCGCCCGGTGCAATTACATCGTTTGACCTGAGCGCCGAGCATTCCTCTCCCCGCGGCGTCGCGCCGCCGACGCTTGCTCCAAGGTCCCTCGCAGCCCCCGCGCAGAATACGCCGCGCAGTCGTTTTACCGAGCTGGTCTCGACGCAGGGTAAACTGAGCTTCTGGGTACTGTTCTCGGCCGCTCTGATCGCTGCAGGTCTGGGCGCGCTTCATGCGCTAGAGCCGGGACACGGCAAGACCATCGTTGCTGCCTACCTCGTAGGATCACGCGGTACGGCAAGACATGCCGCGCTGCTGGGAATCGTCGTCACCGCTGCACACACAGCGGGCGTATATCTGTTAGGCGCTCTGACCCTCTATGCATCACGATACATTGTTCCCGAGCAGCTCTATCCATGGCTTGGAGCAATTTCCGGTCTGAGCGTTGCCGGACTTGGTATTTTCATTTTCCTCAGACACTGGACCGGAGAGACCGGAGAGCATTCCCACGCCCCGGGAGAGCA
>Ga0210393_10004851_pt1 | contig 10607 bp, 3 predicted proteins | sample IncBWC27OmetaG_FD_160068 | JGI IMG/M metagenome (GOLD analysis project Ga0210393, IMG submission 160068) | Forest soil microbial communities from Barre Woods Harvard Forest LTER site, Petersham, Massachusetts, United States - Inc-BW-C-27-O ...
CAGCGGATCTTTTTCCGAGAGCTTCAAAGCGCGCGCGTAGGCCGCATCGCGCACTCCCTCGATCGCCTCCACGGCAAAGGTCATGTGCTCCAGTTCTTTGTAGACCTTCATCGAGAGATCGAATTGGGCCTTGCGCTCGTCGACGGAATATTTCGCCCGCGGGTCGATGGCAACGTTCAACTGCTCGGTGTACGTTTGATCTCCCTTGGTGAGCTTTATCGTGTAAGTGCCAGGCAAAACGCGCGGCCCTTGCGCCGCCTCAAATAACGCCGTCGCCGCCGGAGCGACCGCAGGCGGCTTCACGCGCATACCCCAACCGGCGCGGTTCAGCCCGCGACGCTTGCTGCCCGCCACAGTGTCGACAAGCTTGCCGTCCGAATCGAAAACTTCGATCTTCAAATCGCCGAAGATGTGACGGCCTTTTTGGTAATAGGTGATCTGGGCCTCGGTTGGCCGATTCCGTCCCAGGAATGTTTCGTCGCCTTCCGGCCATCCACCGTTGACTTCGAAGTACTGAATCGAAGGCCGACCCGGAATCAGCGCCGCATCTTTGCTCATCATCTCCGGAGTCAGAGTGCGCAGCGGCGAGATGTCATCGACAATCCATATTCCCCGGCCATGCGTGGCGAGAACCAGGTCCGACTCGCGAGCCTGGATGACAATGTCATCGATAGAAACCGCGGGGAAATCACTTCCTTTATATTGCGCCCAGTGCAGGCCGCCATCCACCGAGATCCAGAGGCCGAACTCGGTGCCGAGGAAAAGCACGTTGCGATTGACCGTATCCTCTTTGATCACGTGCGCGTAACCGCGAACGCCGCTCTCTTGCGCCGCAAGGGCGGTCCACGTCTGGCCATAATCCGTGGTCTTGTAGGCGTAGGGCTTCATGTCGCCGAAGGTGTGCCGGTCGAATGTGGCGTAGGCAGTGGCTTCGTCGAAGCGGCTGGCCTCGATGGTCGAGACCCAGGAGTTCTGGCCCAGTCCGTTGACGTGGGCGACTACGTTCGTCCACGTCTTCGCACCGTCCCGAGTGATCTGCACGTTGCCGTCGTCGGTGCCGACCCAAATGATCTGTCCGTTCTTCGGCGATTCAGAGATGGAATAGATCGAGGTGTGCATCTCGGCGGAAGAGTTGTCGATAGTGACGCCGCCAGATTCTTCCTGCTTCTGCTTCTCAGGATCGTTGGTGGTGAGGTCGGGAGAGATGCGGTCCCACGACTGGCCGTGATCGCGCGAGCGGAAGAGGAACTGGGCGCCGATGTAGATAGTTCCTCTTTCGTTGGGGCTCATGTGAATGGGGGTATTCCAATTGAATCGCAGCTTGCCTTCGCCGTAATCCGGCCAGGGATGCAGATCGCGAGTCTCATGCGTGTAGCGATTCACTCGCCCAATTTCGCCGCCCTGCGCCTCGGCGTAGAGATAGTCGGGATCGGAGGGATCCTCGAACATCCAGAAACCGTCGCCACCGTACATGTTTTCCCAGCGCGAGTTGGAAACGCCGCCGGGATACGACGAGTCGCCCACCCAGGAACTGTTGTCCTGCAAGCCGCCGTAGACGTGGTAGGGATCGGCGTTGTCGGTGCTGACGTGATAGAACTGCGAAACCGGCAGGTTCATCTGGTGTTTCCAGCGATTGCCACCATCTTCGCTGCGCCACAGACCGCCATCGTCGCCGGCGATTACAGTGTTTGGATTTTTCGGATTGATCCAGACATCGTGGAAGTCGCCATGGCCCGAGCTCGAAACCACGTTGAAAGTTTTTCCGCCGTCGTTACTCAGCATCAGGATTAGATCGGGTTTAAAAATCTTATTTTCGTCTTTGGGATCGACAATTAAGTTTCCGAAATAAAATGGACGCCACACCATGTAGTTGCTGGCGTCGAGTTTGGTCCAGTTGGAGCCGCCGTCGTCGGAGCGATACAGGCCACGGCCTTTTTCCGCCTCGATGTTGGCATAGACTACATTTGGCTTGGACTCGGCCACTTGAACTGCGATGCGTCCATAAGGCTTCGCGGGCAGGCCTTTGGCGTTGCTATCGGTGATTTCCTTCCAATTCGCGCCGCCGTCGGTGGATTTGAATATTCCGCTGCCCGGGCCGCCAGAGCGGAAGGTCCACCCTTGGCGCCGGAAATCCCACATGGCGGCGTAGATGGTTTTCGGTTCTTGTTTACTGCGAGCGATCATGGCGCAACCACTCGATCGGTTCGCGCCAGCCAAAACTTTTTGCCAAGTCTTGCCGCCATCGGTCGTCCGGTACACGCCGCGCTCGTCGCTATCGTCCCATAGGTGGCCGGTGGCGCAGGCCAGCACATCGTTGCCGTCGCTCGGGTTCACCAGAATTTTCGCGATGTGCTCGCTGTCTTTTAATCCAACATTCGTCCAGTTTTCTCCGCCGTCGGTAGATTTATAAACGCCATCTCCCACCGAGACACTGTTGCGCATCCAGGATTCGCCGGTGCCAACCCATACGTTCTTAGAGTTCGAGGGATCGATCGCTACGGCGCCAATCGATTGCACATCCTGGCGATCGAACACGGGCTTGTAGGTGGTGCCGCCGTTCACCGACTTCCACACGCCGCCGCTGGCCGCGCCCACGAAGACGGTGATGCGCCCGTTTTCTTCCACGGCGTCGAGCGCTGCGATACGGCCGCTCATTGTCGCCGAACCGATGTTGCGCGCCGGCAAACCTGAAACCGTCGCCGCGTCATAGCGGTAGGACGCTTGTGCCGCAGCCTGCAACGTGGCACACAGCGTGACTCCGGCGATCAGCACAGTCATTCCCCAGGAATTGCGAGCGGCTGCTTTCATGTGTGTGAGTCCTTTTTTAGGCAAATGATTTGTATTCCCTATCCGAGTGAATCCACCGCGCGAACAAAGCGGCGTGCGAACCGATCAGTGAATCCCTACCAACCCCGATTTCTTTTCCTCAGTCCTCAATGACGGAGGCAAGCTAAAGTCAGCGGGATCGATCGTGACATTGGCTTCCAACTTCCGCACGGTAACAGTTTGCTCATCAGGATGGTTCTTCGGTCCTTGCGAGATCGAGAAGGGATACATCACGCCGTTCACGGGCTTATACGAACCGAACTCCATCACGCGATCGCGCTGCGAGCCGCGGATAAACTGCTGGATCTCTCTGCGAATCTCGATGAAGGTATCGGGATCGAGATAGTCATAAATAATGTCACCATTTTTCAGCGTGATCTTCAGTCGCAGCGCGTCGTCGCCGTCGACGACGTCGTGCCCGAGGTATTCGACGGTATTGCCTTTTTCTTTGTAATCGACCAGCGGACCGTCGAAGTCGGCATCGAGCAGCAGGTCGCGCAGATCGTCTTCGCCCATCAACTCCGGAGTTTTCTTTCCTCCGAAGGGCTGAATATGCCAGCCGGTTGAACCGTCGTAAGCTTGAATCACGACCATCCCCTGCAACGAAAACGTCTCCCGCACCAGATTGGGACGCACGTTTTCCTGGCCCACGGTCGCGGTAATGCCGTCGCCATCGAATCTGCCCGTCATGCGCAGGGTCTTAATGGCCTTGATCTTCTCCATCCCGCCTCGGGCTTCAATATTCTTGGCGATAAGTTCGTCGGCGGTTTGAGCGAAGGAAAAAGCGGCGAGGCAGCAGAAACAAATCAGCATGGCAAAGGCACGACGCATCAGCGAACTCCTGTGACCAAGGGATGAGCTGAACCCTGGAAAACGACACACAGTACTCTACCCGGGAGTAGACGTAGGGTTCAAGTAGAGGTTAGCAGAGGCGCGCTGATTCCCTGATCCGCGCGATCCGCATGTACTGCACGGATTGCAAGTGTCGTGTGCGTTTTGTGTGCGGTCACGAATTTTGAGCACCGTCACTTTGTTCAAAGCAAAACCTTCCACCAGAGCAAAATGGCACTCTTCTCCGAGTGCATGCAGTCGTATGCTCTAAAAAGTGGTTGATACGCGGCGACCTTGTCAGAGTGCACGCCGGGCTAAACCGGCGTGAATTAGAGAATGCAAGATTCGTGGTTGGGGTACCAAAACCTCGACGGTCACCCCTGGGCTTGCGTCACGCTTTTTGAAAGAGATGCGACGGTCACAGTATCCCGTCCACGCGATTTGGATTCATAGAGACATTGGTCCGCGATCTTCAGCAGCTCGTCCGATGTTGAGCCGTGCTCCGGAAACGCGGCTACACCTGCCGAGATCGTGAGCGTCCCAAGAGCCTCATTCTTATATTTCAACCGAAGGCTCTTTACTTCGGAGCGCAGCGCATGCGCGCGGATAGTTGCATCCTGCGAAGATGACTCGGGGAGAATAATGGCGAACTCCTCGCCGCCGTAGCGGCAGCATATGTCGGTGGAGCGAAAGAAGGTGCGAAGCAGATCGGCAAGGGACTGCAGCACCTTGTCTCCCGCATCATGGCCGAAAGTATCGTTGAATTTCTTGAAGTGGTCGACGTCAAGGAAAAGAACGGAAATGGCGTGCTTCTTGCGGCTCGCCAGTTGCAGTTCTCTTTCGAGCGATTCCTCCAGGAAGCGTCGGTTGAATAAACGAGTCAGCGGATCACGAATCGATTGTTCACGAAGGGTGTCACGGAACTGCAGGCTTGCCAGCGAAAGGGCAATCTGGGAGGCGGCACTAACGGCCAGCCGCTGCCGAGAGTCCCGCACATTTTCGGCGACAGGATCGCATCGCAGCTCTGCCGTGCTGTCGAATTCGAGATGCAAAATGCCAACCGTGTTCCCTTGCGCGACCATCGGCACACATAGAGACACGTTCGTTGCACTCTTAGTCAAGTGTTGGCAAGTGATGCCGGTTCCCTTCGGCTCACTCCAGTGAGGCTGGCCACGGCGAAGAGACCAGCATGCGTCGGGAGGGAATGTCGGCCCCGAGACGGTAGTGTTCCCCCACCGAACTGCTCCCTCGATGAGGTTTCGCGACGACTTGAATAAATAGAGCGCTCCAACCGGGGCTTCGGGAAAGAGCTTTCGCATCGAGTTCGCAACAACAGCGCAGGCTTCCTTGACCGCTCCGCTGCATTCCAGCAGAGCTCCCATTTCATTCAGCAAGGTCATCTGTTTGGTACGAAGTTCCAACTCCTTGATCAACTGGTCCAACGATTCGGCATGTTTCCGTTGTTCCTCGATGGCCTTGATCTGCTCCGAAACGTCCTCGAAGATCAAGTAGGCGCCGCGTACCTCGCCGTTTAGCAGCAGCGGGACGCCACGCACTGCCAAGTCGAGAATGTGGCCGTCTTTGCGCCGCTGTCGCACTGTCCTGCGTACGGTGTTTCCGGCGAAGATCTGTGGAATCAGTAGTTCGGAATCCGCGGCCGCATCTCGAGTTGCTCCCAAACTTCCAATATCAATCGAAGTGAGTTCGTGCCGGTCGCACTGAAAGAGTTTTTCGAAAGCGGAATTCGCCAGTTCGACGGAGCCTTCGCGATCAAGGACGACGATTCCCATCGGGCTGTTTTGTATCAGTGAATCTAAATAGGTTGTTTGCTTATTCAGGTCAATTGCCAGGCGATGTCGTTCGCTGACCTCGGATCCCACGATCAATCCCACCGCGGACAGAACCAGCATGAATGGAGCGACTTTGGTAAACACGACTGCGCTGGGAGGGAACAAATGCATCGCGACTACAATTCCACAATTTAGCGCTAGCAGGCCAGTCACTACTCGCCGAATTCCCTGACGCATGGCGATCCAGATGACGGGAATGAAGCACATATAAAAATGGCCGTAACGCCCGTCGTTGGCGCCGAACATCGCCCAGCACACGGCGGCTATGGTCAAGGCTTGGCCCCAAGCTTCTGCCAGCTCTCCCATCGTGAATGTTGTCCCAGCGGGGTGCGCCCTGGTTGAGTGAAATTCTGACTCAGGCGAAAGGCAATTGCGGACGTGCGGAAATACATGGACCAACAAAAACGGTGCCATTCCCACCAAGCCGATGGCGTCGCCCAGGAACCACCCAAACGCTGATGATGCGAGTTCATTCCGGGTAACGCTGTGATCCGCAAGCAGGCATGCGACACCAATGATGGTCGCGGCCGCGGCCGCCGTCGCGCTCACCAACAGGTAGCGCACCACATCTCGCCGGCGGCGCAGCCCAAGATCGATTCGGAGAGGACCGCGCAATACATATGCAGCCACGCCATAACAAACAGCAATCCCAACGGCATCGATGGTGTTGCCGAAGGACGTGATCGGCTGGGCATAGACAATCCTGCCGGCAAGGGGAACGGAGAAACAGACTAGAAACCCATACCACGGGCTGAGGCCCAACATGAGTGCCATCGCCAGGCCGACGGCGGGATACCAGGCAACGAATCCCAGGCGAGAAATGAAAACGACTTCGGGCCGGTTCAACAGAAGGTACAACAGCACGAACGAGACGGAAACAATAGCGTGGCGAATGAGCAGGCGTCGCGAAGGCATGAACCAAATCCCATTGCCTGGTTGACTCCTCGTCGGTGATACGGATGTGCCGACTGAACTCATGCGAGACCTTCAAACATGCGTGCACGTAACACTTGGCTTCGTTGCAATGGATGCCCTAGTTGCCACTCCCCGCCGCTTGTGCCCTTCTGGCTGAATGGCTTTCATTCGATTGTTTCGGGGCGGCGTTTCGGTCCTCTCGCTCTTTTAGGAGACGGTTCATCTCTTCTTCAAGTACGGTCCACTTGACCGGCTTCGATAGATAGCCATCGAATCCAGAACTGAGGATGTTTTCCCGATCGCCCTGCATAGCGTACGCGGTAACGGCCAGCACAGGCAGGGCGGCAAAGCGCGGATTCTCCCGGATTCTGCGCACTACAGCAAAGCCATCCAAGATCGGCATGCCGATGTCAAGCAGCAGGATGTCGGGTCGAATGCGCTCGATCATCTCCAGCGCGGCTTGACCGTCGCACGCTTCGTCCACAGCATATCCACGCGTCTCGAGGAGCTCGCGGAGCAATTCACGGTTGACTGCGTTATCCTCGGCGATGAGAACTTTGATCATGATTGTCCCGCCGACTTCGCCAGCTTCCGGTTCTGTACGACCTTCCCCACCTCGACGAGGAGTTGTTGCTGCCAAGAGCCATTCTTTTGCAGGAGCGCCTGAGTGTCTCGGCCGAGAAGAGCAAGTTCATCCGAGCTCAGGCTCTTCGCTGTCATGACCAGAATCGGCAGTTCTTTCAAGGTTGGCTCCTGGCGCACGTGGCGGATGACCTGAAAACCGTCCATGCCCGGCATCAGGAGATCGAGCAAGATCGCGCTTACGAATTTAGAAGAGAGCACTTCCAGCGCCCGCGCACCACTTCGTACGCTCTGGGTCTCATAGCCCGCAGACCGCAGAGTCTCCTCTAACAGCTCCAGGGTTTTAGGGTCATCGTCGACCAGCAGGATAGCCTGATCGTCGTCGCTCGGAAATGGAACGTGCTTTCGGATGGTTTCCAGAAGTACCGGCTTGCGAATCGGTTTGATGAGATAGTCGGCTGCGCCCAAAGCAAAACCTACGTGCTTCTGATCGACGATTGAAACGATGATGATCGGAATGTTCGCCGTCTCTGGTGTTTTTCTCAGCGCCGCAAGCGTTTCAAACCCGCTGCCACCGGGCATCAACACGTCCAGGGTGATGGCATCCGGCATCAATCGTTGAGCCTTTCGGACGGCATCGGGTCCCGAGTCGGCCATCGCGATTTGGTAATCCGGTTCCAGGTAGCTGGCGAGCAGCTCGCGCGCGGAGACTTCATCGTCTGCGATCAACACCAACGGTTTTTCTCGGCCTGCAGTGACGGCAATCACAGCGTGGACGGGCTTTCCAGTTTGGGCCACATTCGCGACTTTAGATCCTGCGGGAAGAATAAAAGTAAACCGGCTACCTTTTCCCAACTCGCTCACCAGCGAAATCGTGCCACCTTGTTGCTCGACTAGACGCTTCGTGATGGCCAGTCCCAATCCTGTCCCTTGATGGTCATCCTTCTGGCTTCCCTCGACTTGCCGGAATTCCTCGAACACCAACTGCTGGTCTTCGCCTCGGATGCCGATCCCGGTATCGGAAACCGATATTTGAAGGAAGTTTCCTTTTTCAATGCAATCGATATCGATCTGACCGTCCTTAGGGGTGAACTTCACTGCATTGCTTAGCAGGTTGTACAGGATCTGCTTGAAACGAACCCGATCGGCATAGACGTGCAAATCTGCCTCCAGCTTTTGCTGAACCTGGATGTTTTTCGCCATTGCCAGTGGACGGATAGTGGAAAGAACCTCGGGCAAAGCATCTTTAACCTGGAAGTCTTCGCAACGGATTTCGAGCTGTCCGGCTTCGATCTTCGAAAGATCCAGAATGTCGTTTATCAATTGCAGCAAGTGCGCTGAACCTTGCTTGATGTGATTCACGAAGCGCTTCTGCTTAGTGTTAAGCTCTCCCGGAGTCCCGTCGGCGAGGAGGTCCGAAAAGCCCACGATGGCATTGAGTGGGGTCCGCAATTCGTGGCTCATGCTGGCAAGAAACTTGCTCTTCATCTGGGTAGCACGTTCGACTTCGCGGTTGCGGAGATCCAGCTCGCGGTTCTGTTGCTCGATTTGCTGCTGCGTCTTCTTGCGCTCCGAAACGTCACGGATGGAACTGATTACCCGAAAACCCTCGCTGGTTTGAATCGGACTTAAACTGATCTCCACCGGGAACTCGGTGCCATCTTTGCGCAACGCATACAGCTCCAACCCGGCTCCCATGACCCGGGCATGGGGCGCCGCGGAATAGTCCGCGCGATGTTGTGAATGCCCCTCACGGACTCGTGCGGGGATGAGTCTCTCCACGCGTTCACCCAGCAACTCGTGGCGCTGATAGCCGAAGAGCTTTTCCGTCTGCCCGTTGACCAGGACAATTTTTCCCTGGTCGTCGACCGTGACCACTGCGTCGGGAGCGACTTCGAGGAGGACCCGAAGATTTTCCCGGCTTTTCTCCAACGCTTCTTCGGCCCGCTTGCGCTCGGTCACATCGGTGACCACGCCCATCATCCGGATGGGCTGCCCCTGCTGGTTGCGGACAACCTCTCCTTTGGCGGAGATCCAGCGCGTAACCCGGTCGGCTCGAATGATTCGGCATTCAAAGCCAAGGTGGCCGGTCTTAAATGCCTCCTCAAATTGATGTTGCACAAGCTCGCGGTCCTCGGGAAGCACGTGGCGGGAGAAAACCTCCCTGCCCCAGTTTGGAAGAAGGAATTCGTAGCCAAAAATCCGGTCGTGCTGGAGCGAGCGCCATGCCTGGTCGGCAATCAAGTCCAGCTCCCAAACACCCACTTCGCCGGAGGTCGATGCAAGAGTAAGCCTTTGTTCGCTCTCCCGCAGTAGTTCGTCTGCCCGCCTACGCTCAGTGATGTCTCGGGTGATCTTGGAAAATCCCCGTAGCTTGCCTTTCCCGTCTGTCAAAGCGGAAATAACCACGTTGGCCCAAAATTGTGATCCGTCCTTGCGTATTCGCCAGCCTTCCTCCTCGTAGCGGCCTTCCGCAATAGCCTTCTCGAGTTCGCGCTCCGGCTTGCCATTCTGCACGTCTTCTGGAGAATAGAAGCACGAGAAATGGCAGCCTACGATTTCATCGGCCGCGTAGCCTTTGATGCGCTCTGCCCCTTGATTCCAAGTGGCAACATTTCCGGCGGGATCGAGCATGAAAATGGCATAGTCCTTGACGCCGTCTAGCAGCAGGCGAAGCTGCTCTGTACTTTCTCTCAGTGTTTCATCTGCCCGTTTGCGCTCGGTTACGTCTCTCGCAACGGCATAGCTGAGTTCTTGCTCGGGTACCGAAACAGCGTTCCACGAAAGCCATTTGTAGGAGCCGTCTTTGCACAAATATCGGTTTTCGAAGGCAAAACAGGATGTTCCTGATTCCTCGATTCGCGAAGTTTCGACTACCGTCGCCTCGCGATCATCCGGATGAACGAACTCCGTGTAAGGTTTTGCCATCAGTTCCTGCTCGGTGAAGCCCAGCGCTCTCTCCCATGACGGGTTTAACCGTTTGAAATACCTGTCAAAACTACCAATGCAAAACAAATCAGCCGATAGACGGATAAATCGGTTGCCCGTTTCCAGGTCGGAGTAGAGTGACCCCATGAATGCGCTAACGATGAGGCCGACTGCGAGAAACGCAAAGCCCAGCCACCGGACGCGCCTTTCCACTAACCCAACACTGCGGTGGAGGACAGACGCGGGCTGTTCCACCAAGACACCCCAGCCGTAGGGTCGGATGGGTTCGTAGCGGACGGCAAAGGTCTCGCCGTCACGGCCAAACATTCCATAGCCGGAACCTCCGCTCTGCATGCGCTTCACGGGTTCGTAGCTGCTGAGGTCAACGGCAGCAGCGAAGGGGTTTATGTTGTGATGACCGGACAGGTGACCGTGCTGGTCTACCAGGGAAATGATCCAGCCGTCTTCGAGTTTGGTATCAAGCAGCTCGCGGCCGATGGCATTGACGGCACACCCAGCCAAGAGAATACCTGCCGGCTTCCCCGCATCGTCGGTTAGCGGGACCGCAATCGCAACGACCAGTGGATAGGGCGGGATCGAGGTTTGGTACACCTCGGAGACGTAGGGCGTCCATTTGCGAGAGATACCCTTGTACCAGTCGCGATAGGCGAAATT
>Ga0210393_10004855_pt1 | contig 10604 bp, 11 predicted proteins | sample IncBWC27OmetaG_FD_160068 | JGI IMG/M metagenome (GOLD analysis project Ga0210393, IMG submission 160068) | Forest soil microbial communities from Barre Woods Harvard Forest LTER site, Petersham, Massachusetts, United States - Inc-BW-C-27-O ...
CTTGAAACGTTGCCGCTCACCGAAGAGGAGCGTTACGCGCGCCTGCAGACGCTGCTCGACGAGCTTGGTATCGCGAAGCTCGCGAAGTCCAAAGCGGGGGTGCTGTCCGGGGGCGAGCGCCGGCGCGTGGAAATCACGCGCGCGCTGGTGCTCGATCCGACGTACCTGTGCCTCGACGAGCCGTTCGCCGGAATCGATCCGATAACCGTCGTCGAGATTCAACGCGTCGTGTCGTATTTGAAGGAGCGCGGCATCGGAGTGCTGATGTCGGATCACAACGTGCACGCGACGCTGTCGATCATCGATCGCGCCTACATCATTCACGCCGGCAAGATTCTGTTCGAGGGGAAGCCGCGCGACATCGTCGCCAGCGACGCAGTGCGCCAGGTGTTCCTGGGCGAACGGTTCAAGCTAGCGAGATAGGGACAGATCGAAAACGCGCGGGTCGAATCAGAAAGGGGTGCCGGACGCGCCGAATCCTGAATTCGGCATCGGCGGCGGATAGGTTGGGTAGCCGTAACCACCGTAGCTCGGCGCGTAACCGGAACGGAATCCGCCGAAACCTCCGCCGTAGCCGCCGGTGCCACCGCCCAACGTCATGCCGCCGCCGCCCATGCCGCCGCCCAGCAACATCGGAAGGATCATTGTCAGCATACTCGGCGGCTGGCTGTTGTATTGCTGATACTGCTGGAGCTGCTGTCCCTGGGCCGCGTATGCCTGCGCGTCGGGCGGCATGTTGTTCTGATAGTCCTGAACCGAGCCTGACGAAGCATACGGATCTGAGCCGTCGGTCGGCATCGTGTTGGAGGGTGGCGCACTGTTCGTTGTAGAGCCGGAGCTTCCGTGGCCGCCGGCAAGTTCGGGGGAGATCTTGATCCGGTTGTCGACGACCAGCGACGTGTCCTTCAGATAGTGGCGCGCCTTCTGCTCGGCGTCAGTCTTGCCGAAATCGCTCGCAACGAAACCGAACAGAATTACCTGCTTGCCGCCGCTCGTGCTCGTGACGACTTGCGCGCCAACCAGCGGGAGCGAGTGATGTTTCAGATAATCGGAGAGAGCCTGGCTCTGCGGCGAATCGATCGTACCGCCAGCGATGGTGCCCGCGCTTGAAGGCGGCGGCATCGAGCTGGAATCGTAGTTGCCCGAGGTCCCAATGGAAGACGCTTTGCCCGCGCCGGTTCCGTTGGGGTTCTGCACTGGCTCGCATGCGGACAATCCCGCGAGCGCGACCGCGAGCCCGAAGACTGCCAAGGCATTTGCGATACGAGTCATAGGTCGCAGTATAGTCCAGTGCCGTTCACCTAACAATTCGACGAATTTGGTGCAATTTCGTTTCAATTCGCGAGAAGCGGTTCGCGTTGCGAGAATGCGTTGCTCATTCTGCGAGAAGGGTTGCGTCGAATCTATGCTTTTCGATGGCACGTTCGGTGCACTGTTGAATAGCGATGTCATTCAAGAAGGAAAATGAGGATCAGCTCGATCAAAACGGCGCGACGGCGCAGGTCGAGGCGGTGCTCGCGCGATTGAGCAATGAAGATACAAAACTGGGCGAGCGCTTAGTCAATGCGGCGGTCGCCGGTGCGGTGGTGGCGCGGCAGCCGGCCGACACTATCTTGCGAGCTGAGGCGGCCGAAGCGTGGAACTCGATTAGGCCAGTGATCGCGAATCACCTTACTTGCCAGAAAGATATTGTCCTGCCGTGGGCGGAGTCGCGAAAGAATTTTCCGCCCGATCTGATATTGCGAGCCCGCGAACAGCGCGTTCGTCTGTGCGGCCTGGTAAAGACCATCGACGCAGTTTCATTCATCACGGGGACCGACGAGGAAGTCACAAAGGCCGGAACCGCGCTGACCGCATTTGCGGTGTGTCTCGACGATCTGATCGACTGTGAAGAGCGCGATCTGTTTCCGATGATCCAGCGGAGCCTGTTCGGAGAATCCAGCGGCGCGGGCGCGTGACATCAGATCACTTCGCGTATCCGACTTCTACGATGAAATCGCGGACGAGCTGATTGAACACCGCCGCATTCTCGAAATAGATCGAATGACCGCTGCCGGGGACTGTGTGCAAGCGCGAGTTGGGGAGCGCAGCAGCGAGCGCCTTGATGATATTCGGCCTGATCAACGTGTCTTCTTCACCTACCATGCAAAGTATCGGCATTGTCAGTCGCTGCTTCACGGCTGCGAGTTCGTAGCGCAGGCCGACTATCCGCATGCCCGCGTCGGCGGGAGGACGCGCGCCAAGAGTGCGGACTTCGTCATACAGAAAAGCCATCTCGGGATGCTTTGTGAAATAATCGGGCGCATACGTCGGCAACGATCCGATCGCCGGGGACGCATCGACGGGCAGCGGCGTACGGGGTGCCTCGAACTTCATCTCGGGTGTGAAGATTCCGCCGGGCGTATCCGCCATCACCATCGCGGCGACACGCTCGGGATGGTCGAGTGCGTAGCCGACTATTGTCCATCCGCCCATCGATTGGCCGACGAGCACGGCCTTATCGATCTTCAGATGATCGAGTAACGCCGCGAGGTCACTCGAATGCGCGCGATTGAACAGGCCGTCGGGATCGGGCGAAAGGCCGAAGCCGCGTTGATCGACGGTAACGCATTCGAACGAGCGCATGAAGTAGGGGACCTGTTGCCACCATGAGAGATGGTTGCCGCCGAGCCCGTGGAGAAAAACGATCGGCGCGCCGGCGCCGATGCGCTCGTAGTAGAGCGAGAACTTGCCGATTTCCAATTTACCGGGTGTGATTCGATATTCCATCGCCGCAACCTCACGTCCGCGCAATCTAGCATCGGAGAGCGTCGCGCCCCAAGGCACTCTTCACTTTTCGCTTTTCACTTTTCACTGGGTGCAGGGTGCACCCATGCTGGTCGATGCGGAGGCCTGGCGCAGCATCGCGTGACCAACAGGCGGCTTATCGGCGGGCAATCCAGTTCGTCGATGGAACGCCGAAATTGAGTCCCAAAGCAGCTACTAGTGCTGGCGCCGGCCCGGTCGAACTTTGAAGCGGCGGGAGTCTCGCTGGGATTTGAGATGCATCACGAACGCGATAGCGCCGACGATTAGGACTTCCCAGACAAGTAAAACATTGAGGTGGTCGAGCTTGTCGTACCACACACCCGAAGAAGAGGAGGCGGCCTGACTGACCGGCGTAGCGACCGTGGTCAGAAAGTTGTCGCGGTATCGCGATATGATCATCAGGCCGTTCCACACCAGACCGACAGCCAGGATCACAACCCAGAAAATCACGCCGAATTTCGTAGCCATGCGGCGACGACCACCGACCGCCCCGGGTTCCGGGATGACCACGGCATCGGGATGAGTCACTATTCCTCGAAGGCTGGGCGCGGAATCTCCGCTAAGTTCCTTTACCTCGGGCGGCTTGGGAAAGAGGGCGGTGTGATCGATTGTCGAGCTGGTCGCCTCTCGAATCTGGCGCAGGATGAAAAGCATATCCTGCTTGCAGGTGAGAGTTCCCAACAGTGCGCATTTCGACAGCGCCTCAAGCTCCTGTGGGGTTATGCTGAGTCGGCTGATGAGGTCGCGGTCGTTGCTAATCTCGTCGAGGATAGCGCGTTCTTCGCGCGGCGTGAGGTTCAATTGGTCGTGTGAATCGCCTTTCATGGAGCGAGATTGTGACGCCGGTCACGGCATAAAGCAAGACTAAAGACGACGTGAGATGTATAGGGTGTTATAACACCTCTAAGAGAGCAACGAGGCTGCTATAGATAATGCTTATAGTAAGATTTACCTACCCACAGTAAGTTTTTGTGGGCGAAATTGTTACGAAACTCTACTTTTCGTAAAGCGGCTTCCAGCGGGGCGCAGCGGAGATTTCACGGGAAGCCGACAGCGCGGGCGGATGTCGACCGTCGGAGTATGCGGTGGCTTGCCCTGATCGTGACTGTCTCCTCGACAACCCACCGTGAGATACTTCTGGTTGAGAGCTAGCCATCTTCGAACCCAGGAGGCCTTCGCACGATGAGCACGAAGTGCGGGATTTCAATTCCACAAACCTTCGAACAGCCGGGCATCGACGTCGAGCTGATCCGCAAGTTCGTCGTTCGGGCGGAGGCGCTTGGTTACGACAGCTTGTGGGTGCAGGAACAAATGATCTCCGACCCGGCGATCCTCGAGCCGGTCGCGCTGCTCACATACGTCGCGGCGCTGACTGCGCGAGTACGCCTCGGTACCGCGGTGCTCCTGACTTTAGTCCGCAATCCGGTGGAGCTGGCGAAGACGCTGGCAACGGTCGATCAGCTGAGCCGGGGCCGTCTAATCGTAGGAGTCGGTATCGGCGGTCCGACGACGCCTCACGAGATTTTCGGGATGCCTCGCGAACATCGCGGGCGCCGGTTCGTCGAAGGGATCAAAGTAATGAAAGCATTGTGGACTCAGCCCAAGGCTACCGTCAGTGGCGATTTCTGGAATTTCACCGATGTCCCGATGGAGCCGAAACCGGCACAGAAGCCGCATCCTCCGCTCTGGTTCGGCGCGCGAACTGAGATCGCACTGAAACGCGCCGCGCGCCATGGCGACGGATGGATGGGGCCCGGATCGTCATCCTCGGAGGAATTCGTGCAGCATATGGAGTGGATCCGCCGGCTGCTGGACGAGGCAAAACGCGATCCCGCGACATTTTCGATCTCGAAGCGCGTGTACATCGCGGTTGACGATAATCGCGATCGTGCAGAGCAACGCCTGCGACGATGGTTTGGCGCGCGTTACAAATTTCCGGACATGGCGCCACGCGTTTCAATCTACGGCAGCCGCGCCGAATGCGTCGACAAATTGGGAGCGCTGGTCCGGGCAGGAGCCCAGCAGCTCTTGCTCGATCCAGTCTACGACCACGTCGAACAAATGGAACTGCTCGCCGCCGAGGTGGTGTCTGCACTCTAGCAATTGTGGCAGGGCGCAAGTCCGGCAACTCTGACGCCGGCGCGCGATATCAGCGGCGTGCCCAGAAAGAGGCATCAGAAGAGTTGGGTCAGAATTAACACGGCGCCGAATGTTGAGATGGCGAAGACGAGCGTCCGAAGGTACTTGATCCCCGCGATGTAGACCGCCGCATGCGCCACGCGGGCCCAGAAGAAAATCGTAGCCCCAATGGCCGTTGTCGCGTTTGCCTTGCCGGAAACGTGTGCGACGAGCACCAGGATGGCAAAAGGCGCGAGGTTCTGGAGTAGGTTGAGATGCGCCCGTTGCGCTCTCGCGGCCCACTCGGGGACGCCCGGAAGTGCCTCGGCACGGTTGCCAAGGCTCCACGCGGCACCTCCTGGAGCCAGGGTCAGACCTGCCAGATATATGAAAGGTAGTGCCAGGGCGAGGAGCGCCGTCCAGACGAGCATCCTTAGATCGGTAGTCATGGCGATCTCCTACCAGAGGCGCGCGGAGCTGTGATTGTGACGTCGTCGGACTGTTCGCGCGCGCCCTTGTCGTAGTCACTTGCACTTTGCAAGTTACTGGCACATGTAGCAAACTAACTTTCACTATGCAAGTCACACACTTTAGGGGGAGGCCAAAAAAGATAAACCCGAAAAGGGAAGCGCACGATTTTCCGCGCTCGCCCTGCGCCGTCGCATGCACACTTGACCTGGTCGGCGACAAGTGGTCGTTGCTTGTGGTTCGGGACTTGCTCCGGGGTAATGTGACCTATGGAGAGCTGCAGAATTCGCCCGAAGGCATTCCGACCAACATTCTTGCCGACCGCCTGAAAAGATTGGAAGAGGCGCGCCTCATTGCCAAGTCCGCGTATCAGGACCGTCCTGTGCGCTACGCTTATCGGCTAACGGAAAACGGGGAAGCCCTGAATGACGTTCTGCTCGCGCTTGTGCGATGGGGCAAGAAACACATTCCAGGTACACGGACTCTGGAGAGTCCAACGCGGCATTCCGTGCGTGGGCGAAAACGCACCAGGATACAAGCTGGAAAGTCATAGCTGCGGGCGCGCCAACGAGAAGGGTGGTGCCCCGGCCGGGAATCGAACCCGGACCTGAGGTTCCGGAGACCTCCGTGATGTCCTTTTCACTACCGGGGCGACGGGTGCGACAGAGCACAGAACTACATCACCGAAACGCGGCGGACAAGGCGAGCGATGGTTGATCCTCGCATCGGGCGCGCGGCAACATAGTCGCGATGGCGACCGAGACAGGCGGCGATCCTGCGCGAATCCTGCGCGATCAATACAAGGACGGCTCGAATCTGTCGGCGCGAATCCGGCTGCATCAGCGCTTCAGCACCAATCGCTACGGGCAGATGCGATGGATGTTCGATCGGATGCAGCTGCCCGAAAACGCAAGCGTGCTGGAGATCGGCTGCGGCACCGGCATCTTGTGGCGCGGCTCGGTTAAGGTTCCGCGCGGGTGGCGCGTGATTCTGACCGACATGTCGGTCGGCATGATCCGCGAGACGCGCATCGCTCTCGCGCGGCTGGGGCATTCGTTCGCCTACATGCAGGCGGACGCGCAGTCGATCCCGTTTCGCGAAGCGTCGTTCGACGCGGTGATCGCGAATCACATGCTCTATCACGTGCCCGACATCCCGCGCGCGCTCGACGAGGTTCGGCGCGTGCTCAAGCCGTCGGGTATCTGCTACGCGGCGACGATGGGCCTCGCGAACCTGAAAGAGATGGACGAACTTGCCGCGCGATTTTTTTCGATCGCGCGGATGACGGAATCGACCGCGCGCTTCGGCCTCGAGAGTGGCGACGCGTACATGCGGGCCGCATTCAGCGAGGTGAAGCTGGAGCGTTACGCCGACTCGCTGGTGATTACCGAAGCTGCGCCGCTTATGGACTACATCTGCTCGATGCGAGTGCGCAGCAGGATCACCGACGATCAGATCGCGGCACTACGCGCGCACGTCGAGAACGAAATCGCAATGCACGGCGAAATCCGAATGACGAAAGACTCCGGCCTGTTCATCGCGCGGCGTTAGTCGCCGGCGTGAAGATGCGGTCACGAAGAACTTGATCGTATGCGAAACCCGCCGTGGGTTTCGCGCTTCCCTGGGCAGGGGTAACCCCTGCACCTTAGCAGTAAGATAAAGATGCGGGACTTCGTCCCTGTTAGAAGGGTTAAGGGGATGGAAGCGCGTCCGCATCTTACCTCGCCCGTTATGTTACGGGAGAGGAGGCCGGCGGGCGTAGCCGCCGGTAGGTGAGGGTTCTGCGACGTCGTCACAAAAGCTCGCCCGCTCACTTTCTTTTACCTAGTCAGTACAAAATCGACGGGATGAACGGGAGGCGCGGTTCGCTGTAGAGGCCGACGCTCATCAGGGTGTTCAGCTGCATCAGGCGTAATCCCTTGCTGTAGCACCATCGCAGCAGCTCGCCGTTGCGCGATGGGATCTGCGGGCCGCATCCAGCGAACTCTGTCGCCGCCGAGATCAATGCCTTGAGCTCGTGGTTCGATTCACCGACCGCGTAGCCGCCGTATCCGATCGCGGTCGCGTAACCCGTGATACGCCCGAGATGCTCGACGACGTTCGCCGTCCCGGCCTTGATTGCGTCGACGAGTTCTCCGCCGCGATCGAATCCATGCGCAGAGAAACACAGCAGATTGCATGCGGCGAGGTCGTCTTGCGTTGCAGGACGGACCGCGTAGCCGGGGATTGTCTCTTTGATTGGCGTTCCGATCATCACGGACAAATGTTCGCGAGTCTCGAAGCCGAGCTTGGTGTACAGGCTGAACGAGCGGCTGTGATAGGCGACCTGCACCAGGCGCACGCCCGGCATCCGGCGCTCGACGACGCGATCCAGCATGTGCTGCATCATCGCGCGGCCGGCGCCGCTGTTCTGCACGTCGGGATCGACGCTGATCGGGCCGATTCCTGCGATTGGCGCACGCTCGTCCTGGAAATTGCTGCCCGCGATGCGTCCGTCCACCTCGGCTACGATTCCGTAGCAGCCGGGATTCGCGATCATACTGGTTATGACCCCGACACTCATTTCGAGTGAAGGGAACTCGTGCGGAAAATTGTGCTCGTCGGAGACCGCGCAGAACGCGCGGAAGCAGATCTCAGCGCAAACCGGGATATCCTCGCGCGTCGCACGCCGAATCTGTGTATTCATCGAGGTCCTTCTAAGGCACTAGCTGAATGGGAAATTTGGAACAGTCCGCCGTGCCGGCGCCGAAGGGAAGCCGCTAAATGGACCCTCTTCCTTTGCAGTTGGGGCATTTGCTCTTTCCTGATTGTCCACAAGTCGAACAGCCGCGCCCCTTGCATTTCGCGCAATCGATCAATCCCTTTCCTTTGCACGACGGACAAGTCATAAGGCAGCCTCTCCTCTATTTCATGATTTCAAGTTGCTTTTCCGCATCTGCCAATTGTTGCAATCTGCCTACAGCCTCGCGTCGAGTCGAGCCCCGGCCGCTAAAGCGCTCCCACCAAGGCCCGACCGCGAACGCCCGAATGTCTTCATGAAGATAATCGCGGTAACGCCTCCGGATCGTCCTCATCAATTCGAGGGAATGTTCGAGCCTTTTCGCGTCCTCGCGGGTGTTGGGCAGAATCGCATCGAGCAGCTTTTTGATCGCGATGCCTCCCACGATTAGAGCTGCTATTCCTGCGGTCATTGGATTCAACCCCAGTCCCGCTAACAGACTTGCGGAACCTATAGTCGCGAGGCCCGAAGTTATGCCTGCTGCGCCGAAACCGACGACGCTCCCACTGAAGTAGAGCGCGGTTAGAGGAACCCCAACTGCTGTAGCCTTCGACAGCAATTCCGTAGGTAGATCTTCGCTCCGTACATGAAGGTCTCCGCGACCGATTTTATCCATGATCCGATTTTCCCAGTCGATCCATGTGTGTAGGAAATCGATCTGTCCAGGCGTCAGCTTCAATCGTTGAAGCAGGTTCTGCGCTACATCGATCGTAGAGGAAGAAGTAGTGTCACTCAAAGCAATAGCGTCTTTCGCCAACGACAGCTGGATTTCCGAGGTGTAAAAGGTCGAACCGCTATCACCCGGAACGCGCCCGCGCAAAAAAACCTCCCTTAGAATTTCGAGGCGATTGTTTTGGGAAAGCTCAGTCATCGCGAAAAGCTGATACAGACGAGCCAAGGCTGAGTCACCGATCCTGCCGCTCGCCAAGGCGATCGGCACGAGTGCCTGAACATAACGCACCTTCTCCTCGAGCGACAGTTGAGCGAGATTCTCCAATGAGAGCGAGGCACCACTGTTCGTCGGAACGGATGTGCTTGTCCGCCTTCTACGAATAAACGCTTTTGCCTGATCGAGTACGTTCATATCCACCCCTTGTCGTTGCCAAATCTAAGTAATTTTACGCCGAGGCCTTTGTTTCTCGGAGCATCTCGGCGTGACGGCGGTCGGCCTCCGGGCGCGTCTGCGCGATCGTTTCTACCAGCTCGTCGTGCACCCGGTTGTTGGTCGCGACGATATTCGCGCCGCCCAGGTCGAGCTCGGAACCGTCCATGTTGGTCACGCGTCCGCGGGCTTCTTCGACGATCAGGGCTCCGGCGGCGACGTCCCACGCGCGAAGGCCGAACTCCCAGAATCCATCGGTGCGCCCGGCGGCGACGTAGGCGAGATCGAGCGCCGCCGAGCCGGTGCGGCGGATGCCCTGGGTACGCGTCATGAGTTCTTCCCAGAAGCACATGTAGAAGCGGCGGCGCTCGCGCCGGTCGTACGCGAATCCGGTGCAGAGCAGGGCGGAGCACAGATTGGGCGTCGCGCTCACGCGAATTGCCTTGCCGTTAAGCCGTGCGCCGTGTCCGCGATGCGCGATGAAGCATTCTTTTTTCAGCGCGTCGAACACAACGCCGAACAGCACGCGGCCGCGACGCTCATAAGCAATCGACACGCAGAATTGCGGATAGCCGTGGGCGAAGTTGGTGGTGCCGTCGAGCGGATCGATGATCCATCGATGATCGCTCTGATGCGCGCTGGCGCCGCTCTCCTCGGCAAGGATCGCGTGGGTCGGGAATGCGCGATGGATCACCTCGATGATCGCCGCTTCCGATTCGCGATCGGCTTCGGTGACGAGATCGATCGAGTTCGACTTGCGATTGATGGTTATTCGGCTGAGTCGTTTGAGATGAATTTTGCCGGCAGCACGCGCGGCGCGAAGCGCAACCTGTTCGATTTCATTGATCACGGTAAAGGAAATTATTACTCGCGAGGTGAGGCGTCCAGCGCGAAGCGCAGATCAATCGACAACGTCTAAAGCGCAATCGTCACCTGCACGGCGAGCACCAGCGTATCGCTGATCAGGCCAGTGCCGTTCGGCCGGAAGACGCCTTGTATATCCGGTTGCACGGTCAGCGAGGGGGTCACGTTGTACATGTAGTTAGCCTCGATGACGGCTTCATGCGTCTGCGTTGGCTCGTGAGCTGCGCGTTGAGCGTCCCGGAGATCGCTTGAAAATTGTCCCCAGACTCCAAACAGGCCCAACTCGTCGTAGGGTCGGTGCGGAATCAGCCCGAAGTACAGCAGCCCCGCATCCCAGAAATATTCATCCGTGTTCATCTTTGGCGGCGCATACGTGAAGGCGAGGAATGACCACAAACCTTGATGAGGATTGGTTGCGCCGTCGGGCCGGCGAAGGAGTCGCTGCTGGCCGGTCACATACATTTG
>Ga0210393_10004856_pt1 | contig 10604 bp, 12 predicted proteins | sample IncBWC27OmetaG_FD_160068 | JGI IMG/M metagenome (GOLD analysis project Ga0210393, IMG submission 160068) | Forest soil microbial communities from Barre Woods Harvard Forest LTER site, Petersham, Massachusetts, United States - Inc-BW-C-27-O ...
AGCCTGCACTGGTACACCTGGATCGCGTTCACCGGATGGGTCTCGTTGGCGTTGGTCTTCTACTTCCTGTGGGGTCGCCACCACAGCGCGCTCAACGACGACGGTGACGGCCTCGTCCCAACCGCAGCTTCCGAAGACGAGCCCAGGGAAGTGTTGTGACGGTTGTCGTCGGCTATCGGGCCGGTGAGGTCGGCCTGTCGGGGTTGCACCTGGCCGTGCGCGCTGCACGGACACTCGACACATCGCTGACCGTGGCGACCATCGTGCCCAAGCCATGGCCGACACCGTCGTTCGCTCGCGTCGATGCCGAGTACGAGCAGTGGGCGGACCGTTTGGCTGTGGACTCGGCGGAGGAGGCCGAGGGTTATCTCGACGGCTTGGCCGGTGGGATCGAGGTCAGCTACCTCAACCGTGCACACCGGTCGGTGTCGGGTGGGTTGATCGAGGTGATCGCGGATGTCGATGCCGAGGTCGTGGTGCTGGGGTCGTTGCCAAGTGGTGGGCGCGGGCAGGTGGTGATCGGCTCTACCGCCGACCGGCTGTTGCACGTGTCGCCCGTGCCGGTCGCGATCAGTCCCCGCGGATATCGTTCGTACACAGGCGGATTGACACGGCTCACATGCGCCTACTCCGCCACTCCGGACTCAATTGATGTGGTACGCCAGTGCTTCGAGTTCGCTCAGCGATTGGGGTTGCCGGTACGGGTGATTACCTTCGCGGTCCGCGGCAAGACGATGTATCCACCCGAAGTGGGGCTGGACGCCGAGGATTCGATCCTGGATGCGTGGGCGTCACAGGCGCGAGAAGTTCTGGGAAACCTGAAGACTCAGGGTGTAGTCAGCGAGGACGTTGTGCTGGAAGTGGTGACCGGTCACAGCTGGCGAGAGGCGCTCGAGAAAGCAGACTGGCAGGACGGCGAGATCCTGGCACTGGGCACGTCGCCGCGCGGCGACATCCGCAGGGTGTTCCTCGGATCTCGTAGCGGAAAAATCATCCGCGAGAGTTCGGCGCCGGTGGTGGTGCTGCCCGGCTAAAGCTACCGGTGCGCGGCGGCATTGGCCGCTCGTTGAGCCTGTCTCAGGATCTCCGCGACATCGCCTCGGCCCAGAAACATTTCGTCGAAATAACTTCGTAGGGCGGCGTCTCCGGCGGCGAAGCCTGCGCCACCCGGGGCTGGAATGCGCGGGCCGTCCAGCACCGAGAAGAAGGGTGTGACGTCGACACCCCTGGCGGCCCAATAGTCGAAGTAGACCTGTTGAGCCGACAGCACAGCGGGGATGGCCGCACCGTTACGGCCCAGGTATGCGTTGCCCTCACTGCTGCCCATCCAGGCCAACACCTGACGAACCGCGTCCGGGTGCTTGGTCGCCGCGTTGCCCACCGCGGCAATACCGTTGGTGACGCTTACCCGACCGGCAGGTCCGATCGGCAGCATCGCCACACCCCAGTGGAACCGGGCATCGCGGGCCACCGGCGCCAGGTTGTAGGTGCCGGACTGGAAGAGTGCCATCCTCCCGGCAAGAAACTGGTTGCGGGAAAAGTCACCGTTGTCGTTGGTGTCTGAGGCAGGTGGCGCGACGTGATCATCGTTGACCAAACCGACCAGGTAGCGGAAGGCCTTTATTGCTGCGGGGTTGTCGAACGCGAACTCATCGCCGCGCTGAAATACGCCCCCGGCCGACCCGATGTAGTTGAGGTAGATGGCCTGAGGGTCGTTGCCCGCGTTGTACCCCCACTGACGTACCCGTCCGGCGTCGAAACCCGAAGTGCCCGCGACATGTCCAGCTGCATCGACGGTGAGCTGGGACAACAACGGCCGGAACGTGTCGTCGCCGTTGGGACTCCACCGCAGGCTATTCAGCTGAGCGGGATCAACATCCGCCGCCGCAAGCAGGTCCGCGTTGTAGAACACGGCGATGCCGGCGTCGGTCAGCTGCGGTACACCCCACAGCACCCCGCCGCGAGTGAACTGATCGACTACTGCCGGCTCCCAAGCCGAAGCGGCACCTTGGCCGAGTGTCTTGCCGATGTTCATCAACCGGCCGCCATCGGCATAACCGGCGAGGTATGCGTTGGACAGCCAGAAGATGTCGTCGGCGCTGCCGCCTGCCACGTCGGTGCGCAGGGTGTTGAAGTAAGTCGAGTAGGCCACCATGTTGGTGCGCACCTGGATATTGGGATGCGCGCGGGTGAATGCCTCGAACGATTGCCGATATGCCGCACCAATCTGATCGCCCCAGACCCGCACCGTCACGACGATCTTGCTGCCATGAGGTTCGCCGGAATAGTCCAACAGCATCGCCGTCGCCGCCAACAACACGGCGACAAGTGCAAGCGCGCCTGCAACTAGCGTGGAAAAGCGAGGCCGCGTCATCGGAATCTCACTTGAGCCCCGAAACGACGATCGAAGCGACGATGTGCCGCTGGAAAAGCACGAAGAGGACAATCAACGGCGCGATCGCGACCGTGGTCGCGGCCATCACCAGCGTCCACTGCGAGTTGAATCGCGACTGCAAGTCGGCCGTCGCCACCGTGAGCACGCGCCACTTGTGGCCACTGGTGATCACCAACGGCCACATGAAGTTATTCCACTGCGAGACCACGGTGATCAGCGTCAAGGCGGCCAGGACCGGACGGCTGGACGGAATCACCACGTGCACGATCACGTCCAGCGTGTTGGCCCCGTCCAGGCGCGCGGCGTTGATCAAGTCATTTGGAATGATCCGAAAATGCTGGCGTAAAAGGAATATCGCGTAGGGAGAGCCGAACATGAACGGCAACACCAACGCCCAGAACGTGTTGCGCAGACCCAGCTGCGCCATCATGAGGTACATCGGGACCACCGTGACTGTCCCCGGCACCATCAACGTTGCGATGTAGACCCAAAACAGCGCGTCGCGTCCGGGAAACTGCAGCCGCGCGAACGCGTAGCCGGCCAGCACCGAAAAAGTCAGCTGACTCACCAGGATCACCGCCGTCATCAACGCGGTCACCGCCGCCGCGCGACCGAACCCGGCCCCGGCCAGGTCGGCATAGTTGGCCAGCGTCGGCGGCCGCGGCAACTGCAGCGGCGTACCCGTCACAAATTGGTGAGCCGACGTGAACGAGGTCAGCAAGCCAAGTGCGAACGGCGCCAATGTGATCAGCGCGCCGAGCGCCAGGCCTGCGTAGATCACACTGTTGGAGAGGCGACTAGGTGAGGCCATAGCTGATCCGCCGACGGAAGTACAAGTGCTGAACGACGGTGACGCCGACCAGGATGACAAACAGCGCGACCGCCATGACCGATGCTCGACCGATCGCCGCCGAGCCGAATGCCTCGGCGTAGATGCGGTGGGCTACCAGGTCGGTGCGGCCTTCCGGCCCGCCATCGGTCAGCGCGTAAACGGTGTCGAAAACCTGTGCACTGCTGACGATCCCGGTCACCAGGACGAAGAACATCGTCGGTCTCAGCATCGGCAGCGTGATGCGCCAGAACCGCTGCCAGGCGTTGGCGCCGTCGGTGCGTGCGGCGGCGTGGATGTCGCCGGGGATAGCCAGCAGGCCCGCGAGGAAGGACAGCGAGACGTAGCCGACATTGGTCCACACGACGACCGCCGACACGACCGGCAGCGCCACGCTGGGATCCGACAGCCATTCGATGCGGTGGCCCAGCAGGGTGCTGACGGCGCCATCGGTGGGAGCCAGGATCCAGCGCCACAACACCGCGATGGCCAGCGGAGCGCAGATCCATGGCAGCACGTACAGGGTGCGAAACAGGCCGGTGACAGGCAGCTGGCGGGCCAGCATCGAGGCGGACAGCAGTCCGAGCACGGTCTGCGCCGGAACCACGATTGCCACGAAGACAGCGGTGACGATCAGTGAGTTGCCGAAGTCGGCGTCGGTCAGCACCGAGCGCCAGTTGGCCAGGCCCGCGTAGCGCAGCGGACCGAGCAGGTCCCACCGGTACAGGCTCAGCCAGACCACCACGAGAATGGGCAGCAGCAGAAACGCGACCACACCGAACAGGCTGGGTGCCAGCAGGGCGTAACCCAGCGCGGTGGATCGAGGTGTTCTCCTCAGCACGGCGCTGGCCATGCAGGTATTAAAGCGGGCGCCGCCGTGGTTTGTGGCGGGCGGTCGTTACGGTGGGATCGTGACACCGAACCGGGGGATCGATTTGGGGTGTTAGCCGGTGTTCGCCGGTGTGAGCTCTGACCAGCTCAGACGGCGTTTCTGGACGTCAGCTAACATAGCCGGACACCGGCGGATGTCGGGCTGGTTTAGGTACCAGTTTGTACGGAACCGCATTGCTGGACCCAAAACAGCCACGAACACGACCGGCCCGGGGTGGCGGGTAGGGCCCGGGGTGCCACCTGGCCCGCCGCGGGATTTGTTCGCCGCCATCTTTTTCCTGGAACCGTTGGGCATTAGTTCTGGCCTGACGGGACCCTGGCCCTGAGGGCCAGCCTGTATGGTCGACTGGCCCTAGGGGGTGCTAAGTGTCAGATCTGCGGGGAAGCTGGATCTTTTCCTGGGAGTCAACTTCCTTGCCGCTGTAGTTGATGTACGCCGCACCGCAACTGCTTCCCGCGCGACGAAATCCGCAAAGTGCCAGGGTTTTCGTGCGCGCAGTTAGCGCACCGCTCAGCCGCGCTTAGATCACGGCCGCGGTTACCCGGGCGGGGCCGGTGCCGGTGCTCCTGGCGACCAGGCAGAGACACCCTTCTGGATTCCCCGATCTATCTCTTCCTTCCGAGCCCGGCTGCCGGCGGGAGTCGTCTCTCGGCAGCTACAGCTGAGGGTGCTGAACGCATCTTGGTCGACGCCGGTCGAGTTCGTGTCCGCGCTGGCCAGCGCTGCTCCCCCCCAAACCGCGCCGACAGCGATAGCAGCGCTGACCAGTATTTGGGTGATCACTCGGCGCAGATTTACGGTCGACATTACGAACTCTCCTTTCAGGCTGCGCGGGCCGCGTTTACCCAGGTCTGTGGCACCGACAACGCGCCAAGTGAAATTGCTCGGCCAGCGTTCGCATCGGTGTCCGGCCGCGCGGGTGGATTGACAATCTCGCTCGACACCGTCGATCCGTATGAGGCCGCGGTGGAGTAGAGCTCGTCAGCCAGCCTGTCCCAAGCCGCGGCGGCGGCCAGCAGTGGCCCTGATCCGGGACCCGCGTACAGCTTGGCAGAATTTATCTCCGGCGGCAGCGCCCCGAAATCGGTGACATGCGCGCCGCGTGCGGCCACCGCCAACAGTGGCGATTCAGCGGTGCTAAGCGACATGGGCATGCCCGGTGGCAAATCGGCGACGGCCTGCGCGGCTGGCCGATGGGCCATCCGGTTGAGGACGAGGAATGCGGAACCGGCCCAGGCGCTGGCGACCATCGGTGGCAACAGCAATAAGCACAGGTCCTGCCATGCGATTCCGGTCAGTCGAGCGCCGGCCAGCAGCAGCGCAGCATTGAGGGCGAGCGTGCCGATCAACTGGAGCATGCACTTGGCCAAAGCCCGTCGACCCACCGCACCGGCGTGCTCCCCGAGGCTGGTCTTTGAAACGGTGGTCGCCTTCATGGATCCAGACTCGCGTCGGAAGCGGCTCAAGTCGTCAGTGCTGACACCCGTCTCCGGGCACCGCTACCCTGACCGGGGCAGTATCTGCTAGCTGCAATTACGCTGGTCACTGCCATTAGCGATGCGGGAAAGGATCATCGTCGCGGTGCAGCCGGAGCAGGCAGGTACGCGTGTCGTCGTCGCCGACGACGATGTGCTCCTGCGCGAAGGGCTGGCCAGCCTGCTGACACGGTCGGGCTACCAGGTCGTGGGCCAGGCAGGCGACGCCACATCGCTTCTTGAGTTGGTCCGCTCCGAAAAACCTGAGCTGGCGATCGTGGACATCCGGATGCCGCCGGCCTACACCACCGACGGACTCGATGCCGCGATGATCATCCGGGAAGAGACGCCGAAGGTCGGCCTGGTCATCTTGTCGGCGCACGTCGAAGTCGAACATGCGATGCAGCTCCTGGCCACCGACCGCGGCGTCGGTTATTTGCTGAAAACCCGCGTCACCGATGTCGGTGAGTTCCTCGACACGCTTGCCCGCATCGGCCATGGCGCGTGTGTGATAGACCCCGCTCTGGTTCAGGAGTTGGTGGACGCGCGCAAGCGCAACGATCCGCTCGCCGTGCTGAGCCCACGGGAGAAGGAAGTGCTCGCCCTAATGGCGGAGGGGCGCTCGAATGCTGGTATCGCCCAACGGTTGTGGGTGACCGAAGGCACCGTCGAAAAGCACATTCGCAGCATCATGACCAAATTGGATCTCCACGAAACCCCCGACGATCACCGACGCGTTCGTGCGGTCATCACATTCCTGGAGGCTCGCTGACCGGTGATACAAGGTAAGCGGCGGATGCTGGCTCGGTTGGGGTCTGCGCTGCTGTCGCGAGCGCCATTACCTGCCCCGCTGGGGCTGGCGGTGGCCGTCGGCTGCATTGTGGTGGAGACTGCCGTCACGCTCCTACTCAAGGCGCTCGACCCCGGCAGCGCTTTCGGTGTGCTTTACCTGATCGGCGTCCTGATCGTCGCAACGGGCTGGAGCGCCGGACTTGCGGCTGCGACGGCGGTGGTGAGTGCCATCGCCTATGACTACCTCCGGAGGTGGCCCGATATCAGCGGGGTGATGACCGAGGTTGAGGACTGGGTGGTCGTCTTCGTCTTTATTGTGGTCGCGCTAGTCGCGCACCTCTTGGCACGCATCGCACGAACGCATGCTGCGGACGCAGAAGAACGCAGGAGGGAAGCCGAGGGGAGCCGTGAAGAGCTACGCACTCTGGCTGAGCAACAAGCCGCGCTGCGCCGGGTCGCGACCCTAGTCGCGCATGGTGTCCCCGCGTCCGAGGTCTTCCCAGCGGTGGCACACGAACTGGCGAGATGCCTAGGCGTTGCCAACGCGTCGGTCTGGCGCTACGAACCCGATCGCACCATAACGCTCATAGCGGCCCGCGACGACCCCGCGCAGACAGAGCCCATGCAGGTCGGGAGCCGATGGCCCCTGGAAGGCGAAAACGTAGCCGCCATAGTGGCCGATACCGGGCGACCCGCTCGAATGGATAGTCATGACACGGCAGTCGGCGACGCGGCCGCACGAATACGCCGTCTCGGTTTAAGCGCCGGTACAGGAGCGCCGATCGTCGTCGAAGGCCGGCTGTGGGGTGTCGCAATTGTCGGCACTGGCTCGACGGAGCCGTTGCCGCCCGACGCCGAGCAGCGGGTAGGTGAGTTTACCGAACTCGTCGCCACCGCCATTGCCAATGCCGAAGCCCACGCAGCACTCACCGCCTCCCGCGCGCGTATCGTCACGGCCGCCGATGATGCCCGGCGCCGTCTGGAGCGCGATCTGCACGACGGCGCGCAACAGCGTCTGGTGTCGCTTGCACTCCAACTACGCTCCATCGAAGATGGCGTGCCGTACGAACTTGGTTCGCTCAAAGGGCAAATCTCCAATGCGGTGGCCGGTCTGAACGCGGCATCGGATGATCTCCAGGAGCTAGCACGGGGCATTCATCCAGCGATCTTGTCCAGAGGCGGTCTCGGTCCGGCGATCAGGACGCTTGCCCGCCGCTGCGCCATTCCGGTCACCGTTCACCTGGAACTAGAGGGCCGCATACCGGAGCCAGCCGAAGTTGCGACGTATTACATTGTGGCCGAAGCTATTACAAACACCACGCGACATGCGCATGCCTCGGGAATTGATATCGACGTGCGAGTCCACGGGTCAGACCTGGTGGTCTCAATTCGCGACGACGGCATCGGTGGAGCCGACAGTAGCAATGGATCCGGGCTCGTCGGTTTGATCGACCGTGTAGAAGCCCTCGGCGGGCACATGCAGATTGCTAGCCCGTCCGGGGGCGGCACCGCACTGCACATCGCGATTCCCACCCGTGCGTGAGAGCGAAAAGCCTGCTCCCTCATTACCAGACTGGTCCCACATTCAGCCGGTCCGGGTAGAGGTCGATCATCTGGTCGTAGAACTCACGCGGAGTGGGTTTGTCGGCGAGCAGCCGTCGCGCGTCGAGGAGGTAGTCGCGGGTTTGCTCCAGGATGGCCGGATCCTCGGGCTTCCCAGTGCGACGGTGAAGAAACCCGCATCGACTTAGACCAGGTCACCGCCTCCTTCTCCAAATTTCCCAAAACGGCGCCATCAGACGTTCCCCAGCTGCTCGATGACAAAATGGTCAAGGTCTTCCAAGACGCCGCCGCCCAGCGATCTGACTCGCCGGGGCGGTTCGCTTTGGCTGGCGTTTGTTCTGGTGGGGCATGTGGCTGAAATCGTCAGGGTTTTGTCATTGCGGCCATGGCTCTGGTGGTCGACTGTTGGGTGTATGGCCCGCCGCGTTGTCCTTGTGGTCTTCCCGGATCTCCAGTTGCTTGATCTCGTCGGCCCGCTTGAGGTGTTCGCGATGGCTGATCGGTTCAGTGACAGCGAAGCGAGCGAGTATGTGACCGAGGTCGTGAGTCCCGACGGCGGTGTGATTCGCGCGTCGAGCGGACTGGAGATCGGCGCCAACCATGCGATCGGTGCCTGCCGGGGACCGATCGACACTCTTGTCGTCGTCGGTGGACGAGGCGTTGCCCAGGCAATCGTTGAGGATCGGCTCGTCGCCTGGATCCGGTCGGCTGCGCAACGCTGCCGGCGGGTCACCTCGGTGTGTTCCGGGGCTTTCTTGCTTGCCCGGGCCGGGCTGCTCGACGGCCGCAGGGCGACGACCCACTGGGCGACGTGCGCGCGTCTTGCGCAGCTGTTCCCCGAAGTGACCGTCGATCCGGACCCGATTTTCATCCGGGACGGCAACGTGTGGACCTCGGCCGGGGTGACCGCCGGCATGGACCTCGCCCTCGCGTTGGTCGAAGACGATCTCGGTCCCGACCGTGCGCGTGAGATCGCCCGCTACCTGGTCCTATTCGTACAGCGTTCTGGGGGTCAGTCACAGTTCAGTGCGCAGCTCGCAGCTCAACGTCCTGAACGGGACACCCTCGTGCAGCTTGCATCCTGGATCGCCGACCATCTCGGCGACGACCTCTCGGTTCCCGTCATGGCCGCTCGTACCTCCATGAGCGTGCGGAACTTCTCGCGCCGCTTCGCCCAGGAATTCGGCAGTACCCCCGCTGCCTACGTCGAGGCCGTTCGCGTGGAAGCGGGACGGCGATTGCTTGAAACCACTCGACGTGGACTAACCGACATTGCGCGGGATTGCGGCTTCGGCACTGTCGAAACGATGCATCGCAGCTTCCAACGCACCATCCGAGTCACTCCTGGCCAATACCGCCATCATTTCAGCCCACGAACACCCGCCTAAACAAGGACCTTTATGCGCATCGTCATCCCATTATTCGACCGGTTCACTGCCCTCGACGCGGTCGGGCCCTACCAGGTGCTGTCCGAGATCCCTGGCGCCGAGGTCGTCTTCGCCGCCGCCCAGCGTGGCCCGGTCCGTAGCGACACCGGCACGCTCGCCATTGTGGCCGACGCGTCGCTGCAGGAGGTCGACAACTGTGAGGTGCTCGTCGTCCCCGGCGGACCGGGCACCCGCTGGGCAACTACCGACGAGACACTCATCGGCTGGGTTCGTCAGGTTCACACGACGACCCAGTGGACCACCTCGGTCTGCACCGGCGCACTAGTGCTGGCAGCCGCCGGACTGCTGCAGGGCCTCGAGGCCACCACCCATTGGGCAGCCGTCGACGAACTCGAAGGGTTCGGCGCCCGCTACACCATCCGGCGGGTCGTCACCGAAGACAAAATCGTGACCGCAGCCGGTGTGTCCGCCGGCATCGACATGGCCCTCACCCTCGCCGCCCGTATCGCCGGGGACCAGGTCGCCGAAGCGATCCAGCTGATGATCGAATACGACCCGCAACCACCTTTCGACAACGGATCGGTCGCCAAATCGAAACCGGAGACCCTCACCCTTAGCCGTTCGCTCCTCGCGAAACGCTTAGCGGCGTCCTAGCGCCGTTCGGCCGCGGCCGGTAGTTGGCTGCGGATCGCCGCCCCGGTCGACTCTTATGACGCTGCTCCGCGGGGCTCAAACGGTACCGGCCCAAAAGTGGCCAGCAACACCGGCATTGCCCGTGCGCTGCTCCGGCACAGGCCTAAGCGCGAAGACAGTCGAGCACTGACGACACCGATCAACGATAAGGAGAAAACACATGCGTCCCGCGATTGCACAACCCGTCACGGCACCGCGAGTATCGGATTCAGCAGCTCTGATCGTGTTACCGATACGACTCGTCGTTGGCTGGACATTCTTCTCCGCCTTCTGGCGAAGAGTCGCACTGGCGACGTTCCTCTCGGTAGTGATCCTTGGTCGTTTCACCACAGAGACTCACGCGATGGCCCCTTCATCAGGACCGACACGCCGCTGGTCACACCACATCCGGGGACGAACCCGACGCTGGTTGCGCAGTGATAGGTGGCCACGGGAAGCATTGATGGGTGCTAGCGGTAATGACATGTCGTCGCTGAAGCCCAATTCTGGTGGAGACGAGGACGGCTAAACCCGGCCATGGAAGTCGTGCCACCACGCGGAGCCGACCCCGCCAGTTCACCAACCGCTATTAGTGGAG
>Ga0210393_10004857_pt1 | contig 10602 bp, 5 predicted proteins | sample IncBWC27OmetaG_FD_160068 | JGI IMG/M metagenome (GOLD analysis project Ga0210393, IMG submission 160068) | Forest soil microbial communities from Barre Woods Harvard Forest LTER site, Petersham, Massachusetts, United States - Inc-BW-C-27-O ...
CGCCCAGTCATCGGGCGTCGGGATGACCTCGACATCGGGATCAACGCCGTGGTTCTCGACACCCCAGCCGCTGCCCTCGAACCAGAAGGCGAGCCGCGGCACGGTGATGAGCGTCCCGTCCACCAGTTCGTGTGGCGCGTCGTAGCCGATGACACCGCCCCAGGTCCGCGCACCGACTACGGGGCCTAGCTCAAGAACCTTGATGGCGCCCGTGACGATGTCGCCGTCAGATCCCGAGCACTCGTCGGCAAGCGCCACGACGGGGCCGCGTGGCGCATCTTCGGGGTACGTCGACGGCGCGAGCCCGCGCGGCACATCCCAGGCGATGACACGGCGGGCCAGCTTCTCGACGACCAGCTGGGAGATATGACCGCCGGTGTTCCCGCGGACGTCGACGATGATCGCGTCGTACAGCATCTCGGTGCGCAGGTCACGGTGGAAGTCCGCCCAGCCTTCGCTCACCATGTCGGGCACGTGCAGGTAGCCGACGTGGCCGTCGCCAAGCGCGCGTACCGCTGCGCGCTTACGGCTGACCCAGTCCAGGTACCGCAGCCTGCGGTCGCTGCCGAGGGGTACGACCACGACGCTGCGGCGATGGTCGCCGTCCGCGGCGGCGACCGCGAGCTCGACCGGTTTGCCCGCCGCCCCGGCCAGCAGCGGGCCCGGCCCGTCCGGCCCGACTTGGCGTCCGTCGATCGCGAGAACGAGGTCGCCTGCCGCCAGACCGGCGCCCGGCGCGGCCAGCGGTGAGCGCGCCCGCGGGTCGGAGCTCTCCCCCCGCAGCACCCGGCCGATCCGCCAGCGGTCGCCGTCCCGTTCCAGATCCGCGCCGAGAAGCCCGAGACCCTGATCAGCGTCCGCGCCGCTTGGCGTCGTCACGTAGGCGTGCGAGGTGCCGAGCTCGCCGAATGCGTCATACAGCACGTCGGCGAACTCCGAGCTGGTGGTGATCCGGTCCAGCAGCGGCCGGTACTCAGCAGCGACGGCGTCCCAGTCGACGTCCGCCATGTCGGCGACCCAGAAGTCGTGCGCCACGACGCGGACCGCTTCGGCGAATGCCTGCTGCCACATCGCGACCGGGTCCGACATGAACCGCGCCCGGCTGGCGTCAATGTCGACCCGGTCATCGGGATTGTCGGGATCCGCCTTGCGCTCCCCCGGTATCACCGTGAGTGTGCCGTGATCGCTGATGACCAGCCTGGTCCCGTCGCCGCTCGCCTCGAACCAGTCCACGTCCTCGGCCAGCTCGCTGGCTTCCCGGCGGCTGAAGTCAAAACGCTCCAGGACCGGACGTGGCGCGGCGTCGGTCGGCCGTGCGCCGCCCACCCCGAGGTTGCCGGTCAGCGGCTCGCGCAGCCAGGCCAGCCCGTCTTTCACCGCGCGCAGGTGCGAGTACCGCGACTCCGGCACGGGCAGCGCGACGACGCGGTCGGCCAGTCCGGCCGTATCCACCACGGTGACGGTCGGCTCGTCGCTGTCGGTGTCGCCGTCCCGGTCGCTGTCGCCCCGGTGCCCCGCTTCCTGGTGCCCCGCTTCCCGGTGTTCCGCCTTTGGCTCGGCGAACGGCCGGCCGCCGACCAGCGGGGCGAACGGCGACGGAGTCGACGCCGCCAGGGGCAGCAGGTGCGGCCTTGCACCGTAGGGAAACGACAGGTCGAAGGAGTGGGCGTCGTAGACAGGGTCGAAGCTACGCCGAGACAGGAAGGCGAGGTACTTCCCGTCGTGGGTGAACACTGGCTCGGTGTCGAGGAACCGGCCGTCGGTGACGTCACTCACCTCGCCGTCGGCGATCCGTGCCAGGCGCAGCCTGCGCAGCACCAGGTCGCCCATGCCGCCCGGGCTCTCGGTCGGCTCGGACCAGGCCAGCCACGCCGAATCGGGGGCAAAGGCCAGCCCGGTGACGCGGCCATTGTCCGACGCCGCGATCTCACGGACCTGACCAGAGGCGACGTCGATCAGCCGCAGCCGCCCGTCGTGGGCGGCGACGGCTACCACGCTGCCATCCGGCGCGGCGGCAAGCTCGCTGATGCGGCCCAGCTGGCCCGCCGCAAGCCGTCGCGACGGCTCGGCCGAGCCGGTGCTGATCTCCAGCGCGTCGGTGCCGTCGGCATCGGTCGCCCAGGCAGCCTGGCCGGCCCGCCCGAGGACCTGCGGGTACCGGGCCCGGACCCCTGGCGACACCGACAAGGCCACGGCCGGCCCGTCGCGGTGAGTCAGCCAGTGCACAGTGCCGCGGACCTCCACGGTGCTGGCGGTCCCGGCGCTGTCGACCGACAACGAGCCGACGTGCTCCGACGCCGTGATCAGCCGTGGCGCCCGGCCGCTAGCCGGCGCGCCGAGCATGACCTCGAGCCGCCGCGGGCCGTCGGCGTCGAGGTCGTCGAGCAGCCAGAGCTCGCCGCCGCGGGAGTAGATGATGCGCCGCCCGTCCGTGCTCGCCTGCCGTGCATACCAGCCCTCGTGATCGGTGTGGCGGCGCAGCCCGGTCCCGTCGAGCGCGCAGGAGTACACATTGCCCGTGCCCTCGTGGTCAGACAGGAACGCCAGCCTGCCGCCAGTGATCATCGGGCTGGCGAACTGGCCGGGCAGGTCAGCGAGCACACGGCGGAACGGCGCAGCACCACCGCCGGCGACCGGGCCGACCCACAGTCGCCCGGCGGTTCCGCCCCGGTAGCGCTTCCAGTACGCGGGATCGGCGCCAAAGCTGCCCCAGGTGCCGTTCAGCAGCGCGACAATGCCGGCACCGGCGGACAGGTCCCCCACCGGACCGAACGGCAACACCCGCTCGGTGTCAGCGCCAGCGGAGATCGGCGTGCCGAGCGCCCGTGCCCACGTGTAGTGCCCGAACGGCTGGGCAGCCGCGCTCACGGCCAGCACCTCGCCGGCGTCTGTCCAGCCGGAGACACGCGCCCACGTCGCGCCCCAGTACGACAGCCGGGTGCTCGTCCCGTCGCCCACGCTGCCCAGGTAGATGTCGGTACCGCCATCACGGCTGCTAGCCCAGGCAACGTGCCCGCCATCGGCGGCGAATCTCGGCGTGGTCACCCTGGCCTGATCGGCGGTGAACCGCCACGCCCGGCCGCCCGCCACCGGCGCAAGCCAGACATCGTCAGCGGCGACGAAAACTACAAGATCACCGTTAATATGGGGATATTGGAGGTATCCGGGAGAAGTCACCAGGTCATCCTACGGCGTAGCACTGGCTGGCCAGCGTGGCCCGCCGATCACCTTGCGTGACCGACCGTTCCTCGGTGCGCTATTGCGCAGGCGCGTTTACCGTTCACCTAACACCCAGAAATGTGACCGCGCTGTAGATATTCGCGCAGTTACCAGTAAGGACCGAACGCCATTCTGTAACCCTGCGTACAGGACGACAAGGCTTGGCTGATATGGGTTGTCTGCATCCGGTGACGGTGCGAGACTCTCCGTTGTGGCAATCGCGCTGGACGGAAGTCTTCCCGATTCGGGCCGAGGCGGACCCGCTGGTCAGAACGGCTCGAAACAGTTCGCGGACCACCCCGGAGGTAATGGCGCGGCTGCTTCCACCTTAACGCAGGGTTATATCACCGTTAACTCCGGCATCAGCGATGACCTGCGGCCCGGCTCCGGCACGCCGGGCGGCGGCCAGCCGGCAGGGTCGGCCGCGGGGCGCAAGGCTGTCACTGCCGCGGACCTTGAGCCGCGGCTAGTAAAAGAATCTTTCGGCCGCATGCTGCCCGCGGGCGCGGCGGCAATGGAGTATTTCTATTCGCGGCTTTTCACGGCGAATCCCGATTGCCGGACGCTTTTCCCGACGAGCATGACAGCACAGCGACAGCGCATGTTCGCCGCGCTTGCCCGGCTCGTCTGGAGCCTGGACAATCAGCCGGGATGCGCCGAGCTACTTGGCCAGCTAGCCCACGATCACCGGCGCTTCGGGGTCACGCAGGCACACTACGCACCGTTCTTCGCCGCGCTGCGCGATACAGCCGAGCACTTCATCGGCCCCGGCTGGACGCCCGAAATCGCCGGAGCCTGGCAGGTCGCACTCGACTACATCTCGGCCACCATGCAAGCGGCCGCGGCGGCGGAGGCGAAGGCATCGCCGCCGTGGTGGATCGCCGAGATCGTCTCGCACGAGCTGCGCGCGCCTGGCGTCGCGGTGATCCGGCTGCGGCCGGGCGAGCCACTGCCCTACCAGGCCGGGCAGTACGTCCCGGTCCAGGTGACCAGATGGCCGCGCGCATGGCGGCCGTACTCCATTGCGAACGCGCCGCGGCCCGGCGGGCTGATCGAACTGCACGTGCGCGCGATTCCCGGCGGACAGGTCAGCAATGCGCTGGTACACCACTCCGTCGCCGGTGAAACCGTCCTGCTGGGCGCGGCCGCCGGCGCGATGACGCTGGCCGACTCCGACCGAGACCTGCTGTTCGTCGCCGGGGGCACCGGGCTGGCGCCGATCAAGGCCCTCATCGAGCACGCGCTGGCGCCGTCAGCGGCTGGTCAGCAGAGCAGGCACCGCAAGATCACGCTTTTCGTCGGCGCGCGCCAGGGCTTCGACCTGTACGACCTGGCGGACCTGCAGCTGCTCGAGTCCTCGTGCCCGGCGCTGCGCGTGCTTCCGGTGCTCTCCGACGAGCCGGGCTACAACGGGCTGTCAGGCTTGCTGCCCGACGTCGTGGGCGGTCAGGGCCTGTTCGAGAACACCGAGGCCTACATCTGCGGGCCGCCGGCGATGGTCACGATGACCGCCGTACTGCTGGCCGCGAGCATTCCGCCGGGCCAGATTCACCACGACCCGATCCGATAGCGCCGCGCCTGCGGCGGCCTCAGTCAGCCAGCGAGCTCGGGCTCGCCGTCCAGGTACGTGCCGAAGAAGGCAAAGATCCGCTGCCACGCGTCGGCCGCGTCGTCCGGCCGGTACGACATCTTGGCGATCTTCGCGAAGACGGCACTCACGCCCTCGGACTCGGTCATGAACCGGTGGCCCGAGCCGGGGTAGACCTTGACATCGTGCGGAACCTCGAGGACCTTGAGAGCACGCTGCAGCCGTTCGGGGTGCTTCGTGCCCATCGGGTCGCGGCCGCCATAGCTGCCGACGACCGGACACGCGCCGGCGAGGACGCTCTCGGCATCCTTCGGCACATCGCCATAGCTGACCACAGCCACGTCGAAGCCTGGCCGGGGCGCGCACAGCAGCGCGAAGCCGCCGCCGAGGCAGAAGCCGATGACGCCGGTTTTGCCCGTGCAATCCGGCCGGGCTGCAAGGAATGTGCGGGCGGCGTCCAGCGCCGTGAACGCCGGTCCGCGGCCCGCCCGCAGCTGGCCGAACGCGCTGCGGATGCACCGGATCCAGGACTTGCCGTCAAACAGGTCCGGCGCGAGCGCCAGGTATCCGCGCGCGGCGAACTCGTCGGCCTTGGCCCGGATGTCGTCGTTGAGCCCGAACGCCTCGTGGATGACCACGACAGCAGGCCACGGGCCGGGTGCGACCGCCGGCACAGCGAGGTAACCGGGCCAGGCGTCATCGGCGACTGGATAGTGAATGTCAGGCATGAGAGCTAGCTTGCTCCCGGTTGCAGTCCCGGCACAATTGCAGGACGTTGGCGATGATCTGGTGCCCGGCGCCGCCCACCGTGGTCAGGATCGACTCGGGGTGGAACTGCACCCCCCACCGCCCGTGTGCGGCATCCTCGATCGCCATGACGACGCCATCGGCCGTCACCGCGGTGACTTCGAAGCCGCCGGTTACCTGCTCTGGCCGCGCATGCAGGGAGTGGTAACGGGCCGCGGTGAACTCGGCGGGCAGCCCCGCAAGCAGGGCGCCGCCGAGCACCTGCACCCGGCCAGGCTTGCCGTGCACGGGCGTGTCCAGCAGGCCGAGTGACCCGCCCGCGTGCTCGACCATAGCCTGCAAGCCCAGGCACACGCCGAACGCCGGCAGCCCCCGCTCGTCCAGCGCGCTCAGCAGCTTGTCGCAGTCGAAGTCGGCCGGACGGCCAGGTCCCGGCGACAGCACGACCAGATCGGGGGCGAACTCGTCCAGCAGCCCCGGATCGAAGCCCGCCCGCATGGTGGTCACCTCGGCGCCATGCTCGCGGAAGTAGCCGGCCAGGGTATGGACGAACGAGTCCTGGTGGTCGACGAGCAGGACCCGCATGCCCTCGCCAGGCCGCGCGGCGGCTGGGGCGAGGATGGTGCGGCTACCCCGTTCCCGGTCTGAAGAGTCGTCGCGGCCAGCCTCGGCGAGCGTCTCCAGCAGGGCCCGCGCCTTGAGTACGGTCTCCCGCTCTTCCTCGGCCGGGTCGGAGTCATACAGCAGCGTGGCGCCGACCCGGACGGCGGCGACGCCGCCGGTGATGTGCGCCGTGCGCAGGGTCAGGCCGGTGTTCATGCCGCCGTCGAAGCCGATCACGCCGACCGCGCCGCCGTACCAGCGACGCGGCGCGTCCTCGTGATCTTCGATGAACTGCATCGCCCAGTTCTTCGGCGCGCCGGTCACAGTGACCGCCCACATGTGGGTGAGGAACGCGTCCAGCGCGTCGAAGCCGGGCCGGAGCATGCCCTCGAGATGGTCAACAGTGTGGATCAGCCGGCTGTAAAGCTCGATCTGCCGTCGGCCGATGACCTTGATGCTGCCGGGCACGCAGATCCGCGACTTGTCGTTACGGTCGACGTCGGTGCACATCGTGAGCTCCGACTCTTCCTTCGGCGAGGTCAGCAGTGTCCGGATCGCCTCGGCATCCGCCATCGCGCCTTCTCCCCGCGCGATCGTGCCGGCGATCGGGCAGGTCTCCACCCGCTCGCCGGTAACCCGGACGTACATCTCCGGCGACGCCCCGACGAGGTACTCGTCCTGGCCGAGGTTGAGGAAGAACTCATAGGGCGCCGGGTTCCGCTCACGCAGCCGCTCGAAGAACGCCGCCGGCGAGGTGCACGGCGCGTAGAACCGGTGACTCGGCACCACTTCGAACAGGTCGCCGCGGGCGAACTTCTCCCTGGCCAGTTCCACCACGCTGGCGTAGCTGCCAGGCCGCGGGTCGGCCGGAAGGCTGCCGCGGACGGGAACGGGGCCGTCCGTCGACCCGGTTGCCGTGCGCGCCATGCCGAGCGTGCTGCCTGCCTCGGTCTCGAACTCGTAGCTCAGCCGGCTAGCGGTCTCGCGCTTCCGGTCGACCGCGTAGATCAGGTCCGGCAGGTGCAGCACCAGGTCGCGCTCGGCCGCGGCCCCGTCTCGGCGGTGCTTCTGGCGCACCGGCTCGAACTGGAACGCCAGGTCGTAGCCGAACGCCCCGTACAGCCCGAGGTGCGGGTCCGGCCCGGCGAAGGCGGCGATGACCTCGCGCAGGGCGGAGAACACGGTTGGCCGCCGGCTGCGCTGCTCCTCGGTGAAGATCTCATCGGTGTCGGGGATGAGCACCTCGACATGGCGCGCGTCTGCGCTAGGGCCGGGCCTGGAGCTGGCGGCCCCGTGGTTCGCGGCCCCGTGGTTCGCAGCCCCGTGGTTCGCAGCACGATGCAGCGCGGCGGCGATCGGCGGCAGCAGTATCTCGCCGCGCTGATTCAAGGCGGTCGCGCTGATCAGGCGGCCGCGGGCGACGATCTGGATCGGCGGGTCGAGGTAGGCCAGGTGCCACCGGCTGTAGCGGCCGGGGTACTCCATGCCGGAGCTCAGCACCCCGCCAGGCCGCAGCTGGACCTGCCGGGTGATCTCGGCGAGCTCGCGCTCGTCGAACGCCTCGGCTGTCCGGTGCACGCGCACGCCCCCGGCGGTCAGGTAACTAGTCTCATCCATGTCGGCCTCGCGGTGTCATGCCGACGGCCTGGCGACCGGCGCACAAAAGGCGGCCGCCGTGCCCGGCGGTCGCCTGTGTAGTGGTCTGCTGAATGCGCGAACCTGGCACCGCCTAGGGGCGGCGCCACCAGCCTGCTGCTGGAAGGTCGGCGCGCATGCGGCGAGCATAGCAGGCCCGCGCGGTCGGGCCAGCCTCGCTGCGGCCGCCGCCGCCGCGGCCGCCGCCGCGGCGCCACAGCCGCATGGCTGTGGCGGCGACGTCGCTGTATAGACATCGCTGCCACACCCATGACGTTGCGGCCATCATGAATACGCGCCCGAATCGGCATATATCACGCATACCGGCTCGCCGCGGCCGCGGTTGGTCGCTGTGCGGCCGCGGTTGGCCCGATCAAGCCGCGTAGACGACAGTGATCGAGACGCTGACCTGCTGGCTGCCGGGCGAGATCGGGACCGACGCCTTGGCCGCGTTAGCCTGCGCGCCGTACATGATGGGCACGGCCTGGTCGGCCGACGAGATGCTGATGACCTGGCCGAGCGGCTCACCCAGCGCCCTGGCGAACTGGGCCGCCTTGGCGTGCGCGTCCCTGACCGCGTTCGCGCGGGCGCTCGCGAGCAGCGCGCCGTCGTCGGCGAGGTTGAGCGAGATGTTGTCGACGGTGACGACGTTCCCGCCGGCATGTACGGCCGCCTCGATCTGGCTCCCGGCTGCGCTCAAGTCATTGAGCGTCGCCGTCAACGACTCGCTGACGCCGTAGCTCACCGGAACCTGGGACTCGCCCTGATAGTTCGGGTAGATCGACATCCCGGAGGTCTGGATGTCGGCGGCCGCGACGCCGCGCTGCTGCAGAGCTGCCGTCACGGCCCGGACCGCGGCATTGGCCTGCGCCAGGGCCGAGCTCACTGATGCGCCGTTGACCTGAACGCCCATGGAGAGCATGAGCTGGTTCGGCGTCCCGGTCACGGTGCCGACGCCGGTGACGGTGATGCGGGCCGGGCTGGACGGCGCGGCGGTGAGCGTGGCGGCCTGCGCGGCGGGCGAGCCGCCGTTGTGGCTGTTGCCAATGCTGAAGGCGCCCACGAGGAGCGCAGCGGATGCGACGCCGATGGCGGCGGCGCGGTAGCCGGGGTTGATACTGACGGCCACGATGAGGCCTCCTGCTCCGCGGGGACGGTGTGTTGTCCCTGCGACGCAGCAGACGCGCCCGTGGTTCCGTCAAAAACTCAGCCAGGTGCCGATCTGCGCGGCTGTTCCCCGCGTCCTGGTCGCGGCGGCGCACGCGCGGGCCGCCGCGGCGAGGTCCTCGATGGCGAGGCCGAGGGACTCAAAGACAGTCAGCTCTGCCGCGCTGACCCGGCCGTGCCCCGTCCCGGCGAGCAGCTCACCGAGCTCAGCCCTGATCTGGTCCGGCCCGACGGCGCCCGCCGCGGCGGCCAGCAGGTAGTCACCGGACTCGGTGAGCATCGAGTCGCGGCGGTCGGCGATTAGCGCCGCCGCGCTCATCGTCGCGGTGTCGAGCTCACGCACGTTCGGCAGGCAGGCGCCAACCGCGTTGATGTGAGTGCCTGGCGCTAGCCAGTCCCGGTCCAGCACGGGCTCGGCTGAGCTTGTCGCCGTGACGACGATCCCTGCGCCCTCAACCGCCTCGCGGGCGGTGTCACAGGCGCGCACCGGCGCGGTCGTCTGACCGCGCAGCGCCGCGGCGAACTCGGCTGCCCGGGCTGGGTCGCGGCCCGCCACCCGGATCGTCGTGAGCGAGCGCGCGTCATCCAGGGCGAGTATGTGCGCCCTGGCCTGGACGCCGGTGCCGATGACCGCGAGGTCGGCAGCGTCCGGCCGCGCGAGCAGCTCAGTGGCGAGGACCGAGACAGCCGCCGTCCGTATCTCCGTCACGGCCGAGGCATTCAGCAGGGCGACCGGCTCGCCGGTGTCGCCAGCAGACAGCAGCACGACACCCTGATGGGTGTCGAGGCCAGCGGCCGGGTTCGATGGCGTGATGCAGATCGCCTTCAGCCCGTAGGTTGCCATCGCCCGGTCGCCAGCCTCCCCCGACAGGTACGACGGCATCAGCGCCACCAGGCCGGCCGCACCCGCCGGCCTGGTCACGGTGCGCAGCGGCATCTGTGCACGGCCAGCGGTCAGCGCAAGCAGCGCCGTCCGCATGGCGTCCGCGCACTCGGCGAAGCTGAGCGCGGTGTGCACGTCGCTGGCGGATAGCACCAGCAGTTCTTGTGTCACTGATGCTGGCCCTCAGGACGCGGCCTGGCCGCCGACTGCGACCAGGATCTGGTTGACGGCCGTCTGGATCTCTTGTTGCCGCCCCGGCATGTCCCTGCTGGCGAAGTTATTAAGAATCGCCAGCACGCTGTCCTGCTTGTGCAGGATGTTGATCTGCTGCTTAGCCATGGTGCGCAGCGCAATCAGCGTCTCATGGTCGGCGATCGCCCGCTTGTCGCTCGCCGCCTGCGCGCGGTTGGCGCTGACCTGCAGGGAGATCATGATCGACAGCTGCGGCAGGTTCAGGATCGTCAGCAGCAGCGGCCACGGGACGGGGTCGAAGCCGACGACCTGCCCGAGGATGAGCCAGGCGATGATGCCAACTGTGATGCCGATGAACACGTACATGGAGCCGCAGAACTTGTTCACTCCATCGGCGATCTTGTCGAGGATGCTGCTACCCCGCACGTGCTCGGACAGCACAAGCTTGGGGTGGAAATCCTCCGGCGCCTGCTTGATCTCCTCGGCCTTCTCGTGCAGGTGCCGGAACTCGTGGCTGATGTCGCGCCGCGCCTCGGCGTCCGTGGCCGGCTTGGTGTACTGAAAGCTG